>TARA_B100001057_G_scaffold248232_1_pt1 | contig 20383 bp, 22 predicted proteins | sample TARA_B100001057 | Tara Oceans TARA_B100001057 (sample SAMEA2621839) | marine metagenome | biome: marine biome (ENVO:00000447); feature: surface water layer (ENVO:00002042); material: "saline water (ENVO:00002010), including plankton (ENVO:xxxxxxxx)" | depth 5 m
ATGAAAGAGGAGTCTGAAAGAAAAGATGTTACACCCGAACATCGAAATAATTGTCAAAAAAAGCTGGACATTCTAACTGAACAAAGAGAAGATCTCGCAGAATCAATAGATCAACTACTAATTGATTTGTCAACAGGCGTTAAGAAAATGAGAGTTTACAAGCAAATGAAAATGTATAATGATGAATCATTAAATCCAGTTCTTTACAAAAAAGATGACTCAGCAAAAGGATAAACCTATTCTAGCTATTAGGTTCTCAGCTATGGGAGATATCGCAATGATTATTCCTGTGTTAAGATCTTTCTTTGAGTCTTATCCTAATCAAAAAATTATTTTCGTCTCCAGAAGTTATATTGAGCCTCTATTCCATGAGTTTAGTAATTTGGAATTTATTGGAGTAGATTTTAAAAATGATCACAAAGGGTTAAGGGGATTGATAAGGCTCTTTAGTAAACTAAGAAAAAAAAATATAAAGTCAGTTGCAGACTTACATAATGTCTTGCGCACACAGTTTCTGAAACTTTTATTTACAATTACCCTAAAAAAAGTTGAGTCAGTTAGAAAAGGAAGAGTAGATCGTAAAAAATTAATAAGAAAGAAAAACAAAATTTTCAAACCACTTACCCCTATCCATTACAGGTATTGTGACGTGTTTAGACGACTTGGATTTCCTATTGATTTAGCAAATCATGAATATCCTGTAAAGCCATATTTAGAGGATCATTCAGATGAGCAAAAATTACTTTCAACTGCTTTAGAAAAAAAAATTATCGGAATTGCGCCTTTTGCCTCTCATGAAGGTAAGAGCTATCCTTTAGATTTAATGCAAAAAGTAATAGCCTATCTACAAAAAGACCATATAGTTTATCTTTTTGGAGGAGGAGTAAAAGAGTTGAAACAAATAGAGATTTGGGATAGGGCATACAAAAACGTTTTTGACGTTTCAAGCACGTATAATTTAAAAAACCAGATAAACATTATAAATTATTTGGATTTAATGATATCAATGGACTCTGCTAATGGACACCTGGCTGCAAATTATGGGATTCCTGTTTTGACACTATGGGGTATGACTCATCCATTTTGTGGTTTTCAACCTTTTAATCAAGATTTTGAAAACTCATTAATGATTGACAGAAACCTTTATCCACTATTGCCAACATCTATTTTTGGAAACAAGATTCCAAAGGGTTATGAAACAGCATTTAGGTCAATCGATCCAAAGGAAATAATTGAAAAAGCATTAAAATTAATTAGCTAGACTTCGTCATAATTAATTTCAACTTCAGATGAAGTTGGTCTAGCTTGGCAAGAAAGAATATACCCTTCATCAATTTCATCATCTGTTAGCACTTGGTTGTTATCCATATCTACTGTTCCACTTTCAAGTTTAGCCATACAAGCACTGCAAATCCCACCTTGACAAGAATAAGGAGCGTCAATTTCATTCTCTAATGCTAGGTCTAAAATAGTCTTATCACCATCCATTTCAAGATTATATTCAACACCATCACAGATAATTTTTATTTTTTTTGACATAAATCAATTGATTATCAGGGCAATATTACTAATAAAAAAATGAAATATTTAAAATAAAATTGTAGATTTACCTCCCAATTTTGTAAAAATGAAAAATTACGATTTATCTGCTAGTTGCAATACAATAGAAAAAAACACAACCTTTATTGGAAACTTTTCTTCAGAGTCAGACTTTAGAGTTGACGGTATATTTGATGGTAATATTGAGACAAAAGGTAAGGTGGTTATAGGTAAAAACGGTAAAATTGATGGTACTGTTGTTTGTTCGTCAGCTGACATAGAGGGTAAATTTAATGGCACCATTCATGTTGAAGACCTTCTATCAGTTAGATCTTCCGGTGAAGTTAAGGGTGATGTAGTTATGTCAAAATTAATCGTAGAGTCTGGTGCAATATTTAACGCAAAATCTTCTATGCAAAATGACTCTACAAGCGTTGCACCATTAAAGAAAATTACAAACTTCGAGAATCCTCGTGAAAAAACAGCCTAAACCATGGCTCGTTTTCTCTGGATTAGTTTTTCAGATTGCTCTTATAATGTATGTTCTCGCTAAGCTGGGAAGATATATTGACAGTTATCTTAATAATCAGTCAAATCAGGTTACATTATCATTATCTATTTTAGGAATTATAATAATTATTTTACTAATAATTTCTCAGACAAAAAATTTAAAATAACTTTTTAAATTTTGATCTAAAATGATTTTATAAATATGTATTTATATACTACATTTGTCGCGCAAAACTTAATCTACTTAGTTTGAGCAATATGTATATTAAAAGCAGATATTTTTTTCTTTCTATAATGATGCTGTCTGCCTTGTTTGTTGATGCAAAAGAAGAAGAAAAAAAGCAGACCTTACAGGAAGAAATTACGGAATATATATATCATCACGTTCAAGATTCTCATGACTTTACATTTTTTTCTACCAAGGATAAAGAAACTGGAAAGAAAAAGTACTACGGATTTCCGCTACCAGTAATATTAGTTGATGAAGGTGTTAAATTTTTCATGTCTTCAAAACTTGATCATGGAAAAAAAGTAGTTAACGTTTCTGGTAAATACTATAAACTTTACCATGGTAAAATATATAAGACAGATTCAGAAGGATATATATCATATGATGAAGCTGGAAACGTAACTAATTTGAAGCCCCTTGATCTGTCAATTACAAAAAGTGTTTTTTCAATTTTGTTGATATCATTATTAATGTTTTGGCTGTTTACCTCATTAGCTAAATCATACCAAAACAACAATCAAATAGCATCTGGAATCGGTAGGTTTTTCGAGCCTATTGTTTTATTGATTAGAGATGAGATTGCTATACCAAGTATCGGTGAACACCATTATAAAAAATACATGAGTTTCTTGCTTACATTATTCTTCTTTATTTGGTTTTTAAACTTATTGGGTTTAAGTCCTTTAGGAGTTAATGTTACTGGAAATATAGCTGTTACATTTGGCTTAGCTCTAATAACATTTTTGATCACGAATCTTACAGCAAATAAAACATATTGGAAGCATATTTTTTGGATGCCAGGTGTTCCAGTATGGCTAAAACCCCTTTTGGCACCAATTGAACTGTTAGGAGTATTTATTAAACCCTTCTCTTTAATGATTAGGTTGTATGCAAATATTCTTGCAGGTCATATAGTACTTTACAGCTTGATAGGACTAATTTTTATTTTTAAAAATTTAGTTGGATCTAGCTTATCACTTGTCCTTGTTTTTTTTATTTCAATAATTGAAGTTTTAGTTGCTTTACTTCAAGCGTATATTTTTACACTTTTATCAGCACTATACTTTGGTTTTGCAGTTCAGGAGGACGATCATTAAATTAAAATTAAAATTGTATAACTTAAATAAATAAAAAATGGAAATACCTAAAATAGTCGGAGCAGGACTTGTAATTATTGGAACCGGGATCGGTATAGGTCTTATCGGTCGTGGTGCAATGGATGCAATTGGAAGACAGCCAGACGCCTCAAATAAAATTCTTGTAGCAGCTATTGTTATTGCAGCTCTTGTTGAGGGGATTGCTTTTGCTGCTTTATTCGCAGTTAACTAATTAGTATAGTTTATGGAAAAATTAATTAGTGAATTTTCATCAGGCTTATTCTTTTGGCAAACTTTAATATTTGTTACTCTGATTTTCTTGTTAAGAAAATTTGCATGGAAGCCCATACTGGATACCATAAATGAAAGAGAGAAATCGATTAGAGACTCCTTGAATTCTGCTAAAGAGGCAAAAAAAGAGATGGAAAGTCTTCAGGCAGAAAATAAAAAAATTCTTCAAGAAGCCAGAGCTGAAAGTGATGCAATGATTAGTCAGGCAAAACAATCAGGAAAAGAACTTGTTGAAAAAGCAAAGTCTGACGCTCGCCTAGAAGCTGAAAATATTTTAGCACAAGCGCGAACTTCGATTGAAAATGAAAAAAGATCAGCAATGAATGAAATCAAGAATAAAGTTGCAGACCTTTCAATCGATATTGCATCTAAGGTTTTGGAGCAAGAGCTTGATGATAATAAAAATCACCAAGATTACATTAATAAAGTATTAAAAGAGAAAAAATTTGATTAATAATTATGAGTATAGAAACTTCTTCTAAAAGATATGCAAAGGCTTTAATTGGATATGGAGTTGAAAAAAACAAACTTGATCTTCTTTATGATGAAATTTCCTCTTTAATAAAGACATTGGAAGATTCTGAGGATTTGAAAAAGTTTATTTCAAACCCTACTATTACTAAAGATGTTAAAAAAAGAGTTCTTAATGAATTAATATCAACTTCTCTTCCTAATACGTCAATTGTCATTAACTTATTGTCCCAAAACAATAGAGTAAATATGCTTCTAGATGTTTGTAAAGTGTTTATCAATCAATATAATTCTTACAAAGGAATCGTTGAAGTTACGGTATCTACTCCTATAGAGGTTTCCGAAGATCTTGAAAGCTCTATTAAGGAATATTTGAAGTCAATAGAAAATGGAAAAATTAAACTGATCAAAAAGAAAGATGAATCTTTAATCGGGGGGTTTACTATTGATTACAATAACACTAGGCTAGATGCAAGTCTAAAAAAGAGACTCGACAAGATGAAAAAACAATTAAAAACTATTGATTAATAATGAAAAAACTTATTATCGTTATTTTAATATCATCTATATTTCAATCATGTATAGCCCTTAAGTTCCCTGACAAAATGGAAATCAATATTTCTGTTCCTGAAGACTACAACATTGAAAAACTTGAAATACTAGTAGACACTTTGAGAAGTCAAGCCAAGGACAAGTTTGATATGCAAGTAGAAATTGGAACCGTAAAAAAATTAAAAAAAAAGAAAAAAAATTAAAATTTTAAATAATGCAAAAAATAAAACCAGCTGAGGTATCAGCTCTACTGAAAAAACAATTAGAATCAGCAGATATTCAATCATCTTTTGATGAAGTAGGCTCTGTCTTAGAAGTAGGAGATGGAATAGCACGTGTTTATGGTCTTACCAACGCCGAATATGGTGAGCTAGTATCTTTTGATAACGGGCTTCAGGGAATGGTACTAAATCTAGAGGAAGATCATGTTGGAATTGTTTTGTTTGGTCCTTCTAAAGGAATAAAGGAAGGAGATACTGTTAAAAGAACAAATCAAATAGCTTCTATTAAGGTTGGAGAAGGAATTCTTGGAAGGGTTGTTGACACTCTTGGAAATCCTATAGATGGAAAAGGTTCTGTAGAGGGAGAACTTTTTGATATGCCAATTGAAAGAAAAGCACCTGGAGTAATTTACCGTCAACCAGTTAATGAACCACTTCAAACTGGGATTAAATCAATTGACGCTATGATACCAATAGGGAGAGGTCAAAGAGAGTTAGTAATTGGTGATAGACAGACTGGTAAAACAACTGTTTGTATTGATACTATCTTAAATCAAAAAGAATTTTATGATGCTGGCGAGCCTGTTTTTTGTATATATGTTGCAATAGGACAAAAGGCTTCAACAGTAGCTGGAATTGCTAAAACATTAGAAGAAAAAGGGGCTTTAGACTATACAGTTATAGTTGCAGCAAATGCTTCAGATCCTGCTCCCATGCAAGTATTTGCTCCATTTTCAGGCGCTTGTATAGGTGAATATTTTAGAGATACAGGCAGACCCGCATTGATAATATATGATGATCTATCAAAACAAGCAGTTGCCTATAGAGAGGTTTCACTTTTATTAAGAAGACCGCCAGGAAGAGAAGCATATCCGGGAGACGTTTTTTACCTTCACTCAAGACTATTGGAGAGATCCGCAAAGGTGGTAAACGACGACAAAGTTGCTAGTGGTATGAATGATCTACCAGCCTCCTTAAAATCAAAAGTAAAAGGCGGGGGCTCATTAACAGCCCTTCCAATTATTGAGACACAAGCTGGAGACGTTTCCGCTTACATACCTACAAATGTTATATCTATTACAGATGGTCAAATTTTCCTTGAATCAGATTTATTTAATTCAGGAGTCAGGCCAGCCATCAATGTTGGGATTTCTGTTTCAAGAGTAGGTGGTTCCGCTCAGATAAAATCAATGAAAAAAGTTGCAGGTACTCTTAAGCTAGACCAAGCACAATATAGAGAGCTTGAAGCTTTTTCAAAATTTGGTTCAGATCTTGATGCAGCTACACTAAACGTAATTGAAAAGGGTAGAAGAAATGTTGAAATTCTGAAACAGAATCAAAATGATCCGTTTCAAGTTGAGGATCAAGTAGCTATAATATATGCAGGTTCTCAGAATTTACTTAAAGATGTTCCCGTTGAGAAAGTAAAAGCATTTGAAGAAGCTTTTCTACAAGATTTAAGAAAAAATAATAAAAAGCTCCTAGCGGATTTAAAATCAGGAAAAATTTCTGATAAAGAAACAGATGAAATTAAAAAGGTGGCTGTAAAAGTTGCAAAGACGTTTTAATATATGTCAGGATTAAAAGAGATTAGAAATAGGATTAGTTCGGTTTCATCAACTATGCAGATTACGAATGCTATGAAGATGGTTTCTGCTGCCAAACTCAAGAAAGCGCAAGACTCAATTACAGCCACCCTGCCATATTCAAATAAACTTTCAGAGTTAGTTAGGAATATTTCAGCATCCATAGATGCAATTGATTCTAATCCCTTATTTGTTAAAAGAGAAGTTAAATCCCTGCTCTTTGTAGTTATTACTTCTAATAAAGGGCTTTGTGGTGGATTTAATTCCAATATAATTAAGGAGGTTTACAATATCAGTTCTGAAAATGGATCTAAAAGACCTGATCTTTTAACTATAGGAAAAAAAGGAGATGATATTCTTAAAAAGAAATTTAATGTAATTAGCTCTCACAATGAATTATATGAAGACTTTTCTTATAACAATGTTAGGACTATAGCAAGTAAGATAATGGATCTTTACAAAGAAGAAAAATATGATGAGATTATACTTTTGTATAACCATTCTAAAAACGCAGCTACTCAGATTATTACCAAAGAACAGTTTCTTCCAATTTCTGAAAATTCAGAAGAAGAATTAACTGCTTCTGGTGACTATATTTTTGAACCAAACAGGACAAAAATTTTAGATGAATTAATCCCCAAGACACTTTCTATTCAATTATTTAAAGCTATTTCAGATTCTATAGCTGGTGAACATGGAGCAAGAATGACTGCAATGCATAAAGCAACTGACAATGCATCTGAACTTAGGGATCAACTAAAGCTAACATATAATAAAGCTAGGCAGACAGCAATTACAAATGAAATATTAGAAATTGTTGGTGGGGCTGAAGCCTTGAATTCATAATAAAAAAATACATCCTACACTTTTTGTATTTTTGAATTAAATCAAGTAAATGAAGATATTCATTCCAATGGCTGGGAGAGGAACAAGGCTTAGGCCTTTTACTTTAACATGCCCTAAACCCTTATTGAAAATAATTGATAAACCAATAGTTGAGCATTTAATTGATCAAATTACATCTAATATTTCATCAGAGATTGACGAAATAATATACATTTTAGGTGACGACTCATATTTTAATACGGATGTCGTATCCTCCTTAAAATTAATCTCTGATAAGTATAAAGCCAAAACAAAAATTTACAGACAACTTGATCAGTTGGGAACAGGCCACGCAATTATGTGTGCTGAGGAATCATTGCAGGGACCATCCATAATTGCATATGCAGATACAATTATACATGGGAAAATTTTGATAGATTCAAAATCAGATGGAATAATATGGGTAAAAAAGGTAGACAACCCCTCAAGCTATGGAGTTGTTAATCTTGATAAGTCGGGAAACATACAAGAACTAGTTGAAAAACCTAAAGAGTTCGTTTCTGACCTTGCTGTTGTAGGAATATACTATTTTAAAGATATTTCGTTAATACGAGATGAACTTAAAATTCATTTAAGTGAGAAGTTATCTTACGGAGAAGAGTATCTTTTAAATTATGGTATTGAGAAAATGATTAAAAAGAAAAATATTTTTAAATCACAAGAAATAGATAGCTGGATGGATTGTGGAACACCCAACTTACTTTTGGATTCAGCTAAAAAAATAATGAAAGTCTATAAAAATTCATTGCTAAAAAAAGATTTATTTGATGGGAAAAATGTAATTATTAAACATCCTGTTTTTATAGGGGATAATGTAAAAATTCAAAACTCTACTATAGGACCATATGTCTCTATTGGCGATAATACAGTAGTTAAAAATTCATTTATTGATTCAAGCATTATTTATAATAATACTTCTGTCGACAATGCTAACATCAGCAATTCTATAGTTGGTTCAAATACAGTTTATAATGGAAATTCTAATTCAGTTATTATTGGCGATTATTCTCAAATAAAAAATAATGCATCATAGCTTCAAAAGAAATATCGTTTCATATTCGCTGATTTTATTGATTGTTATTAAAGGATGTACAACTAAGAAAAAAATCACCAGCAATCTTCCTATAAACGATATTGAAGTTACTGAAATAATTAAGGCTACAAAAGGTAACGAGCTTAATTTTAAAAACATAAGAAACAGAATTAAAGTTGAATACGATAATGGCCGATTAAATCAAAATATTAGTTTAAATTTTAGAGCTTTAGAAAACGAAATTTTGTGGTTAAGTGCTTCAATGGTAATACCAATTGCTAAAATTCTTATGAGCAATGAAAGACTTGTTTTTTATGAAAAATTCCAAAAAACCTATATTGATCAAGATATTTCTCAGATCATGAAAATTGCTGGAATAAAAAAACCAGTTGAAGCAATTCAAAATTTACTTTATGGAAGACCTATGATAGACATTAACAAAGTAAAATGGGATCAGGTTGAAAACTCAAGCTTTTACATATTAAAGTCTTCTACTCTAATTCAAAATACACTATTTATAAATCCAAAGACATATCAGCTTAATCAGCAAAGGATATTTATCCCTATACTCTCATCGTTGATTACTGTTAGCTACAATAATTATAGAGATTATGAGGGGAGGTCAATACCAAATAATGTTTTAATATCTTATATTAAAGGAGATAAAATAATTAAAATTAATTTAGAATATTCACAAATTGATTTTCCAGGGAATTTAACATTTCCAATGGAAATACCTGCTGATTATAAAATCAAAACTTTAGATGAAATTCTCAACTAATATAATTTTTTTCCTTTTTATAGTTTCAACACTATTTCTTAATGCGCAAGACTATCAGATTAGACAAAAAAAACTCGAGGCTCAGAAGATCAGTTTAAAAAAAGAAATTAATCAGATTAGTATATTAATTCAAGATTCTAAAAAAAAATCATCAAATCTTATTAATGATTTGGAGGATCTTCAACTTAAGATTAGTGTAAGAGATAGGCTGATAAATGTAAATAACTCTCAACTTAATAATTTAACAGGTATTATTAACAATCAGTCTGATAAACTCTCTGATTTAGAAATTGACTTATTAACCTTAAAATCAGAATACGAAAAAATTATTTTAAGCTCATTTAAAAAAAGGTCTACTGAAATGAAGTTGATGTTTTTATTTTCTTCTGAAAACTTTAATCAGGCAATTAATAGATTTCAATATTTTAAACAGTATTCAAAATACAGAAAAGAGCAAGCAGTAAAAATAATTAAGCTTCAAGGGGAGATAGAAACAACAATTGATAGCTTGGAAATCAAAAAACAAGAAAAACAGATGATCATTAATGAGAATGGTTTAATAAAAAGAAAATTAAGTGAAGAAAAAAGGTTACAAGACACCCTGTTAAAAAGTTTGATAAAAACACAGAAAGATTATTCTGCAGAAATTAATAAAAAAGAGAAACAGTCAAGAATAATTGATAACGAAATTCAGAAGCTTATAAAACTAGCTATTAACGAATCAAATAAAAATAATACTTCAACAAACTTTGCTCTTACTCCAGAAGGACGATTGATTTCAAAAAACTTTCAATCAAATAAAGGTAGATTGCCATGGCCTGTCAGAGAAGGGGTAATTATTCGAAGATTTGGGACTCAATCACACCCAGTTGTTAAAACCGCTAAAATTAAAAGTAACGGAATTTCAATAGCTACATCTTCAAACTCAATCGCATATTCAGTGTTTAACGGAGAGGTTCTTTCTGTTTATGGGTTTTCTGGTGGAAACCCTGGAGTTTTAGTTAGACATGGAAAATATATTTCAAATTATCAAAATCTGTCGTCAATTTTTGTAAAAAAAGGAGATAAAGTTAATGCAAATGATGAGCTAGGAGTCATATTTACTAATGAGTCTACTGGTAAAACAGTTTTGAAATTTAATATTTTTAATGAATTAAATCCAGAGAATCCTGCTATATGGCTTGATAAATAATCTAGTTTTCAATCAACAACCAAGCATCTTGTCCTTGTGCTCTAATTTCAGAAATTAAAATATATGCATCTTTTCTTGTAGAAAGTCTTGCATATGCTACCCTGTAAAGACCTTTTGGGTTTACAGAAGTGAAGGAAGCTTCAAACCCCTGACTTAACAATTCATTAAGATGTTTTTGAGCATTATTTTTTGATCTAAATGAACCGGCAATAACACTAAAATTAGTTGAGTTGGCTTTTTTTAAAGGAGCATTGACTTTAATATTAATTGTGGGAAGTTCCCCTAGATTAAATGTAGCTGTTTGTACATTCTTTTTAATTTGGTTTTGAACATCAGCAATACTCTTTAGCTTTTCGTTTGAGATATAATTGGTGTAACTATTATACCCAAAATAAGTGAATCCTAAAAGAAGGAATGTAATTGCTGCATATCTAAGGAGATAATTAGTACTAAGGTTAGCCTCACCTCTATACCCGACTTTGATATCCTTGGTTGCAGGTTTGCGTGAAAATGAAGTTAAACCAAAACTATAGCTATTAAAGTTTGTTGAATAATTTGGGTTAAAAATCAGGCTATTGTCTTTTAGCTCAAAAATACCTAGATCTTTAATCTCAAAAATAAGATCCAAGCTGAGTTTTTTATTTAATTGACCTATCTCATCATCCACTAATTTTGAAGCCTTTGTATAGGATATGTTTTTACTTTTACTAATGTAATTATATAAAAGACCATCACTTTCGGAAAGCATCTGATTAAATGAAACATATTTACTAGGAGGGAAGAACTCATTGTCCTCTACATAAGCTGATTTATTTTTAAGAATAAATGCACCAAAATTGGGCAAAATCACACAATCGTTATCATGTAACAGCTCAATAATTTCATTAATAATTGTCATTTAGTAAATTTAAAAAAAAACAGTTAATAACCAACAAGAGCCCTTACTCTTTTAAGAACAATCTGAGCTCTTTGTCTAGCCCTTTGAGAACCATTTATTAACAATTCTTCTACTAGCTCTTTGTTTTCTTGTAGTTCAAAAAACTTTGCTCTGTTTTCTGAAAATTTATCTAAAATTTCACTGTATAATAACCCTTTTATTTCACCATATCCTATGCCCCCACTTAAGTAACGCTCTTTGATTTTTGAAACTTTGCCATTTTCAGCAATTAATTGATATAATTTAAACACATTACATTTTTGAGGATCTTTCGCATCTTCAATAGACAAACTTTCTGTTTGAATTTTCATTATCTGTTTTTTCAAAACTTTATCATCAACAAAAATATCAATAATGTTGTTTTTAGACTTGCTCATTTTTTCGCCATCTGTTCCAGTTACATACTTTGTTTCTTCCTGAATTTTTGCCTTTGGGATAACAAATGCTTCTCCCATAACTTTATTGAATCTTGTAGCAACATCTCTTGTCATTTCAAGATGCTGAAGCTGATCTTTACCTACTGGAACTATATCTGCATCGTATAGTAATATATCAGCAGACATTAGCATAGGATATGAAAATAATCCTGAGTTCACCTCTTTTAGGTTATCAGATTTGTCTTTAAAAGAGTGAGCAAGTTTCAATCTCTGATATGGGAAAAAGCAACTCAAGTACCATGCTAACTCTGTAACTTCCGGTACATCACTTTGTCTAAAAAAGCAACTTTTATTAGGATCTAAACCAAATGAAAGCCATGCTGCAGCAGTTGAAAATGTATTTTCAGTCAGAGTGTTTTTATCCTTGATTTGTGTTAGAGAATGCATGTTAGCAATAAATAAGTATGACTCTTCATCTGACGAATTTGCCATTTTAATTGCTGGAAGAATTGCTCCGAGTATGTTTCCTAGGTGAGGAGTTCCAGTTGATTGAATGCCAGTTAATATTTTGGCCATTTGAATAATTTACACAACAAAGATATTTTTTTTTGACCTTGAATCAAAATACCTGTTACCTTTGAAAAACCAATGTCTTATATTTTGACATGATAAAAAAGTTTTTTTTGACATTATGGTTTCAGAGCTGGTTTTATTTCTTAGCGGGAATACAGGTTCTATTTTACTTTCCCTTTTTGGTATTAATTCTTTTACTACCTCAGGCTTATACAAAACTTTTTTGGATTGCTAGAAATATATGGGCTAGAATTGTTTTGCATGGAAGTGGATATTATGTAAGGATTGAAGACCGAGAAAAATTAAAATCAGATACAAACTGCCTAATTATTGCGAACCACTCTAGCCATATGGATGTTTTTTTAATGCTTATTGCCAATAAAAAACCATTTATGTTCGTTGGGAAAAAAGAACTATACAGTATACCCCTATTTGGCTATATATATAAAAGGGCGGCTATAATGGTGGATAGGTCAGACCCTGTAAGTAGATTTGAAGTCTATGGGAAAGCCAATGATATGTTGAAGCGTGGATATAATGTTTGTATTTTTCCAGAATCTCATTATATGGATGATACTATCCTTTTAGCTGATTTCAAAAGAGGCGCTTTCAAAATAGCTATTGATAACAATTTTCCAATAATACCTCTTATCTTTTATGACTTAAAGTTAAAGCACCCTTGGTATCCAAGGTTTGGATCTCTAGGGAAGTTAAGAGTAAAAGTTTTAGATAAAATTAATGTTGATGGTCTTAAAGAAGAAGATATACCGATGTTAACAAAAAAGGCATTTGATACAATTAGTTATGAATTAGAAAATGATCCTGAGAAAGCTGCTATAAAGGCAACAGAAAAATGGAAGAAAATATTAGCCTAATCTGAATTTAGTTCGTCCATAATTTTTTGTTCTAATTCTTCCATAAGCTCAGGATTGTCTTTTAGGATCGCCTTAACAGAATCTCTACCTTGACCTAATTTACTACCTCCATAACTAAACCATGATCCACTTTTTTCAATTATATCATTTTCAACCCCAATATCCAAAATCTCTCCAATTTTTGAAATTCCTTCACCATACATAATATCAAATTCTGCAGTTTTAAAAGGTGGAGCAACTTTATTTTTCACAATTTTAACTCTAGTCTTGTTACCAAGAACACCACCCTCAGAATTTTTTAGTTGTGTAGATCTCCTAATGTCAATTCTTACTGATGCATAAAATTTTAAAGCATTACCTCCTGTAGTTGTTTCAGGGTTACCAAACATAACTCCAATTTTCTCACGTAGTTGATTTATAAAAAAGACAGTACAATTTGTTTTGCTTATAGATGCAGTTAATTTTCTAAGGGCTTGTGACATAAGTCTGGCATGTAGACCCATTTTGGAGTCCCCCATCTCACCCTCAATTTCACTTTTAGGAGTTAACGCAGCCACAGAGTCTATAACTAGAGCGTCAACAGCTCCTGATCTTATTAAGTTGTCTGCTATTTCTAATGCTTGCTCTCCATTATCTGGTTGAGAAATAACAAGCTCGCCTAAATCTACACCAAGTTTTTCAGCGTAGAAGCGATCAAATGCATGTTCTGCATCTATGAAGGCCGCAATCCCTCCCGCTTTTTGACATTCTGCTATAGCATGAAGCGTGAGAGTTGTCTTACCTGAAGACTCAGGGCCATAAATTTCAATTACCCTTCCTTTTGGATAACCACCAACACCAAGTGCAACATCAAGTCCAATAGAGCCAGAAGAAATGGATTCAATCTTTTCTACAGTCTGATCGCCAAGCTTCATTACAGAGCCTTTTCCGTAAGTTTTATCTAGTTTGTCTAGTGTTAATTTTAAAGCTTTTAATTTAGAATCTTTAGCATCTGACATATTAAAACATTTATCACTAAAGTAATATTTTTTATATTTATATTTTACCAAACTATGAGAAAAATATTAATATTATTAACCGTACTATTTATTTCTAACACTTATGCACAAAATGTTCTCCCGCTTAAGGAAAGAGCAGCTTTTATAAATAAGCTACAAAAGGATAGACTAAACAACTTACTTCCTAATTTAATGGAAAAAACAGGTATTGACATGTGGGTTTTAATAGCTAGAGAGTATAATGAAGATCCTATAATCAAAACCATGCTTCCACCAACATGGCTTAACGCAAGGAGAACCACAATTATTGTTTTTTCATTAGATAATAAAACAAAAAATTTTGAATCAGTTGCAATTGCTAGATATGCATTCGGAGAAAATATTCCATCTATATGGAACAAAGAAGATCAACCAAATCAGTGGGAAGCTCTAAAAGAATATATAGAGAGCAAAAATCCACAAAAAATAGGAATTAACACCTCAATCTATGAGTCTCTTGCTGACGGATTAAGCAAGTATCATTACGATCAACTTTACAATGTTCTTTCACCTAAACTCAGAAAAAAAATTACATCAGCTGAAGACTTGGCAATATCTTGGATCGAAACAAGAACAGATCTCGAAATGTCTGTTTACACTCAATTACTTGATATAAGCAGCGCAATTATAAGAGAAGCATTTTCTACAAAAGTAATTACTCCTGGAGTAACCACAACAGACGATGTTGTCTGGTGGATGAGGGAAAAAGTACTAGAGCTTGGCTTGGACACATGGTTTCACCCAAGTGTAGATGTTCAAAGAAAAGATAATAGTGATTTATATGCATTTGATGGTCTATCAAAATTTGATATAATCCAGCATGGCGATTTACTTCATTGTGACTTTGGTATATCTTATCTAACCTTAAATACAGATACTCAAGAACTAGCTTATGTGTTAAAGCCGGGTGAATCTGGCCCACCCTCATTTCTTGTTGATGCATTAAAAGAAGGGAATAGAGTTCAAGATATTTTTACCAATAATTTTGAAATTGGAATTACAGGAAATCAAATTTTAAAGAGGTCATTGCAACAGGGTTTTGCAGAAGGATTAAGACCTTCAATATATACTCACCCATTGGGTACATATGGACACTCAGCAGGAACAACATTAGGTATGTGGGATTCTCAGGGAGGAGTTGCCTTCACTGGAGATTATCCTCTTCAATATAATACTGCATATGCAATAGAACTAAACACAACAGTTTATATTCCCCAATGGGATAAGGATGTAAGGATTATGTTGGAAGTTCCTGGTTTTTTTGGAGAAAATGGGTTTAGATATATTAAAGGCAGACAAACTGAATACATACTAGTTGGACCAAAACAATCAGGGTTAACAGACTAATAGTCTTTAATCCACAATAAGATTATTTAAAAAGTGTAATTTTGCACTAAATACTAGTATAGCATGCAACTGTACAATAAGCTCAGTGCTGAAGAGCACGCCAAAATTATTGATGAAAAATCTCAAAAGAGAGTCACACTTTCTTTCTACAAATATTTTAAAATAGCTGATCCTGCTTTTTTTAGAGACCGACTGTTTATGCTTTGGTCCGAGCTTGAAGTATTAGGTAGAATATATGTTGCCAATGAAGGAATAAACGCACAGCTTTCTGTGCCTAAAGATAAATTTGAAAAGTTTAGCTCTTCGATTAAACAGATCTCAATATTTAAAGACATTAGATTGAATATAGCTAGGGAACATTACAGTAAATCCTTCTTAAAATTAACTATAAAAGTTCGAAAAAAGATTGTTGCTGACGGGTTAAATGATGATTCTTTTGATGTAACTCAGATTGGCAAGCACTTAAATGCCGAAAAGTTTAATGAGATGTTGATTGACGAAAATACTGTCTGTATAGATATGAGAAATCATTATGAAAGTGAAATTGGCTATTTTAAAGGAGCGGTTAAACCCAATGTAGATACTTTTCGAGAGTCCCTTTTGGTAATAGATAATGAACTTAAAAAAAACGGAAAAAATAAAAACTACCTTATGTATTGTACTGGAGGAATTAGATGCGAAAAAGCTAGCGCTTATTTGAAGTATAAAGGGATCAAAAATGTTTTTCAGCTTAACGGAGGTATAATAGAGTATGCAAGACAAGTTGAAAGTAAAAATTTAAAAAATAATTTTATTGGTAAAAATTTCGTTTTTGATCAAAGGCTTGGTGAAAGAATTACAGAGGATATAGTCTCTAATTGTCATCAATGTGGAGAGCCATGTGATGACCATATTAATTGTTTAAATGAATCATGTCACCTTCTATTCATTCAATGTAATAAGTGTAAAGATAAAATGAATGGGTGCTGTTCAATAAAATGTATGGACATCTTGAAGCTTCCATACAGTGAGCAAAAATTATTAAGAAAGGTAAGGAGAAATAGTAATAAAGTTTTTAAGAAAGGTAGGTCAAGTAATTTAAAATTTAAATTAAATGAATAAATTATTAATTATAAGAACTGCTTGGGTTGCTATATTCTTAGGTGTAATATCATTCTTTGGGCTTTTTATTCTTGCTGGGAACGGAACATTTGGAGAAATGCCCGAGTTTGAGCAATTGGAGAACCCAAATACTAATCTGGCAACTCAAATTATTTCTTCTGATGGTGTAATATTAGGCAAGTTTTACTTTAATGACAACCGAACACCTATTACTTATGATGAACTTCCTAGAAATTTGGTAGACGCACTGATTGCTACAGAAGATGAAAGATTTTATGATCACCCTGGAATTGATGTAAGATCTACTCTAAGGGCATTAATATTCTTAAATACGAGGGGTGGTGCAAGCACAATTTCTCAGCAGTTGGCTAGACAACTTTTTGTAGGTGTTAGATCACGTAATATTTTCCAAGCTGTATTGCAAAAGGCAAAAGAGTGGGTCCTAGCTATTCAAATTGAAAAAAGATATACAAAGAATGAAATAATTGCAATGTATCTGAACATATATGATTTCAATAACACTGCAGATGGTGTTAGGTCTGCCTCAAAAATCTATTTTAATAAAACACCAGATTCTCTTCTCATAGAGGATGCAGCCACATTGATTGGAATGCTAAAAAACTCATCATTATACAACCCCTTAAGAAGGCCAGAGATGGTTGTAGAAAGAAGGAATGTTGTATTCCAGCAGATGTATAGAAACGATATGATCTCCAGTTATGAGTTGGATTCATTATCTAATTTACCTTTAATGATTGACTATTCTCCTGAATCTCATAGAGAAGGATTAGCTACATATTTTAGAGCATATCTTCAAGAATTCATGAATAATTGGTTGAGAGAAAACCCAAAAAACGACGGCTCAAAATACAATTTATATAGGGATGGACTAAGAATTTACACAACAATTGACTCTAGACTTCAAACAATTGCCGAAGAGTCTGTTAACGAACATATGAAAAGCCTTCAGTCTGAATTTTTTGCTCAAAACAAAAAATCAGAAGAAAATCCAACCCCTCCTTTTAAAGATTTGAGACAAGGACAAGTAGACACATTAATCAAGCTTTCTGCTATGAGATCAGAGAGATGGAGAAAGATGAAATTGAGTGGTAAAAGCGAGGAAGAAATATGGGACTCTTTTAAGGTTAATACACAAATGAAAGTTTTTTCATGGAATGGAGATATAGATACAATCATGAAACCAATAGATTCAATTAAGTATTATAAGTTTCATCTACGCGCATCTATGATGTCTATGGAACCTCAAACTGGCCATGTTAAAGCTTGGGTTGGAGGTTATAATTACAAACATTTTCAGTATGATCAAGTAAAGCAAGGCAGACGACAGATAGGATCTACTTTCAAGCCATTTTTATATGCTACAGCGATAGATCAGTTAAAACTATCCCCTTGTTATACAGTGCCGGACGCTTTATATTGCATTGAACCTCTAAAGCATGGAAACATGGACGCATGGTGTCCTAAAAATTCAAGCGATAAGTATGGTCAAACAAGAAATCTTAAAAATGCTTTAGCCAATTCTATAAACACTATTAGCGCAAGACTTATGGACCAAGTTGGTCCAAGACCTATTGTTCAAATGATGAAAAAAATGGGTGTCACTTCATATTTGCCAGAGGTTCCTTCAATTGCTTTGGGTACTCCTGATATTAGTCTTTATGAGATGGTTGGAGCTTACAGCACATTTGTTAATAAGGGAATTTACATAGAGCCTATTTTTATAACTAGAATTGAAGATAAAAATGGAGTCCCATTATTTGAGGTAATTCCAGAGACAACAGATGTTTTAAGTGAAGAAGCTGCTTATGTTACAGTAAATCTGATGGAAGGAGTTACTAAATACGGGTCTGGAGGTAGGCTAAGGCATTCTGGGTTGGAAGAAACAAATTATATATATAAAAATTTGATAACGGGTTATCCTTATGCATTTGAAAATGCAATTGCAGGAAAAACAGGGACAACTCAAAATCAAAGTGATGGATGGTTTTTAGGAATGGTTCCTAATCTTGTAACTGGTGTTTGGGTGGGAGGTGAAGACAGGGCCACACATTTTGAAGATATTGCATTTGGACAAGGTGCAACAATGGCCCTTCCGATATGGGGGCAATTTATGAAAAAGGCATATCTAAATCCCGAACTTGGAATTTCCTCAGAGGACTTCCCTATTCCAGAATTGGTAGAAATTCCATTAGATTGTGAGAATTTAAATATTGAAAGCTCTAAAAAGAAAAAAGATTTAGAGGATCTGGGTTTTTAATTTAATTTTTTTTCATAACAGTGAAATGGTGACTCACTTTGCTTTGGAAAAAAAACATCTTCAAGCTGAATATAATTTCTTGACTTATAAAATTTATTATTCTTTTTGTTTTGACTAAAAGTATCAAGCCTTATTGATTTAAAATCTTTTGCTCTAGCATAATTTTCTGCAAAGTCCATTAAAGATTTTCCAATTCCTTTTTTTTGAAACTTGGGATCAACAGCCAATCTATGAACGTATAAATTATTGTGATCTTTTGTCAACCATTTTACATCTTTATATTCAATATCTTTTTGAGTACCAAGAGAAATGCAGCCTACTATTTTGTAATTGTTGTCCTTGGCCACATATAAACGGTTATTTTTAATATCATCTCTAAATATTTTGATACTTGGATATTTTGAATTCCACTGATATATATTTTCACTGATCATGTCTAAAGCACATGCATCTGTAATGTTTTTTACTTTTTCAATATCTTTCATTAAAGCCAACTCAATTTTAATCATAGAAGGTAATAATGTTTAAATTTGATTAAAATTAATTTAATTGTTCAAAAACAGCACATACTTTATTTTATTTTGCTTTATCTTTTTAACTACTGTTGATTCTTACTCTCAAAGGCAGTTAAATTTAGAAGTAGATAACGATTTATATTTTGATAGAGATTTTTATTATTCAAGTGGAATTTTTTTATCATACATATCGCCAGATAAGCAAGAAAATGACATTCTAAATCATTATAAATTGGGTCAATTAATTTACACCCCTTCTATGAGATATGAGCCAGATCCACTAAGATATGATTATCCTTACTCTGGATATTTATTCTTGGAGCTTAAAAGACAGAAAAAACTTACAGATTTTTCAAGTTATACCCTTGGTGGGCAAATTGGAATTACTGGAGATGCCTCCCTAGCAAGAAGTATGCAAAATTTATATCACGATATTATTCTTAATCTTCCAAATTTAGAGTGGAAATCACAAATGCCACAGGAGTTACAATTAAATTTTGTTGCAAATTATTTTAACTCAATTAAGATCGGTAATAAAATCGCTTTTACTAATGAGATATATTCTAGACTAGGTACATACCAAATCATGTCTGGACTTAAACTTGGATTTCTCATAGGAGAACGAAATTGGTATAGTCATAGTGATAACATAATAAAGAATCAATCAAATAAAATTTCTATCTATGTAGGCTCACGCCAAGAATATTATTTTTATGATTATAAGTTGGAGGGCAGTTTGTTTAATGATAAAGCTCCTTTAACCATGCCAATTAATAAATATAGAAATACTCTAACTATAGGTCTTCAAACAAAAATTAATGATTTACAAATTTTGACTTCTTTTAATTCAATGTCAAAAGAGACAGATAGGCAGAGAACAAATAGACATCCATTTTTAAAAATAAGCCTTAATTACAAATTCAAATAATTTTAACTTTTTCTTAAAACAAAAAGAG
>TARA_B100001057_G_scaffold461894_1_pt1 | contig 20289 bp, 16 predicted proteins | sample TARA_B100001057 | Tara Oceans TARA_B100001057 (sample SAMEA2621839) | marine metagenome | biome: marine biome (ENVO:00000447); feature: surface water layer (ENVO:00002042); material: "saline water (ENVO:00002010), including plankton (ENVO:xxxxxxxx)" | depth 5 m
GAGACCTCGGACGGGGGGGCACCCGGATTTGTGACGTACGATCGTATCGAGAGGCTCCCTACGCACCAAAGCCTGCTGGAAAATTTTCCAGAAATTTTCGGGGGTGGTAATCGGGGAAGGTCACGGCCTCCGGGGCCCCTTGAATCTCGTCCATCATTATCGACTCAGCAGCAGGTGGGCTTTCTTCACTCCTTACACCTACCACACCCCCAGGAGCAGGGGAGGTCCTCCGGAACTTGAATTGCTGGGAGATTCCTTTTTTAGCTCTGGCTCTCTGTCTCCGGCCACAAAAAATAGTGATATTTTTTCCGGGGGGTTAGCGCATAAACAAGTGGAGGAGCTCAAGAGCCCCCGTATTCCAGTTAATCACCGGTGCTAGACTTTGTGTCAATGTAAGCCTATTTATCGCTGTTAAATTGGCCGTAGGCCATAAGAAATGTTGCTTTCGCCGCCAACGCCATTCCAAGGCAGCGTATTATGCCAACCTGGTACAGACCGCGCGTGTTGCGCACAGATAAGAAGCCACTCAGTGAAAAATCACTGAAACACTTGGCTGACTTTGATTCTTCAATAGTAAATCCCAAAACGGCTGCGGAGCTAAGCTTGAAGTCTTTGCGACGACCACTTGCCCAAGTGCCCCGTTCGGAGCGTGGTGTTGAATGGACCGAGCGGGTGGTTTTGGCCTATTGCATTAAGGGCCTTCGTAGTGCGCGGGTGCGATCACTTCGAAAAAGTATCTCAGCATACTGGGCTTCGCAGGAACAGCACACCAAGGCGCAAGACTTTGAGGCACGCGTCCATCAGATTTTACGATCGGAGGATTTGAGCGACAAAAGCTATTTTGTTGATTTTTATATTAAGGAGAGCAAGCCCGCTGCTGAGGAATTGAAAGAAATAGTCACTGTCTTGCAGCGCAGCGGCATTGAGGTTTTTGTCAATTCTGGCACGCTTTTAGGTGCGATTAGGCATCAAGATTTTCTCAAGTACGATGATGATATCGACCTTGGTGTGATTATGAAGTCATCGGATGATCGCCAAGTGGCGAAGGAAATGGTGTGTCTCCATCAACGGCTCTCTTCTTCAATCGATTTGCCCATTAAGACATCCTTTAAAAGTCCGGTGCTAAAGATCAAATTGAAAAGCGATATCGTCGTGGACTTGTTCCCGACGTGGGTTCGGGATGATCGGGTCTACGTTTGGCCGCACACGTTCGGTGAGCTAGAGAAATCCAGCCTATTTCCACTTCGATCAGTGAGCATTGCAGGTCAAGATTTTCCCGCTCCAGCGGATCCAGAGAAGATGCTAGTTCTGAACTACGGTAGTAATTGGCTTACTCCCGACCCGCATTTTGTGTTTCCATGGCGACAAGCGCGAGAAAAATTCAAAATAGTGCTTAAAGCCTACCGGTATGCGGTGATAATTTATGCGGTGAGAAAGAAGCTTTGGGGGGATAGGAAAAAATGACGACAGTAATCACATACGGCACCTTTGATTTATTTCACCTTGGTCATGTCCGGTTGCTGAAACGGCTATCCGCTCTCGGTGATCGGCTTATCGTTGGTTGCTCGACTGATGAGTTTAATGCCGGCAAAGGCAAAAGAAGCGTCATGTCCTTTGAACATCGGTGCGAAATTTTGGAGTCTTGTCGATTTGTAGATACCGTCATTGCTGAACGCACCTGGGAGCAAAAACGCGAAGACATACTTCGGCTCGAAGTAGACATATTTGGTATTGGCGCAGACTGGACCGGGAAGTTTGATGATCTCGGCGACATATGCGAAGTCGTGTACTTGGGCCGCACAGAAGGTATTTCAACAACAGAATTGCGTCAATCAGTCCAAGAATTGCTAGGAGATTCCTTTTCTGGCGCCGGCTTTCCTGAGCGCCTGGTGGCCGGGGACGGTGGGGGTGCAGGTTAAACGGGTAAGATGATTACAACACAACTGGCATTCGCTGAAACAGTTCTATAACGGAACCCTGACGTTACTCATTGGACAATTTAGGCAGATTATTATGAAAGTCATTGGGTATACCACCGGTGTGTTCGACTTGTTTCACATTGGGCACCTGAACATTCTTAAACGCGCCAAGCAGGAATGTGACGAGTTGATCGTCGGGGTCACAACTGATGAACTATGCGAAAGTCACAAAGGTCGCAAACCATTCATAAGTTTCGAAGAACGTCTCGAGATCGTCGAAAGCCTCAAGATGGTTGATCGCGCGGTTCCGCAAAAAAGCATGGATAAACATGCAGCATGGGAAGAATTAGGATTTGACAAAATGTTTGTCGGCGACGACTGGAAAGGCACTGACGCTTGGAACAAAATAGAAGCCGACTTTGCACAAATTGGGGTTTCGATTGTCTACTTCCCCTACACAAAGACAACCTCAAGTTCGATCCGAAGAAAAGCGCTGACCAAGATAACCGGAGGCGAGGGCAGTAGATGAGTGGAAAGAACAGACTTCAAGGTGGTGTCGCAAAACACGCCAATCGACTACTGCCAAAAGTAGATGCGCTTTTTAAAGAGCGCGGAATTTCTTATTGTTTGGATGGCGGCACTCTACTGGGGGTTATTCGTGAAGGGCGCCTTTTGCCATGGGACGATGATCTAGATTTTTTCGTTCCCAGTGAAAGTGCGGCAGCGATCAAAAAACTGCGACTGCGTCTTTTGTTTATGGGCTGCAAACTACGTATTCGCTACGCAAAGCAAGACGTAGGGCCAATCCCGAAAGGCGCACTGCGTATTTTTAAAATCGTGACGATTAGACGTCACAAAGGGCATCGTGTTGTGATCGACCTGATCGTAAAATACGCGGACGATCAGGATTTCCATTGGGTTGTAGGTAAACCCCCAGTGCACAAAAAGGTGCCGCGCAAATATTATGATACCTATGAAACGGTTGATTACATGGGGCGGGAATATCCGATCCCATCAGACGTAGAAAATTATCTGGAATGTCGCTACGGGAATTGGCGCGTCACCCAAAAAGAGTGGGACTTTAAAAAGGACGACAAAGCCATCGCACCGTAACGCAATGTATTCTTGGATTTGCACCCCCACCTACCCCAGCTCGTGAAGCTCCAGGAAAACAGAGCTGGAAAAGCAATTTCCTAGCAATAACGGTTGAGGTGTGGCGGCGGCGGCCGTCGCCACCACCGACTTGTTGAGGCTTTACTCGTAGTGCGTCGCCAAAGGCGAAGAGCTTTCACGATGCGTTCTTTCTCATAAACCTGACACACCAACCTGTGCTGAATGTTGATGCGTCTGGAGTAGGGCCCTTTGAGATCCCCAACAAGAGCCTCGAACGAGGGTGGTTCTGCGAATGGGTCTTCAGAAATTGAATCTAGCAGTTCGCGCGCTTTAACTGATTGGCAACAAGTGGTTAATGGACGTTGATGGATTTCACTGTACCCCCCTTTGGCCTCCCGTGGGTTCGAATCCCATCCTGTCTGCCATTTCCTCTTTCCGCTAATATCTGGTTGGAGAGAGGCAAGCCGCCTTACTCTGGCTGCAGCTTCTGCCAGTGTGGGTGCTGCCGAATTTTTGAGTAGAGGCGCTGGACCACGAAGAGCGAGAGGACAACCAGCGGAATGGCAGCTGCGAAAGCCAACCAGTAGCCCCCGTAGGCTGCCAGCAGATAACTCACAGTCGTTCCAAGCATCATGGCGAATACGCCAATGCAATCCATACAGGTGTAGTCAGTACCTCCGTGCTTCCGGCGGCTCCAATCCATCATCAGTGAAAACAGGGCGACGGTGATCATTCCAGAGACGAAATGGTCAACGAGGACCGCCGGCAGGGCAGAAGATAATGAGATCGGGCCATTTCGACTGGCAAGGAAGAGGTATCCCCCTGCTGAGAGAGCCTGAAGGCCGCCGAACCAGAGAAGAGCCCGGAGCCTTCCGATTCGATTTACCAGAACTCCTGCAGCCAAGGCCCCAGCCAGGAGGGAAACAGGAGCAAAGACTCCAAGGAGAAGTCCGATCTCCGCCAGGCTCATGCCCCAGTCCTTGAACATGGCGGGAAGCAGTGAGCGGATGAAGCCTTCGATCATCCGGAAGGCTGCGATCATGAGGAGAATCCTCAGGATCATGGGTTGTTTCAGAAATACAAGAATTCCTCCGGAAACCTCCTTGGAATTCTGATCAGGCTGGAGGCTTCTGGATTGAAGAACTGGAATCGTGGAAAGCAGAGTAACGATAGCCATCGCAACCAGCAGGACGTTCCATCCCAACGAGTTCATCAGCATCAGGATCAGGCCGCCGCCGATAATGTATCCAATCGCGAATCCTCCCACCTGAATGGCATTACCCAAGCCTCGCTCACCTCTTTCGAGAAGCTGAACTGCCTGCCCGTCTGTTGCGACATCCTGAATCGAGCTGAAGATGTTGATCAGCGCCACAGCGAAAACAAAAAGTGCGACCGAGCTCCCCAGCTGCCAGTTCGAGAGAGCCACCATCACTCCTGCGGTGAGAACCTGTAAGGGAACAATCCAAGAGCGATATTTGCCGTAATTTTCCCGGTGGAATTTCTCGACAAAAATCGACCAGATAAATTTTAACATCCACGGGATGTAGAGGGCTGGAAGCCAAAGGGCGATTTTCTCAAGAGAGATTCCGCTTTCCCGGAAGACCACCGGGACGGTATGCCGGAAGAAGCCGTTGGGAATTCCCTGAGAGAGGTAGAGACCTCCGATCAGGACCAGCTTTGATGTTGTGGAAGTCGGCATTCAGGTTCTCCTGGATCCTTGATTTTCCCGGAACGCAGATCATATCGCGCAGCTTTGTTCAGCAGCCCATTTGAGCAGGCGTTCATCTCTAAATACGAAGGTTAAGGTCCGGGTAATGATAGCCACTGAGGACATCGCCCGGCAGTAGGTCTTGCTGAAAGTATATATTGTTCACGAAGAGTGATCGCGGAAAACCCAAGTTGTCCCGCCCGAAGAAAAGCAGATCCTTGTCCCTTGCCAAGCTGTGAGTTTGAGGAGTTGATGCCCCTCGGCTTAAACAGCGTGCGCACTCTCCCTTCGTGTCGCTTCTGAAACGACGCTGGTAGCCCTATACGCGCGTCTTGGTTTCAGAGACTTTCAACCACGATGGACTGCGAAACCTCGTGCCCCGTCTTCCCGTCAGTGAGGATGATTCGATGATGACCGGGTGTCAGGTGGGCGGTCGTCCCTTCGATTTGTAGGGTGGGGCTGGACCAAGTGCCACCCGCTGGAAGATTGCTGAGGAGGGACAGGAACCGGCCGCCGCTCGGGAGCTCCGGGTCGAGAAGATAGGTCGCCGTCTCCATGGGGGAGATGATACGTGGGGTCAGGTTCTCCGGGCGTTGGGGGATGATAGCAAGGTCGTCCTGCCGGTGGTTGTCGGCACTGGAGAACCATTCAAGATACCGTTCGTCAATCAGTGCGCGGTCCTGCTTGTCATAGTCGGCAGGCTGGACCGAACGAGGAAGTTTGTCGGAGAGGCAGAGTTCGGGAGCGGTGAAGGGATGCCCGTCATGAGGACGAGAAAGAAAGCGATACCCAGTTCGAGTATCGATGGCGATCTCGGTCAGTCCGTCGGGGCGCGGCAACCAACTGGGAGGATGGTTCTCGTGCAGGGCAAGCATGGTTTGGTTGAAAATGGGTCCGGCGCCGCTCACGCCGGAGACCCCGCGCATGGGGCTGTTATCAAAGTTCCCTACCCATACTCCAACCGTGAAATCGTTCGTAAATCCGATGCACCAGTTGTCCCGGAAGTCGGAAGAGGTTCCGGTTTTGACCGCTGCCTTGAAGGGGAGGCGCAGTGGCGAGTTAGGTCCAAAGGCCGCCGAGCGAGCCGCATTATCGCTCAGAATATCTGAGATCAGGTAACAATTTGCGGGTTCAGCAATTTGCTCCATTCGGGACTCCGGAGCGGATCGTTCATGGTCAAGGGTCATGCGGGCAGGCTTGAAGGTGCCCAGTCGAGCAAGGGCCGCGTAGGCATTCGTCAGCTCAAGAAGAGAAACCTCTGCGTTTCCGATAGTCAGGCCCAGTCCATAAGACATAGCCGGCTGGTCGAGAGTCCCAATGCCAACCCGTCCAAGTAAGGAGTGAAGTGGGACCGGTCCTCCAATCGCATTGAGGGTTCGCATCGCAGCCACGTTGAGAGAATTGGCGAGGGCATACCTGATGGTTACCGGACCATGGAATTTCCGGTCGTAGTTGACCGGCAGATCGAGCCCTTCTTCGGTCCGATACGGCGTGGGAATGTCGGCGATGATACTTCCCGGGAATAATTCCTTCTTTTCGAGCGCGAGGAGGTAGGTAAAGGGTTTCAAGGTCGACCCTGCGGAGCGGGGTGAGCGAGTGCCATCGATCTGCCCCCCCCTTGGGTCGTGAAAATCTCCGGAGCCAACCAGGGAGAGAACGTCGCCGGAGGAATTTTCAATCACGACAACGGCCGCATGGTGGGCGTTCGAATGCCTGAGGCGCCTTCGCTCCTCCCTAACTATGGATTGGACCTTGTGCTGCAGCGGAGCCTCAAGGGTAGTACGCACAGAGGATTGACGGGAGCGCAGCGAGGAGACGAGGTGAGGGGCTAGCTGATCCGAGGGGATCTGATCGAGATGGAGCGGCTCACCCTCTGCCACGCGAATTCTGTTGGGGTCGTAATTTCGTTCCTTCTCCAGCCGCTCCAGGATCCAGCTTCGTCGGTGCAGGGCCGATTGTGGATTACGAAGAGGGTTGTGCAGGGTTGGCGACTGGGGGAGACCGGCGAGAAGGCTGCACTCCCCGAGCGAAAGGTCACTGAGGGCTTTGCCGAAGTAGAATCGTGCGGCTTCCCGGCATCCCTGGCGGTGATTTCCGTAGTCCAGTCGGTTCAGGTAGGCGGTGAGGATCTCCTCCTTGGACCAGCGATACTCGAGGTGCCTGGCGGTGAGGGCTTCCCGGATTTTGGTGAGAAGGTTGCGCTTTCCCGGAGGGGAGGAAATTTTCACCAGTTGCTGGGTGATTGTTGAGGCACCCGAGACGATGCGCCCTTCCAGAAGAAGGTCCTTGGTGGCCCGTGCGATCGCAAGGTAGTCGAGGCCGCTATGACTGAAGAAGCGTTTGTCTTCAGCAACCAAGGTAGCCTCAATGAGGGCCGGCGGGATCTCAGCGAGAGAAACAGGTTCGTGGCGGAAGTAGTCCGGGCGCGCCATGTTGTCGAGGACGAGACCATTGCGATCCGTGATGACTATAGACTGGGAAGGCTCGGCTCTGAGTTGCGACGGAAGCTGGAAGGCGAAAGGAAGAAGGCTCCAGCCCGCTACTGCCAGGACAGGAACAATTACGAGCCAGCGCCGCCGGCCAGCCGGCACGATGCGATTGATCCATCTCTGGAGGTCAGGCATGATCGTGGTTCCTCCGCACTAGCGGTTGGCAGTTTTGAGGGGGTTGGGAGTGACGAAGCTGCGGCTCGCCGAGAGGGCAAAGAACTCTGGCTCATACATCGCCTCGACTTTGGCGGGGGGCGCGAGTGCAGAGCCTGCCGACGTGACACGGGCCTGGTAGGAAAGAGTGTAGCTTCCCGAACGGGGGAGATAGTTCATAAAGAACAGAACTCGATCGTCTCGGAATTCCTGATGCGAGACGCTCCAGTCCTTCTTGCTCTTCAGTCGCCCGGCCTGACTGGCAAAATCAGTATTTACGGCCTCAAAGATGGAGGGCAGGGGATCATCCACGACAAGGTAACGAGTGCCGTCCCTGGGCATCGAGACCTCAAGCTGCACCTCGACGAGATCTCCCGTTTTCGGCTGGCCGAGCGCTTCCCGCTTTCCGCTGGGCAGAATCCGAAAGTAACTACGAGCGATCTGCAGGCCATTGGAGGACACTGGCTTCTGTGGGGCCAGATTCGGTTTAGAGGAGAGCTTGATGCGGGCAAATCCCCCGGCCGAAGTTGCGGCTCTGGCCACTAGTCCCTGACGGAGTGGGATCCGAATGAGCTTGGTGGGATTCTGATTATCAAGGGTGATACGCTGGATGCCTTCGTCGGTCTCTAAGGTGATCACCGGGGGCGCTGTCGATGTTTCCGCGAGGCGGGCATATTCTCCGAGGGCAAAGACGGTCCAGGCGTTGCCCCACGTCGTTCTCCAGTGGCCGGATCGCTTTCCGCGTGAGGCCATGATTTTGTCGAGAGATCGGCTACACTCCGGGGATTCCGGGTCGATATTGAGGAGAGCCAGAAGTCTCTCTGCTTCTGCCGGTCGGTAGCTCATGAAATAGTTCCCGGTGTCCGGTTGTGCCACCTCGAGGGAGAGAACGTCCCGTGCACGGGACAGGGCGTCGTCTCCACCGGATTTTGCAACCGCGAGAGAGAGGAAGCTCAGGCAGGTGGGGGTGAGGAGCTCGGGGGTCTCAAGCAATTTGTTCTGGTAGGAGACCTGGGGAGAGCCCCCGAGTGCGAGGGTGTAGCAGGTTCGGCAGGCCGTTTCGATCTCCCTCCAGTCCTTGGAACTGACAATGCCCCGTAATGTAGCGGTGAGGTAGCGGCGAAGCCCTTCCAGTGCACTCTCGGGGACGTTCGCCCCTGCTTCGCGGCAGAGGAGAAGAGCCATACCCCCATAAGCTGATCCCCATGTTTCTGAGATTTTGCCACCCGGCCAGTAAGCAAGCCCTCCATCATCACACTGCATGGAGAGGAGCCGGTTGACACCTGCCTGAATACTCTGGCGGATTTCACCCTCCTTCTTACCCCGAAATGCGGGGGTCTTTTTCTGCAGGTTCAGGGCCGCTATCCAGGGAATTGTGCTTGAGGTAGTCTGCTCCACACAGCCGTAGGGATACTGGAGGAGGAAATCCAGTGCTTCTCCTGCCTCAAGGAGCATGGAGCGCCCGAACTCCAGCTCGATAGCACCCCGGCCCTCAAGAAGATTCTCGGACAGTCCGTTCAGCAGGTCATGCTGCTTACCCGGGTCGTCAAATTTGATGAACTGTGTCTCCTTGAGAAGGGGGACCGGATACTCGATAGAGAACTGGCTGATGACCGCATCCGAGAGATCCCGACGCAGCTTTTCGTCTAGCTCCTGGCCCTCGAGGGAGCGGGGAATGGCTGTCCACTGCCAGTCCGCCTCTCCGGTTTCACGGAAGGAGAGGTCGAAAGTCACGGTGGCATTACCCCCAGCGGGGATAGTGATAGGCGTGGCCTGGCTCTTGTCACCATGTTCTGTAAACTTAGTGCGCTCTCCAACCTTGAGGGAAATATCCCATGTCCCGGTGTGCGGACTGGAGTTCTGAACGAGAACCGAAGGCTGTAGTTGGTCGCCTTCGTGGGCGAATCGCGGAACCGCCGGTTCGAGCATGAGGGGTTTGTTCACCGTCACACTGGATACTGTGCGACCGAAGTGCGCAGCCCCGTGATGAGCCACCGAGATAACCCGGTAGCGAGTAAGAGTATCGGGGGCTGTGAATTGAACCTTGAACCGCCCCTCCTGATCCGTCGTCAGGGCAGGCATCCAGACGGCACACGGATTGAAGTTCCTGCGCGGCCCTTTTCCGTCGAAGAGGTCCATCATGTCTCCGCCTCCACCAATAAAGAATCCCTTGTTGAAGGAATGCCGTTGCCCGGGATTTTCGGAGAGGATTTTGCCAAGGGACGTGCCGGCCTCAGTGCGGAGGCTGCGGGGCGAGTAAAAATGGCCCATTGGGTCGGGATTGATGTAGCCAGCTACCGCGAGAGTTCCCTCATCCTCGGCATAAACAGTGACCTCGGCACCTCCAACTGGGTCTCCTGCACGATTGCTGATAAGTCCCTCGATGGTGATCTCCTCCCCGGGACGGTAGGAGCTTTCCTGCGTCTCGAGACTAATATTGAGACGCTCTCGGACGACTTCGACAGCCAGTTCACAGTAGCCGAGACGCAGAATCGGCTCCTTGTGCTTCCGGAGATTGTCCCTTGCTCCTTTAATGACGAGGACGGAAACGAACGTATTGGGGGCATCCTCATGAGTGAGGGGCACCTCCACCACTGGATTCTCCGCAGTAAGCTCCGTGATGACGTGTCGGTAGACACCTTCGCGCTCCAGAGTGACGAGGGCCGTGCCTTCGATGGGGGACTGGACAAGGATGCGAGCAGTCTCGCCCGGTTGGTAGAGTTTCTTCTCAGGGATGAGTTTGATGAGCATGCCATTCTCATAAGCCCACGGGTATTCTTTTGAGCCGTAGACGTGCTGAGTCACCGCAGTGCGGATTGGGCGTCCTTTGGGATCGGTTCCGGAGAGGGTCAGGATATAGTGGCCTGCCAGCTTGGGCTTGAAGGGGAGAATGGTCCCGGCCTTGTTCCCGGGTAAGACCTGCACGGATTGGCCTTCGACTACGGATTCGATACGCCTCTCGTTGCGCACAGCAATTGTTCCATTGGCGGTTCGAGTCTTGACCTGCTCGTGGACTTCGCGGTCGACCTGAAGAGTGAAATCGATGGGCTCCCCCGTGACTAAACTCCCCTTGGAGTCGACGATAATCGCCCGAAGGTCGACCTCGTCCCCAACTCGGACGAGTTTGTCGAGACGGGAAATGCCAACATAGTAGTCTGAACTATGAATGGTGGTGGAAGCCTCAACGGATAGGGTTTGATTGCGTAAATCGCGGACTTCACTGGTCACGGTAACCGTCCGTGGTGAAGGGAATTCGATCTCTGCGAGATCGAAAGTCAGGACCACTTCACCTTTCTCGCTGAGACGGGCTTTGCCATCCTTGCTCCCGAAGGAGCGCTGGTAGGAGCTTTCGCCATAACCGAAGTAGTGTGACCAGTAATAAGGGTCGTAGGTTCGGTGGTCGCAGAAAAGGAAATCACGAAAGAGAGCTGGGTAGAACCCGGCCTCTTTACTGCGGTAAAACCACTCCACCTCCCCTCCGGCGACTGGCTGCCCCTGGAAGTAGTTCGCACGGAGTGATAACCGGGAGGTGTTGTCTTCAACGGGCTTGATGAACTGGGCCTCTGTGGCAAAAGCGTTTCGGCGGAAGTCCTGAACCGCAATCATATGGACAAATTGGGCGCTGCTGAGGTGAGCTCTGCGGTCATACCAATTTTCCATCTCCGCTGCTGCGGCGACCTCCTCGGGCCAGAGAAGTTCGATCCTGAAAGAGCCAACTGTTTCCGGAGGCAGGGTGAAGCTGTGGTGGAAGCTGCCCTTGTCAGAAAGAGTGATGTCCCGTTGCTCAAGGATGCGCTCAGAGGAATCAAAGATTTGGAGTTGCGCGTCTCTGCTCTCTTCATGAACACTGCGATTTTCCCTGATCCTACGGACGAGTCCCTTAAGGTGAACTTCTTCTCCCGGACGGTAGAGAGTTCGGTCGGTGAAGAGCAGGGCTGTCCGTTTATGAGGGAGCGCAGGTTCCCACTCAATATTCACGGGAAAGCGCCACATGGAAACGGTGGGGAGGCTGCTATCGAAATCTATGATGAAGTGGTCCGGACCGAGGGAAGCTCTCAAGTGGCGCTGCTCGGAGGACCGGGGAAGGAGGGCAACCCCAGACTCGTTGGTTTGAGTTGATTGCAAGGGAGCCGCATCTTCGCCGAAGACATCGAGAGTGACATTCGCAAGCGGGGCGCCGGTCTCACAGGAGTAGGCATAGAGAAAGGCGTCACTCTCATTAATTTTCCATGCCAGTCCGATATCAGTGATCTGGATGTAGGCTTGGGTAGACTTTTTTCTCTGGTAGGAGCTCACCATTCCGGGCTTGGGGTCGGCCTCGATGGAGAGGAAAAGCAGGCCAGGGGCATTGTCCTTTCCCAGGATGTCGTCCCAGTTGATCTCGATGGGAGCCGTGGTGTTGTAGGCGTTTTCCAGCTCAATGGAGCTGTCGTAAACCGTTTCTCCCGCCACGAGAGACCAGGGCAGAGCGTGACGCTGCTTGATGCGTTTGCTCCCCGGGCCGTTTCCACTGTAGTGACGATAGCCCTGAAGGGTGCGCACCGCGTCTCTGCCGGTCAGGCGCTTGGCCCGTATCCTGGCACTCGCGATGTTCACTGTTCTGATACTGTAGGTTCGGTTTCCGGTGGCTAGCTGAGCAGCGGCGTAGCTCGGAGCGGCGAGGATGGGAGGCAGATGCTTAAATTGAATCACCATGCTCTTTGACTGAGGCATGATTAATCCGTCCGCCGCGGTGATCCCCTGTTTGACGGTGACCTTCCACTTGGATTGTCCGGGAAAGTCTCCTCGGATTGAGATCAGGGAACGGCCCACCTCGAGAGTCATGTTGGCAGGAGCGGGCTCCACAACAATGAAGTCGGTGAGATCCGACGCGGTGATATTCTCAGGAAGTTTCTTGGAAAGGCTGATACTCAGGTAGGGCTTGGCATCGAGCTGAGTGATAGCCCGGATAGAGGTGACCTCAAATTTTTTGACAGTCCCGATCGAGCGCGCAATGAGTCGGGTAGTCGCAGCAGTGGCAGAGCTGTTTTTTACCCCAGCGCCGAGGACAAGCTTCCAATCCTCGCCGACCGGCAGGGGCTGCACCGGGGAGATGGTGAGTGCGGTAGAGATCTCGGTTGCAGGATCAACCCCACCGGGTGCTGGGGCCTCCCATGATTGAAAATACTGTTCCCAATCAGGTCCGAGGGCAGTGCTATTTCCGAGATCACGATAGAGGCCTCTTCGGACTATTGCCTCAACTTTCGCCCCTCCCTTGGCAGTAAAAAATATGGGTTGTGTGATGGCTGAGGGATCAACCACATCGTTGAACCTCAGAAAGCATACAGGGTGACGCAGGTCGCCCCGCCAGTAATTCACCAGAGGTTGAAAGGCGGCTGTCCGGAGAAATCGGAAGCGGGTTTCGGGAATGTCTGTTCCGTCCAGATACTTGTGCCCCGGCTCAAGGGAGAAATGATAGGTCGTGGCGATTTTGGGAATGTCCGTGCGCTCAAAATGAGCGCTATTGGGTGAGACCCAGGTCAGATTGCCAGCCAGTGCAGGCTCAATTCGCATCAGAGTATTTGGGCTGGGCTTGCCTACCTGCTCCTCTTCAACCATCGCCTTGTCGAAGATCAGTTTGAAGGTCGTGGAGGGGGTCAGAGTCGAGGAACTGACTTTGAGGAGCGGTCCAGCGGGAAGCAGGATGCTGCTGGCGGTAAGCAAGAGAATAAGGGAAAACAGTGTTCTCATAAAATTTCCGGGGCGCTGCGTGCCTTCGTGTAGGAATAGCATCTCGTTGAGCGGAGGAAGAGATTGCGATTTCACCCTCAGAATGAGATGCTGGTTTTCTAGCTTTTAAGGCGCAAGTGCCACCTGAAAAAGAAAAATCGATCGCCTCTCGCTAGAAAAGGTCTCCTCATTTCCCGAAGGAAGTTTGGCAGAGAGGCTCATCCGAGAGCCATATCGGTGACGGATGCCACCGCGACCTGAGCTGTGTCGGACAGTTTTTCAGTGCGCTCCGGCAAGAGGGCTTTAGAATTGAGTGCTCCCCCCACGGTCTGGGCGCCTTTCCATGAGTCGTAAAAACGTCGTCGCCCTCTTCCTGATCTGCAACTGTCTGTCCCCGCTTCATGGCGACGAGGAGAAACAACCATCTTTTGATCTCGGACCCGACTCCAAGCGTCAGGATGGCATTCCCAGAGGCAAGGTGACCCGGGATGAGTGGAGGAGCACTATCCTCAATGGCACCTTGCGGCAGTGGTATCTCTACGTTCCCGCGCAATATGACAGTGCCAAGCCTGCCGCCCTGATGGTGTTTCAGGACGGTCATGCCTACGTGAGCGAGGAGGGTGACCTGCGCGTACCAATCGTATTTGACAACCTGATTCATCAGGGCGCTATGCCGGTGACGATCGGGATTTTTCTCAATCCGGGACTCTTTACAAATAGATTTGAGGGCCGGCAGGGTTGGAAAGCTCCGGAGGGGGTGAAAAGGAACCGGAGTGTGGAATACGACTCTCTCAATGCCGATTATGTGACCTTCCTCGAGAAGGAAATTCTCCATGAGGTCAGCAAGGATCACAATCTCTCAGAAGATCCCTCCATGCGGGCAATCTGCGGAATGAGTTCGGGAGGGATCTGTGCCTTTACGGCTGCATGGCAGCGGCCAGACCTCTTCCGAAAGGTCGTGAGCCACATCGGGAGTTTTACCAATATCCGCGGCGGCCATGTCTATCCGGCCTTGATCCGAAAGGGAGAGAAAAAGCCGTTGCGTGTGTTCCTGCAGGATGGTTCCAACGATTTGGATAACGCCCATGGGAACTGGTGGTTGAGTAATCTTCAGATGGAGAAGGCTCTCCTGTTTCGTAAGTATGATTTCAAGACGGTCTGGGGCAAAGGGGGGCACAGTGGGAAGCACGGAGGAGCAATTTTCCCAGAGACCATGCGGTGGCTCTGGCGGGACTGGAAGGGGTCCAGCAAATAGCACGGAGCGGTTTCGGGGCAGGGGTGTTGAGTTGTCCTCAGTCGAGTAAGTCCCAACCGAGGGGCGTGCCTAGAGGGATGTCCTGAGTAGCCTTTTTCCTCAGGACCTCCGGAAGGTGTTTGGGAGCGAGTCCATTGCCGGGCCGGATGGAGCGCACGTTCTGTGCAGTAAGGGCTTCACCTGTCTTGATATCAGCCGAGGCAAAGAGAGAGCGACGAAACATGCGGAATGCCGTCTGGGATTCGGTCAACTCATAGGATGGTTCTGGTCAATTCTTTTCCGAGGGAACCAGTTCCGCCGGTGATGAGCAAGGATTTGCCGCTGAGCATGAATTCTTCAGGCCGAGAGGACCCGTGATGTCTAGTTAAATCAGCTATGACCCGTAGGCGAGGGGCCTGCCCCTTAGAAGAAGGTTCCGGGTAGACCGCTTCTTTTCAGGGGAGGTAACGGTCGCCTAGCGGGAGAAGGTTACAGGTGAGTTTGGTTTGAGGGCATGCGGGGGAACAGGATGCTTTTCGCTGAAGACCTGCAGGGTTTGATGAGACTCCAGGAGCACTGTGGACTCGTTCATGGTCGCATCATCCTTGTTCTTCCACTGCAGTCCCTGTGACAACTTGAGGTGTTTTTCGAAGAACCGATACATTGCCTGCCGCTTGGAGGCTCCGTAGTCGTGACCCTCATCTGGAAGGTGAGCGTTTTCGACAAGATTACTCCGGCCATACATTCCATAGATGCGTCGTACGAAAGGGAATTCAACTTGGGGCGTATGAGAGGTCCAGTCGCCCCCGCACGAAATGAGTAACATCGGCCTCGGAGCGCAAAGCGCTGCGATTTCGGTATTGTTGGTGATGTGAGATGGACGCACGTGGATCGGAACTCCGCTCTCACAGGCACACCCACCGAAGAAATGCGCCGAGACCATGACACAGGGAGCGGAAGCAGTGACCCGGTCATCAAGAGCAGTCAGGAGGAAGGTCTGGGTGCCTCCTCCCGAGGCGCCGGTGACTCCAACCCGGGAGGAGTCGACTCCCGGGAGAGAAAGAATGAAGTCAAGAGCGCGGATGCTGTTCCAGCACTGCAAACCGAGGACCTGCTTTCCGTGATTGTGATTCCATCCCAATTTACGCGAGTCCGAGTAGCCGATCATATCGTAGGAAAAAACGGCGGCCCCCATCCTCGCGAGGGTAGCACAACGGTATTGCATCTCCGGCCGCAGCCTCCCTTCTTTCGTATAGGCGGGGTCTCGGGCGTGTCCGTGAGGGCAAAGAACCGCCGCCATGTTCTTCTGCTGCCCGGAGGGGAGGTAGAGATTTCCGCAAAGGAAAAGTCCGGGTGCAGTTTCGAGTGCCACGTTTTCTACCGTGTATCCGTCGTGAGTGCGCTTTGAATGACGGAGGGGGTTGAGTGGGGTTTTCTTTGGGAGGAGGTGAAGGCCAGCCCCCTCAAGGATGCCTGCGCGCACGCTTGCACGGCGTTTGGTCCATGCAGCGAGGTCGGGGACCTTGGAGGTAATCCTTTCCAGTTCGAGGAGCGCTGCTGCGGGTTTAAAATACCCTCCCTGCCGGAGGGCGGTCCGATCTTGCGCCTGAGAGGGTGAACTCAGGCTGTTTGCGCACAGGATGAGAATGAGGAGGCGGATCATGCTCTCACCCTGAGCTCGGGCTGGCGGAGCGAAAAGCGAAAGAAGCTCCTATGGGCGTATTGATGAGACTTCTGTTTCGCCTGCCGGGGAGTCGAAGAGGGGTGCCGCAGGGTTCATGGAACGGTGCGAGGGCTTGTGTTCTGAGAGATCTCTAGACGATATGGGCTCGCAAAGGAGGCGAAAGAAGCTCTTAAAGATCTAATTATTAGTTAGTTAAAAGAAAAATCATCGAGATTAGGGAATGTTGTTGTTGTTGAGACCCATTCTCGATAAAACCTGCACACCTTTAAGGAAACCGTAATTACACACACCTTTAAGGCACTAACTCCAAAAACTGAGAATGACAGCTACTACCATCAGACGGACCTCCGGGTCTCTCATCCTTGGCCTTGGAATTCTGGCGTCTGCCGCGCAAGTGGCTGCGAAAGATCACGAGGACCTCGACGCTGCTTACAACAACGGCAGCGTTGGAAGCGACTGGTTCCAAAACACCTCTCTAGGTGGATATGGCGAGTTGCACTTAAACCTAAACCAAGACGACGACAACGAGATTGATTTCCACCGTTGGGTTCTCTTTGTTAACCACCGATTCAGTGACAAGATCGCCTTGTATTCTGAATTTGAACTTGAGCACTCCCTTGCGGGAGACGGCAAGCCCGGTGAGGTCGAGCTCGAGCAGGCCTACATCGACATCACAATGGACGGAGGAACAAGCTTCAAGGCTGGTCTCTTCCTCCTGCCTGTAGGAACACTTAACGAGACTCATGAGCCCGACACCTTTTACGGTGTGGAGCGGAATCCGGTTGAGAAGAACATCATTCCTACCACTTGGTGGGAAGCTGGTCTTGGCCTGAGCGGAAGTAGTGAGGCAATCAAATGGGACGTTGCAGTTCACTCCGGACTGTCAGTTCCTGATTCTTACAAGATCCGTAGCGGACGTAAGAAGGTTGCTGAAGCGCCTGCAGAGGACGCTGCCGTCACTGGTCGCGTCACCTACAGTGGCAACGGTTTTCAGGTTGCTGGTTTCGCTCAGTATCAGAGTGATATTACTCAGGGAAGAGACGGAGCCGACGCCACTCTTCTTGGCGCCACTCTTGACGCGAACATGGGCGCTTTCCGCCTTCGTGGCCTTGTTTCCAGCTGGGACATCGGCGGTGCAGCCGCTGCAGCAGCAGGAGCTGATGAGCAGTGGGGTTACTTCATTGAGCCATCCTACAAGATCAGCGACAACTTGGGAGTCTTTGCTCGCTACGCTGAATACCAGGATTACACCGGTGACACCACCGACGTGGTAACCGTAGGTGTGAATTACTGGCCTATCGACAACGTTGTCTTCAAAGCTGATTACAATGACGCCGGTGGCGCTGAGTCCATCAACCTCGGTGTTGGATACAGCTTCTAAACTTTGAACACTGCGTAGATTGCTACGCGTATTCATACTCATAACCTTGGTCGCCGCCACCCCTCACGGGTTGGCGGCGACTATGGTTTACCGGGATTGGGGGAAGTGATCTGTAATAAGAAATAGTCTGAAAATTTGCGTATCGGAAAACCCCCTTTAAGGTAAAAGTAAATAATCTAGAATCATCCAAATGCACCACCTTCTCACCCTAACTGTCCTCTTCGCCGCCACACTCGTGGCGCATTCGGGAACAACAGTTTACCAGAAACCCTCGGACTTCATCCGTTCCGCCTGTGGTGGGCAAGTCCCCACCACCAAATATCTTACGCTGACCTCTTCCAACCAGAGCAGGATTAAACGTCTCATGGGACATGAGTACCGCCCTACCAGAGTCCGCTACTGGACATATAAAGGGAAGATGGTCGTCATCCTTGACGAAATAGGAAAGACGCGCCCGATCACTACCGGATTTGTGGTAAGCAGTGGAAAAATCGAGTCGGTCAAGATGCTGATTTACCGTGAAACAATTGGAGCGGAGGTCAGACGAACAACGTTCACAAATCAGTTCAAAGGTGCGACCCTCGGGTCGAGCGGAAAGCTGAGCCGGAGAGTAAACAATATTGCGGGTGCAACTCTTTCCACCCGCGCCATGATGGAAATGGGACGGGTGGCCCTCTACATGGACCAGATCCGTCCTAAATAAGCAGTAATGGGTGAAGATCGGCCCAGAAGAAAGGGCCGACGACCGGGGCCACGAAAGTGGCATCGCCGATGGCACAGATATCTCGGTGCGGCATTCGCCCTCCCTCTCCTCTGGCTTGTTGTCAGCGGCCTCCTTCTCCAGCACGGGGAGCGCCTTGGGCTGACGGAGAAAAAGGTGAGTTCGGCTTGGCTGCTGAAGAGATACAACCAGATACCCGAGGGAGTGCCTGCCGTCACAAAGGCGGGCCGTTTTCTGGTTGCTGGATGGGGAGGCCAACTTTTTGTTGATGACAAGCTTCTCGAGGAGAGCGGAACTCTGACAGGGGCTGTAGCTCTGCCGGCCGAGCTGGTGGTGGCGACCGAAAATGAAATTTTCGTATACGATTCCCAGGGACTTTACCTGGATAGACTTGGGGAAGAATCTCTTCCGGCCGTTCCTCTTTTGGGAATTGGCCTCGATTCCAACGATCGAATACATCTCCAAACGGCTGATGGGCAACATGTTCTGGGCGAAGGATTCCTAGACTTTGAGGAAGCGCCTTCCGGGGCTGTAGTTGCTTGGAGCACTCCGAGTGAGGGGTTTAATGAGCGGGATTCACTACAGCAGATTCTGGTGGAGGGTTCGGAATTCACCTGGTCGCGGGTTATTACCGATTTGCACAGTGGAAGTTTGTTAGGAAAAATAGGCCGCTTCTTCGTTGATCTGACCGGGGTGGCGGTCTTCGTTCTCACTGTGCTTGGTATTCGCCTCCTGTTCAGGAGGAAATGATCTTGCTTCATGAATCGCCGCCGGTGTCTCTCTCTTTTTGCCGCATCCAGTGCGGCATCTCTGGTGGGTAGTGGTTGCCAGCGAAGGGGAGGTGAAGAAGTCACCCGCTGGCGGGGGGTCCTGTTCAACTCTGATGTCGACATGGCGGTGCACGCAATGCCGCCGGCAGTTGCGGAGCCTTTGATCAGGGACTGCGAGTTGGAGATGCAGAGGCTGGAGAAACTCTTTTCTCTCTATCTACCCGACTCGCCTCTTTCTCGTCTTAATCGGACGGGGCGCCTTGACAATCCTCCCCCGGAACTTGTGGACCTTGTGCGTAAGGCCCTGCTTGTCGCGGAACGCTCGGGAGGAGCCTTTGATCCCACTATCCAGCCCTATTGGACCTGGTTACGTGAGACGGTTGAAACTACTGGAGCTATCAATCCCGATGCACAAGCGCAGTTCCTGGAGAAGGTGGACTTCCGGCAGGTGCGTTGCGGTGAGGAGGAGTTGAGCTTTGGCCGGGAGGGAATGGCCCTGACGTTGAACGGCCTTTCGCAGGGATGGATCACCGACCGGGCAAGCGAGATCCTGCGTGACGGGGGAGCGCAGCACTGCCTCGTGAATCTTGGTGAATTCTACGGCCTCGGGACTCAGCCCTCCGGAAAGGACTGGATTGTGGGTCTCCGGGGCGTGGAGGGAGAGGAAATCGCCTTGCGGGATCGCGCGCTCGCGGTCTCCTCGGGGGCCGGGCTTTACTTTGGAACAGGAGATCGCCGGAATCACATTGTTGATCCACGCACTGGGGATTGTGTGGAGGCCCGGAAGGTCGTGGCAGTGACCGCTCCCGAGGCCTGGCTTGCCGATGCTCTTTCCACGGCGTGTTCGGTTCTTGAGGAAGAGAAAGCCCGAGATCTCATTGCGCAGTGGGAGGATGTGGAGTTGTTCATCCACAAAACTGGCCGATAAAGACCAGATGGGGGCAAAGCGAGCACCCCTCTTGACCCTGCACGTTTGCAGGGTAGGATCCCAGTATGCGCAATCTCTGTTTCTTGTGTTCGGGGGCTCTCATCGTTCTGGGCTTGGTAGGGTATCTGGGCTGGGAGGCCATCGGGGCCAGTAAGCAGTCCGTTACCGCGCTGATTCCGGCCTTTGTCGGGGTGCCGATGCTCCTTGGGGGGGTGGTGGCCCTGAAGAGCACCATGGCGGGGATGCATATCGCGGTGCTGTTCTCCGCCCTAGGGGCGCTTGCAGGACTAGGTCGCCTGATCCCGGGTGCGATTAAAGGAGAACTCACTGGGCCAGGGCCGGTGTTAATCGCCATTATGGCCGCGATCTGCCTGTTTTTCACCGTGATGGCGATCCGTTCCTTCAAGGCTGCGCGGCGCGCCCGGGAGGCGTCCGCTTAAAGCCGGGAGGAGCCCTGCGGGTGGGTGCCATCGGGGAAGA
>TARA_B100001057_G_scaffold500954_1_pt1 | contig 20274 bp, 27 predicted proteins | sample TARA_B100001057 | Tara Oceans TARA_B100001057 (sample SAMEA2621839) | marine metagenome | biome: marine biome (ENVO:00000447); feature: surface water layer (ENVO:00002042); material: "saline water (ENVO:00002010), including plankton (ENVO:xxxxxxxx)" | depth 5 m
GTGTGCCACTTTTCTCTACTATATACAGTATAGTCTCTATTCTGTCTATAGTTATAACTGTAGTTAATTGCGTATATAGTTCTATACTGTGCAGTATGTTCTCTATATATAGTGTTAGTACTGTCTGCATATCTCGCCGGAGGGGTTGGAGAAAATGGCAGATTTCGGTGAAGGATTTCTGGCCGAGGTTGACAACACTGGTGTTTTATGCTATAATCGAAACAAGTTTTCGAAACGGTGTTCGAAAGGACGCCGAAACTGGTTTTAGCCTAGAGGTCGTGACAGTATATATACACAGAATTAATTGCGAATATTTCACAAAAACCGGTTGACCTGCCCACCGTTTTGTACTATAATATACATATTGTTTAATTAGTTAGTGAGGTAACTATAAATGGAAAAGAAATACGTTTCAATCAAGTCGGGCAAATACAGAAATGCCAAAATTTCTGGAGTTTTTCCGCTGGTAAAAGATGTGAGTTTCGGTAAGAAAGGAGCATTTATTACTGTAGATGCCAGCCATCAGTTTGCTGGATTAGGTAACATCAGGGTGTTACTGAATGATGTGAACAACGTTGAACACGTTGACGCCGTCGTTGCAGAAGCACAATTGGGTTCAAACGAGCCGGCCAAAGAAGAATCAAAGGACGAAGCACTGGATAGAATCCGCAGACGTTTTGATATCTTGCAGGAAATGACTCGTGCTGTTATTAAGGGAACCGTTCGCGGCTTAATACTTTCAGGCCCTCCTGGTGTTGGTAAGAGTTTTGGTGTAGAGACCGAAATGGAAAAGTATGACATGTTCAACAAACTCAAGGGCAAAGGTCCTAAAACTGAGATTGTGAAAGGTGCTATGACTCCTATCGGCCTGTACCAAACACTATACAATAACAGTAGCAAAGGTGACGTTATTGTATTTGATGACTGTGACTCAGTTCTATTTGACGAAGTCTGCCTCAACATGCTGAAGGCTGTGTTGGATTCAGGTAAGAAACGTACAATATCCTGGAAATCAGAGTCTGTGGCACTGAGACGTGAGGGCATACCTGACAGGTTTGAGTTTGAAGGGAGTGCAATATTCATTTCAAACGTCTCCTTTGAGTCAGTGAAGTCTAAGAAGATTCGCGATCACTTAGAAGCATTGATGTCAAGATGTCACTACATAGACTTGGAAATGGACAAAGTCACAGACAAGTTCTTGAGAATAGAGCAGATCGTTGGCGATGGCATGTTGGACGAATACGAATTCGGTGCTGAAGGCAACACTGAGATCATTGACTTTATGCTTGAGAAGAGTGCTAGACTCAGAGAGATATCACTGAGAATGGTACTGAAAGTGAGTGACCTACGCAAGATGAGTCCCAAGACTTGGAGAGAACTTGCAGAGAGCACTTGTATGAAAAGAGTATAAGCCTCACCTTATACACTTTTAGAGCACACCTTCGGGTGTGCTTTTTTTTGGCTGTAGAGAAAACTTTTTGAAAAAGAAATATATTTTTCGAGGGGGGTCACTGTGTATGCGTCGGGTGGCGAATTTTGAAGGGCGGGCAAGACCTACAGTTCGATTTTTTCACCACTATACAGGGATTCTCTACTGCTATTATAGTCATATTTGCTACTGTATCGCTAAGGTTCAAACGAACCCCTGGCCTATCGTAAGCACCTTTACGAGGATATATCGACAGTATCCATGTATAGTATAATGTTGTTGTATATGTAAATAATACTATGAAATATACAAAGAGAGCACATATAATTAGTTTCTGTAAGACCTGTACATGGCGAGTAGTTGCTAGTTTAGACACATTCTTATTGAGTTGGTTATTAACTGGTACTGTTGCTGTAGCGGCCTCTATTGCTAGTTTGGAAGTTCTCACTAAGATGTTTCTTTACTATGCACACGAGCGTCAGTGGGAGAAACCCGCTTTTAATCAGTTCGTGGTATCTAAATATATGTGGGTACAAAAAGTCTTCGCCAGATAATATCAGGTGATTTGAAAATTTTTTTGCACAGGATTTTCTGTCACATATATGCCTTTGGCTATAAATACTGTTGTGATCAGCAAATTAAAACAATGGTGGCTCAGTGCCATATACGAAGAATACGAACTCACTGTATGGTTTGACGGTGGGGCAGTGGAAGATGTAGATGGTAATACCACTCCTAACCCCAAAAGCAAGAAAGTGTTTTCGCTTAAGAGTATAAGCAAACGCACACCCACGCACATCAAAGGCACAGAATTAGACGGCAAACAGTTTGAAATTCGTACTGTACAGCCTTTTGATTACATGATACGCAAAATATATTAATGAGACAACCTCAAATAGGCTGGGATTATTACAGTTTACCACAACTGTTCAGCCTTATATCAGACTACAAACGCACAAATTCATATGCACAGTTTCTGCTTTCAGGAGTATGTGAGGGCAAAACTGTGGTGGATTGCGGTGCAGGTTCAGGTATATGCACATGGTTAGCACTGAAAGGTGGTGCTGAAAGGGTAATAGCCTTAGACATAGCAGACCATATATGTGCTTATTTGAACATAGTGTTTATCAATGAACCACGTGTGAGTGTGGTTAAATGCAATTTGATCACAGACGAGATACCTGAGGGTGACTTGTACATACATGAAATGGTGGCAAATGGTTTATTGGGTGAAGGTATCACAGACATATTCCACAACTTGAGAAGTCAAAACATCACAGAAGTCTATCCCACACATGCATCTGTGAGTACTGCTTCAATATCACATGGACAAATACACCCCAGTGAGAATTTAGATCACATGTTGGTTCCTGAAGCACAGGAGTTTATCAAATACAATACTCAGTACATGCCCAGTCATTATCTATTGGCCACTGTGGATGATTACTCTGTGCAACATCAAACACTACGTTGGCATTTGGATTTGCGTGATCCTATACCACAACGTGTCAAAGACACAGTATATAGCGGAGCATTGATTTGGCGTGTGGGTTTTGATGCCTCATTGTGTAACAGTTATACCAATGCCAATGATGTCAACAACAACTGGAATGTCAAGATGCCTTACAGTACGTTTGCGGCTAGATGTAATTTGGAAAGCGGCGCACTACCAAACAAAGTTTAGATGGGTATTTTCATTTACCACAAATTTCGCATTCGCCGTCTTGATTCAATCCACCGCAACTGCCAGTTAATGCTTTGCCACGTACCAATACGCCTATGCTGAGTCCTGCAATGCTGAGTGCTACTACTCCAAGTCCTAGTAATGCATTTAACATTATTTGAAGTTTCTCAGTTTCTTGACGTTTGCCATGCCTTTCTTTATGGCACCTTTAACAGCAGATGTCTTGGCACCTGCATTTGAGTCACCGCCACCTCTATACTTTTTAGGATCTTGTTGTGGCATGAAATCGGTCATTTTTGCTTTACTTAAAACTTTAGTTACTCTTTCAGGCTTTAATCCAAATGCTCTTCCTTGTCTGCTCGGATTAGGTTGCTGGTTAACACTGATAACTTGTAAAACACCGTTGGGTCTAACACCTGTTACTTTCCCATAGTTAGCCTCACCTGGTCTACTACTTCTGTCTGTTGCACCAGTCCATTGAATATAATCACCCTCTTTAGGTCTCATGTCAACAAGTTGTTTAGGAGTTAAGTCTGGTAACTGTTTCATTGCATTGTTTACCACAGTCCATTCTCCATCAATGATTACACCAGTCTTGTCTAGTTTGGTTCTGTCTGGTTTTTCACCTGGAATTAATTCGCCTTTCACAGTATCGTCATATCCCAACTGTTTGAGTTTCACATCAGTGCTTAAATCTGTACCTGGACCTGGTTTAGGTCCTTTGGGGTCTGGCGTAGGTTCTTGGTTTTTGTCTCTTGGTGGGTTGTTTTTAAATCCACCAAATGGATTACCGCCTATAGGATTAATGTTTTTAACAAAACCATCCTTTAACATGTTGTGCCAGTCCTGAGCAATTTTAATAGATTTATTCATTTGCTCGCCACCTGTCTCGCCTGCTCCACTAGGATCATTATCGTATCTGATATTAAGATCTCTAAAGGTACGATTCATTCTGATACTCTTAGGAGTTATCTTTCCTTTTTTAAGCATTGCTTTTTTCTTCTGTTCCCATTTTAGTAAATATTCTGGAATTAGCAGTTCTTTGATGTCACCGTTATTTGTTTGACCATTAAGTTTTTGCACAAGGTTAACAAGTGTTTTATGAATGTTTTCCATTTCCCTAACAGTGAGTTCGTTCCATTGTTGTCCGTATTTTAAATCTAATTTTTTTTTCTTTGGAAGAAATTTTGTTACGAAAAAGTTTTCTACTTCTTTTATTGCATTCATGAATTGAGCATTGAGTGTATTGGCATCAGGTATTGCACCACCTCCTGTTGCTGTCTTGGGTTTAGGATTTTCTGTTAATTCGAATAAATGCATTAACAGTATTTATCATTCTTTGATATATTTTAAAACTGCCTCGGCATAGGCTTTGTGACCTATGTGTGTCATATGGTTACTGTAGCAATCACCTATTGGAAATAAATAGGTATGGTCTGGCATGTTGTGGGCTCTAGTTTCCGATGCTCTCATATCTGGTACTAAGTTTTTCATGTAATCAAGGTCGGCTTTAATACCATAATCATAATCTGGAAAGTTATAATCTATAAATTGAGGTTTATATCCTTTCATGTTATCAGGGTCAGCATAATTCCAAATACCACTACAGAACAAATAGTCTATGTCAAACAGTTTCAAATAGCCTATTAATTTATCATAACTGCTAACGGCTCTGTAATATTCAAACTCTTGATCTCTATACAATGTACCGTATTCATCTATTGCAGGTATATTAGTTTGTGTAGCAAAAAAATTAAGGTGCGGTGTTCTACGGTCTGTAAATTTAAACACATTGCCTTCGCTGTCATTATCTACTGCCCATTCGGCTTTATACATAAATCTATTTGAGAGTGTAGGAACTATTACAAGTAAATCTTTTTCTTTATCAAAGTCATCATTATTTAATACCCAGTCTATATTATGCAGTATGTAATCATTACTACATCCACGTAATGATAAGTTTAATGATTTATTATATTCGTAGCCTAGATCTGTGACTACTTGTTTGACCCATTCACTGCCTGATACCAAGTCACTGTTAGGTAACTTGTTATGGTAAATGTCTTTGTTGTAATTATCAAATACGTCTGTACATTCGGTAGGTGTAGAAAAACTATCCCCTATTATCCAAGATTTCATATGTGCTTACTTCTAATGGTGTGTCTGTTCCTGTTAGTACGCCTCGCTTTATGTATTCTAAACAACCTCCACATCTAGTGCCTACTTCGTCTTTGAGTTCGGGTGTATGAAAAAGATCATCTTCGGTTATACAATTACAAACACAAACGTACATGCTAGTATTTATGATTACTTTAAAATGTTACGATAAATATCAGTATGAAGAAAGCAATCGTAATGAGTGCTCCTGGTACACTAACTTCAGGAGGACATAAAACACGAGTAGGTAAAAATACTGCAAGATCACCTGGCTCACATATTGTAGCAGAAGTTTTCAGAGCCGAAGGTTACGACACTATTAACATAGAATACATTAACGATTGGCTTGCAAAGCCAGAGCATATAAGTGGTTTGACACAGGTTATTAATAATCATTTAAGTGGCGGAACAGATTGTGTTATAGCATTAAGTTTAACAATAGGACACCATGCTATTGTAAGAAATCCATCGCTGTTTAAAATTTTACAATCGGTAAAACAAAATTACAATGTGCGTCTTTGTGCAGGAGGTGTTTATAGACAGACTGTAATAAATCGTACTCGAAAAGATCCTAATTCTACAGAATTGGCAGACATCATTGATGCATACTTTATAGGCAGAAGTTTAACAATGTTTCCTACTTGGTTACGTGGTGACGACATGTCTGATCATTTCCATGCTAAAGACGGAGACAGTATATGGTACAAACTAAAAGACTTAGGTGTACCTGAACCACCTATAACAATGGAGGTAATAGATAGTGATTGCTATACACCACGTGATGTGTTAAGCATTGAACTAGGCATAGGTTGTATGTTTAATTGCAGTTTTTGTAATACACCATTTAAAAAAACAGATACAAAGTTTCAGACTATAGACAAATTAGTACAAGTGTTAGATACTGCTCACAGCAAGTATGGCGTAACACATTTCAACATTGTAGATGAAACCAGCAACGAGCATGATACCAAATACGAAACTTTATTAACTGCTGTTAGACAGTTAGACTATCAGCCTGTGTTTAATGGCTATGCTAGATTAGATATGTTACACCGCAAACCACAACAACTTGATCAAATAGCAGAAATAGGATTTAAAGGTTTGTTCTTTGGCATAGAAACATTAGATGACAAAGCAGGCAAACTTATTCGCAAAGGCGGAGGCAGATACGACTTATTAGGATCACTGGAAAGATTAAAAGAAAATATTCCAGACTTGTATAGGCTTGGTAGTTTTATGATTGGACTAACACATGATAGTGAAGAAAAGATTCGCAGTGGTTTTGATTATATTATAGAAAATGAATTATTACACAATGTATATCTTAATCCAGTTGGTATTGCTCCTGCAGAACCTGGCGATAGTTGGGCAAGTGATTTCAGTTTAAATCCAGAAAAGTTTGGATACAAAATAACTGCTGTTGATCCTGATAATATATGCAGTTGGGAAAATGAATGGACAGACAATGAAAAAGCATTAGAACTATCACTTGATATAAGAAAAGATGTAACAGACAGATTAGGCTTTGGTGCATTTGCAGAATACAACAACTGGGAGTATTTTAAAGATCATGCCTTGGGTAGTGTTACACATCCTGATACTGTTAAAGAACAAGATCCAGATCGCCTTTATCAAATTGCTATGATGCATGTAAATAACTATATCAACGCAAAAATAATGAGACACACATAGTGGATAAAAATTACGAGATCATATCTGGCATTCGCGAAGTACATCATGGTGTACATCGTAATGATCTCACAATTGATCAACACTTAGCAAAAGAATGGAACGGCGACATAGGCAAGCCGATGTGTGTTTACAAAATCAAAAAGATGATTGTTATTATGCGTAGAAGTAAAAAGATCAGCGGAGTGCAGTTTTGTGACTATTTAAACGCACACAGAGAGCCTGTACTGCACGGTCTTAATCAACGTTGGCTAATTAGTATCTGTGACACAATCGCTGACTACAGCACAGGAGAACGCAGAATACATGCCACATGGATAGGCACATTATTCAAACGTACAATGATACAAGACAGTTTCTTGCATCATGCAACTGACTGGGAACTTAATCAAAACAACATATTAAACAAGATGCCATTGATAGATGATTCACGTTTTGCTGAACCTCTAGAGATACCCGGACTTGATGGTGCTGTTACTGTGACAAACACACAAACAGACTTAGTGGATAACATAACCATTCGCATAACAAATGTGTTAAAGGAAGACCCACTGATGTTTGATATCTATCAAAAATTGTTAGAACTACACAAAAACTCCGACAGTATATATGGACTATGGAACAAGTTGAAACATGAGGGATAGACCTAAACTAATCCTAGTAGGCGACGAATGGACACAAGGCAGTTACAGTGAAGCAACTACCAGCAGTGACTTGGCAGTAGAAGACAGTTTCAGAAGATTCTTTTCTGTGACCAACTTAGGCTTTTTAAGAAGTTCGCCATTGCAAAGTGTACAAAGGCTCAAACAGTATTTGAGCAATATACATTTGAAAAATAACTTTCCAAGAAGTAACATTACTGTTGTGTACATATTAGGTAACATGTTTAGAGACATGGACATGACTCAGCACAACATATTACCAACACATCAAAACGCAATAGAGCATGTAACAAATGCATTACAAAGTATAGAACAACCAGACATACAAGAAGAAGTACACCCTACCAAAATGAGTTTGTGGTTAGTTGGAGGTAGTACTGACTTAGGTCAAAACATGATAGAGCGAATACAATCAGCACATCATCATTTGTTTAATTGGGAAATAATACCCAGTTGGTGTGGCATGGTAGATGAACAGTATGAATTAATACCATACAGTCATGATCCTGATCGCATATTGTTGAACAGTCATGTGTCAGCAGATCAGTATTCAGTGTTGGAAAGTCTAATACGCAAAAGACAAAACTACAAACAGTTACAGGACAAAGGTTTAATGAGCGATGACTTTGTACCCACAGCAATGATGACAGATCAGTTAGCAGAACACATACACAAGATCAGTGCTGACAAGTTTACAAAAATTGAATTAAAAGGTCGCGAAGGCCTACATGACGAAACCAGCAAACAGCATTTTTTAGATTAATATATAATCCTGCATCAGTGTTCGCATAAACAATATAATACCCACACCATTCAGCAGTATGAGAGCACGGTCCTTCCACAAGAAGCCTACCCACATCCATCCTGCTACGCCTACTAAACTGAAACTGATATCCCAAGTAGCAAGTTCGGGAATACCTCTTATACTCATACTTGCTAATATAAACAGACTTGCTGTCCATTTGATATACCAACTAAGATCTTGCTTTGGTGTGGCACTCTTTTGTATTCTGTTTGAATGTTTGATTTCACCAACAGTAAACTCTTGGCCTTTCTCTGTTTCAATTACCACAGCATCTAATTTGTCTGAGTGCGGTTTCACTGTTCTAGTCATTGTTGACCTCCTTTATCTCTGTTTGTACCATTCTGTGAATGTGTTGCCATATCGTTCTGCACCATCAGGCGACATATGACTGTTGTATTTAAACACATCATCCATACTGTCCATACCCAAAGTGAAACTGGGCACATCAAACAAATCCGTATTACGCCACTGGTATAATGGATCTGTGGTTTGCTGATCAGCCAGTTCTAAACTGAGTCCTTGGTCCCACATGTACATACAGCCACGATGAAACACTATGTCACTGCCACTGTGTCGCATGTCAGTGATAGTGCTGTCAATCCAGTTGCATTGTGTGAAGTGTTGCCAATTGTGATCCCAGTTAGTACTGTAGTAGTGTCTTGCACTATTCAACAGCACAGGATCCCACTGACGTGATATGATTGCTTCATTTCTTTGTTCTTGATCATTCATGCAGAGCATTTCGTGTACAGTCACACACTTGACACGATCCAGCAAGTTGTCTTTGCCTATGTTGATGTCAAAGTCCAGTTCTGTGTTTGCACTGGTAACACTTCTATCTACACTGGTAGCACCAAACAATATGGTGTCTGTGTCGCAGTTGTACTGTGGATTGTTTCTCACAGTATATAAACCATACAGGTTCCAACTGTTAGTATTTCCGCCTTTGCTCCAACTATTAGAATGCCAGTCGAAGTCTAGTTCACAGTTTGCAACAAACGTGTCTATCCAACTTGCACCAGGCAAGTGTTTGCCACTGTTGTTATCTCTGTTTCTAGCGAAGAAACTGTCACCTACTACCCATAGTTTGCCTGCCATTATAATGTCCTTTATCCATTCGGGGAGTAAAATTCTCTTTTAGCGGAGCCGGAGTTACGCCTGTCGCCCCACCTCATGTGTTATATACTGTTCGAATCTTCTTCTAATGTAGTTTTTACTCATACCCAGATTATACTTTGAATACATAAAATTAACAAATCTAGTTTTCATTGCTTCATATTTGTCGTCATCTACATATAATAGTTGTACTGAATATGCTTCACATTCTCTATTTAATTTGTGTTCTTTATCCCATACTTGTCTGATACCTGACCATAATAATGTTCTTAAATTTTGCTTCACATGTGTAAGTTCGTGTTGAATTAAACCTTCATCGTCTGCATACTCTGGTCTAATTAGAACTATGTCTATAAAATGATATCCGCTGAATCTTTCAGGCATCCAATTAGTAATAAAAATAGGTATAGGAATGAACTTCCATATAAGTCTAAATTTCATATAGAATATTTATTTGAATGAGCCGGCCAGTATAATTCTTTTTGACTCGTGGTTTAAGGAGGAAAAGTCTGTACCGTGATAACTTTCTGTTGTGCATTTAAACATGAAAAGTTTACCTACACCTGCTACCTCTTTTACTTCGTCAGTGGCTTCGGTGTAAGGTTCTGGCAAAGGATTTCTTACAGTATCTCCATGCTGATCAACAAACTCATGATGTGTAACTAATTTGTGATTAAACATTTTTGTACCTACTGAATCATGTATATAGATTAAACCTTTGCTATGTACACCGGTATCTGATATTTCGTCAGTGTGTGGTGTAAATGAGAATTCAGGGTTTGCTCCTTGATATCCGAATCTAGGAAACGTTTCATGAGACAAGCCTAAGTCAGCATCAAACTTTTCTATGTACCATTCATTCCAGTCGTCCCAGGTATTAAGGGCATCTTGTAAATCACCTGCATAAGAATTGTTCATATCGTGCTTAGGTATAACTGCAAAGGCACTATTGCTTACGTCACTGTCTTTGTCATACTCGTCCCAAAAATGTTGTTGTAATTCTTCGTAGACTAATGCACAGAATTCAGGTGTGACTAAATCTACTTCAATGTATTCATAGGGGTCTGTTTGAACAGTTGCATTTTTGAGATTGTCCCAGAGTATATGGTCTTTTGCTCTTATTTCTTTCATTAAACAACCTTGTACTTATTGTTATCGCACTTGCCACATGTTAGTTTGCAAAATGCATCTGCATTGTTTTCTATAGTATCAAAGTATGTTTTGTTTATAACACCGCTGTCTAGTACTTGTTTCAGTGTGTTAGTTTTGACACTAAATGCATCTTCACCAACAGTATTTAGTTTATTTAATATAGAATTTATTGGACCACCTTCGAAAATGCTCATCTTTGCCTGTGCTACATTGCTACCTATCATACAACAAGGATAAACAAAATTATCAAAACTAATAAAAACATAATGATTGTTTTTGGTTAGATCGCTAGAGTCATGAAAGTTTTTACTAAAACAAGTTTGATCTGTAATAGAATCTACAATATTTTGATCTCCTTCATTTAATAATTCGCTGTAAGGTGCATTCATTGGAAACGGTATTCCAGATATTTTAGGATATGATTCTGCTTCTGCTTTGCGTACAGGCGTTACAAAAACATTTTGTGTTTGTATTTTTTGTAACAACTCTGGGTATTGTGTTTTAAGTTCCCAGTGAGTGTCTAGCAATTCTGTTTCTGCTGGACCATGCAACAAATGTGTATGCTCACCTTTGAAATCATATACATGAACAGGTCCCCAATCGGCACCATTAGGACGTCTTATATAAAAGACTTTAATTCCTTTTTCATATGCAACTTTTACAGCATCTTCCAATTCATGTGCATTTTCCTGCCATACAATATATTGCCATTCGTGATAAGTGCCATCTTTTATATCGCTAATGTATTCGTCCATGTTACGCATAACCTTGTTGTAATCAACTCTTACTCTGTGCAACTCGTTTACTTCTTTACTTGCACCGTCAATTCCCCATATAAGGTGTACTCCTAATTGCCCAAGTCTTTTATAATGCTTTGGATTACCAATACCACCATTGGTGCTGATTCTCATACTTACATGTTCATTTTGGCTTCTGATCCATTCACATATACCAAGTATCTCAGGATTGGTCATTGGATCACCATAGTTACCACAAAACTGTATGTGATTAAGTTGACCTACTATGCCGTCTAATATTCGTTTTACTTCTTCCGTAGTTCTAAATTGTTGCATGAATTCTGATATACGTCCATGCTGACGTCTGATACAGACAGGGCATACAGCATTACATGTACTTGCTATTTCAAAGTCAATCGCTATTAAATCCTTACTGCTCATATTTTAAAATGTGTTTTGATTGTAACTGATCCAGTTCTGGCTCGTTACCTATTTGGATTGTAAGTACTTCATTTGATTCAATCCAATGTTTAATCTGTTGCTCGTGTGTTGCCATCATATTAGGACTTACACCATACTCATAGTTGTTGTAATCTTTTATGAAAACTTCTTTAGGTGTAAACGACAAGCACCATGGTGAATACTTTCCTAATGCAACAAACTGACTCCATGCTGGTATGTTGTGTAGACTCACATCAATAGGATCGACCCATTCAAACCCTAGTTCATTTTTCAAATGTGTAATATAAAACTCTCTTGCTATTATATGACTTACTGACCAAATAAAAATATTTCTAAATGGCTCGTCAGGATCTGGTCTTGTAATTCTTTCCTTGATTAATTCTAGCACAACCATCCCCCGTTGATCTTAATAAACTCGCCTGTCATATATGTGTTATCTTTATCTATTAACATCTTTAATGCTGGTAGTAATTCATTAGGTTGGCATGAACGACCCATAGGTGAAAATGATGTGTCTATGTCTTTGTGTTCATTCATTACTAAGTGTGGAACTAATGCATTACACATGATTCCTTTATCTGCATAATGTTTTGCAATATATTTTACTAAATGAACATAAACACTTTGGGAGCCTACATACGCAAAACTTTTTACAAAATTGTTATCGTAAAAGTTTGGTTCAGGCGAAGCAAAACTATAAGTGCTAGGTGTAAATATCAAACGTTTATTTGAAATGTTAGATTTAACAAAATACTCCAGTGATGTTTGTGCAACATTGAATAAAAGATCTGTGTTGTGACCAAACAACTCTTGCCACTCGTTGTAATCCATATTATGTAATTCTTTTGCACCGTCATTTAACTTTTGATCTTTTCCTGCTGTATTGAATATTACATTGGGTCTAAATTCGTTTAAGACATCAATGTATTCATTATGGTTTCTTAAGTCAACTGTATAATCAGCATTTTTTAAATCTACTGATGCAACGTCATAGCCTTGCAATAAGGCCGCTTGATTAACTTGACTACCTATTATTCCTTTGCCTAAAATTAAAACTTTAAAACTCATTTCCAATTCTCTATTGTATCTGCTATTTCTAATGCAGTTAATCCTACTTCCCAATCAGAAAGTTGATCAGGTGATCCTTCGTGTTCCATAAATTTAACAAATGTATTTACAAAAGATAAGTCTCTTTCTCTGCTATATGGTAACATCATTATATGTGTTTGTGTGCCGTCTTTGTGATCAAAATCGCAACGACCTTCTATAGGTTCATATATTAATGTTCCGTTTTCGTATTCTACTTTATAATATCGCTTTGTAGGATTACCTTCATAATCCAAATGCATATTAATCATAACTGTTTTGTCTTGGTTTTCTAAAACCATATCATATGATGTTGGTATTTCAACATCAAGTCCCCCAGTGGTATGGTGTACACTTAACACGTTTAAGTCACCAAAAAGACCTGTCCACCAGTCAAAGTCGTGACTCAACGTTAAAGGTACACCTCCACCTAAGTCAGGTCTGACAGCATAGGATTCCCTATAGTCTTCGTGTGGATGCCACCCGGAAACTAATTCACTCCAGTTGCTCTCTGCATAGATGGGTTTACCCCACTGAGGTTCTTGAAACTTTTTATAGGCTATGTAATGTCGTTGATTATAACCTACCATAAATTTTGTATTGTGTTTGGTAGCAACATCTATTATTTCTCTACCATCTTGATATGTATGTGCAATTGGTTTTTCACATAGCACAGGTATATTGTTTTCTAAAAATTTTATTGATTGTTCTTTGTGAAATATTGTAGGAGTACAAATGATTGCCGCTTCTACCTCTGATAAGTCTAATGCATCAAAATCATAACAGTCTCCGTTATGCTGTCTTTTTAATACTTTAGTTGTATATCCTAAGTTAGAAGCAATTTTTTTATATCTGCTACCTGCTGAACCCGATCCCCATATTACTATCATATTATTATCTTTTTCTCCCTAGTCATCCATGATACTAATGGAAAACCAAAAACTGCTACGTTGTTGTCCATTAAATATTTAAACCATACCTTGTCGGCTTCCATTGCCAGTGTATCTGTGTTTTCTGCAAAGTAAATAAATGTGTTTATGATGTTTACAAAAAAATCTTTATGTAAAATATGTTGTTCTGCAAATCTTTTTTCCATAGCAAAAATTGTATCTAAAAATGCACATTGGTTTTGCCAAATAGGAAAAGTAAAAGATGGAGCAAAAACTAAATCTATATTGTCTATACATTCAGGCCAGTTGTCCCAAATTGTATTAGGCCTGTCGTCGCTGTTTATTTGTTGAAAGTGTTTCCATGAGTTAGGTTGTCTTTCTAAAATAGGTTTTGTTTGTTCTTGTAAACTTGCTGGAAATTGACTACAAACTGTTTTATCAAATCTTATATTTGATCTTGCTTTTATAATTATATCATAATCACTATGTTTATTAGCCATGTCAACACATTTTATAGTGCTAAAAAACTGTGCCATATGTGTTCTAAAAAAATGATTTATTTCTTTTTGCGAGTTTGCTTTTGTGTATAAAGTTTTTGCATTAGGTAAAGACAATACATGATCTAAAAATTGCTCGTACGTTGATGTGCTAGTTGATATAAAATTAAAATTGTTTATTAGATCCAAACCAGGATTTTTATCGTCTTCCCATGTGTGACAGAAAAAATCAATATCTTGTTTTGCTTGTAATTCTTCAAGTCCCTGTCTTGTAATTGTTTCGTTGTCGATTAATCCTGTTAAACAATATGCTACTTTCATGGTCTTAATTTCTTTTTATTTTCTTCTTCGCAAGGCAATACATCATATCTTTCTCCTGTCGCTTGTGATAACATATTGACTTGCTCTACTAATTCTTTTAATTCGTGTGGCTCCATACTTGCTGACTGATCAGTGCCCCACATTGTTTTGTCAGTTGTAAAATGCTTTTCTATATATTTTACACCTTTTAATACAGTTGCCGCCGCTGGATAAACACCTAAGTCATGGCTACTATAGCCAACATCAAAACCCCATTGCTTGTATGTGTCTATTGTGTCTAAATGTAATTGGTCTAAAGGTGCTGGATAAGAACTTACTGCATAAAATAATATTAAGTTCTTTCTTCTATAAAAGCCTTTTGTTACATTATACACTTCTCCGAATGTACTCATACCTGTGCTAATAATTACATTGTCAAATTTTCTACCTGCACTTTCGACCAACTCAGAGTCAGTTAATAATGCACTTGGTATTTTAACTAACCAATTACTATATGTTAATGCAAATCTTAAACTGTCCATATCCCAAACACTCAAGAAGCAACGTATATCTATATCTTTGCAATACCTGTATATCTCATCATACTCTTCTTTACCAAACTCTATTTTGTGCTTGTAATCTATATAAGACATTTCTCCCCACGGAGTTTCACGCATGATGTTTCTTTGATGTTGTGGAACACAAAGTTCTGGATTACGTTTTTGGAATTTTACTGCATACGCACCTGCCTCTTTGGCTTCGCGTATCATTTCTTTTGCTAGTTGTAAATCACCGTTATGATTGATTCCTATTTCAGCAATTACTTTAACCATTTAATTTACTCCAAAACGAGGTGTATAAGTCGAATTGCCATTTGTAATCTATGTCAAGACTTTCAAATTCATCTATGACAAATATTTCTGGGTTATCTTTTTTAAATGGTGCCTTGCCCATAAAACTGCCTTCTCCAATCAAGTCTAGTCTACTTGCATACAAACAATGAGATGCTTCGTATGTAGGTGTTACTGCTTTTGTATTCATTAATTCGTAACCTTCCGGCCATGGCGTAATTAGGTCACCGTTGCTGTTCCAATAATAATTTTTCTTATGTGTTACAGCAAATAGTCCATCGTTTTGAGAGTTAAGATATGTATCTATAAAATTGTTTATTGTATCAACTTTTAAAAATAAGTTACAAGCATTTATTAATACAACATATTTGTATTGTGGAAATTTATCATGCCACTCATATAATGATTGTAGATCTTTTTCTTCGTTTGCACTTTTAATACTTCTGTTAAAAACATTTAATTTATGGTATTGTGCAAGTTGTTTAAGTTGGATTTCATTTGCACTTAGAATAAAATTTTCATTTGGTATATTTGATTCTTTTACTTTTCTAAGGCAAATATCAAGCAGACTTGTTGAATCAAATCGCCTGATCATTTTTCTTGGTACTCTTGTACTGTTTATTCTAGCCTGCACTACAAACAGCACATCTGTAATGTGTTTTGTGGACATGCTAATATTTATTATGAATGTTTGAAAATTAAAGGGCGATAAGGCCGCCCTAAAATTATTATTCTTCTTCTACTTCTTTAACTGGTAGTGTTCCATGCTTAAGAAAATGATGAACAGTACCTGGGTCGCTTACAGTATATGGATCTTCTGAGCATTCATCACTATAACCTGGCTCTTCAAATATTACTTCGATGTTGCCGTCGTTTACAATCATTGCATATCTCCAACTTCTGAGTCCAAATCCTATTGCACTCTTATCAACCAAGAAACCCATTTGTCTAGTAAACTTACTAGTACCATCTGGTATTGCTCTTACTTTATTTACGCCTACTTCTCTAAACCAAGAGTTCATAACAAATGTATCATTTACAGAACAACAATATATTTCGTCTATACCTTCTTCTTTAAACTTTTCGTAAAATGCTTCAAAGCCTGGTAATTGATTATTAGTACATGTTGGTGTGTATGCACCTGGTAAAGAAAATACTATTACTTTTTTGCCTTTAAAAATTTGATCATGTGTTAGTGTGTCCCATTTCCAGCCTGGACTTTCGTCTGTTTCCACACGAATAGGAAAATCCATTACTGGTACTCTTTTTCTAATTGCAGTCATTAAAATACCCCTTTTGTAATATTACCTTGTATTTATTCAATACCTAATGTAAACTTTGCTTCTTCTGATATCATATCAGGATTCCATGGTGGATCGAATGTTATATCAACATTTACATTTTGTATTCCGTCTATGCTTTGAGCCGCGGCATGTACCTCTGCTGGTAAGATTTCTGCGGCAGGACAGTTAGCGGCAGTTAAAGTCATCAATACTTGGCAATCCATTTCTGCATTAACTTCGATTTTGTAAATGAGTCCTAGGTCAACAATATTGACAGGGATTTCAGGATCGTATATTTTTCTTACTTCACCTTTTACTTTGCTTGATAAAAATTTTCTAAAGTCATCCATATGTTAATACTTGGTCCAATGCTCCTAAGAAACGTGCAACGTCTACTTCATTGTTATTTACTCCAACACTCACTCTTATAAAGCCTGTATCGGATAATTTATCCACTACAGGGTGAGCACAAAGTTTGCCGGACCTAACATACATATCCTTTAGACCTAATGCAACACTTACGTCATATGAGTGTTGACCAGGTATTGTAAAACTAACTAAACCGCCTCTTTGTTCTAAGGGCAGTTCGTCACATATAATTGGTATTTTTCTTTCTCTTAATTCTTTTATAATCATGCCTAGCAAATTTTGTGTATGATCGTGTATAACATCCATGCCTATGTCTTGCATAAAGTCTATACTTGCACCTGTGCCTATAACACCTGCTATATTAGGTGTACCTGGTTCTAAATTTAGTGGTGCGTCCCACATTTCGGTTTTTGTTTCTGTAACATTACTTACCATAGCACCGCCGCCTATAAATGGTTGCATTTGTTCTGCTACTTTCTTCTTAATTAGTAATATACCTGTGCCAGTAGGACCGTAATGTTTATGTGAACTCCAATAGTAGAACTCAGCATCTATATCATCAGCATCTAGTTTATCATGACTCATGTGCTGACTCATGTCTAGTGCAACTAAACCACCTAATTCGTGTGCTCGTTGCGTTATATTTTTTATGTCCAGTATTTGCCCAGTTGCATTAAAAACACCGCTTATATGCAATATGTGTGCGTCTAAGGGCCCGAATTTAAACAGTTCTTCTTCATTAAATACTCCGTTATCGGGTATTTTAATTTGTACTACATCTGTTTTGTTTAATCTGTAAGGAACAATATTAGCATGATGATCGTTTAAACTTATAATGGATTTATGTACTCCTAAGTTAGGTAGATTTTGATGTATTAAATTAGATGAGAATGTTGCACCTGATGTAAATACAACTTCATAATTTTCAGCATTACACCACTCTCTTACTTTATCTCTAACACCCTCGTATTCTGCAGTAGCAACATCGCCCCATGCATAATTACCTCTATGAACATTACTTGGATACTCATTATAATATTCTGCCATCTTATCAACAACACAATCAGGTGTGAGACTAGTAGCGGCAGTATCAAAATATACTTTACCGCTTTTCAATGCTTTGAAATGATTTCTTGTGTTGCTGTTTATCATATCTGTATGTGTCCGTCTGCAATTAATCTTCTTGCAGAGTTTCTGCTAACACCGAGTGTTTCTAAATAATATATTTCGTCTTCGTCTATATTACTAATTGTACATCCATGTGAGCACTCTATTTCTTTAGTATTGATATTTAGTTTCGGAATCGATTTGGCTTTGCTAGATTTGTCCATTAAAAGATTTTTGTTTATCATAATGGCATCTGTACCAACTGCTTTCTTGTCAACATTGATACTACCAATAAAGTCTGTTATGTTTGTATTGTAAATTGCTGAATGATATTTTATTCTACTAAGGCCATTGTTGCCTTTGTGATTTACTACAACATTGTGTGCAGAACTAGAATTTTTACATAGTACACTTCCGTTTACAATGGTTTTTGTATTTTGATATGCAGTTATATCGATGTGTCTCCATTGATTGTCTTTGTCGTATGTGTCGATAGTAACTTCGCTATCAGGATATTGTATTATACTAACATCGTCAATTACACCATTTGCATTTGCAACTTTTCTTGTTAAGTCAAGTTTACAGCCATAGTCTACAATGTAAATCCATTTGTTTACAAATAAGTCGTTAGTGCCCATTATGGATTCTTCTACATTTGTTGTTGCACCGTCTTTGATGTGTATAATATAAACACCAGCATTAATCGAAGGGTTGTCCTTGTCAATATCTTCAGCAATAAATTTTATATCTTTTTTGTGAAAGCCTGTAAATACTCCAACCGAAGTGCCTCCTGTGATTAAAGATGCTAACAGTCCAGGTGTCGTACTATTTTCTAATACTTCAATTATTTTAGCAAAGTAGTCATATACACTTGAATACTTGTCACCCGTATCGTGATAAACATATCCGCCTATGTTTGCTAAACCAAAATTAGTATGCATTACTCCCTGCTTGAATATAATATGTGATGCATCTAGTTCATCGTTATAGTCTTCAAAATTAGGTAGCGGCATAGAATTAAAAGTGCCACTTGCTGTAATAAAATCTTTTTTACCTGAAGGGTATTCATATTCTTTTGTCCATAGACTTTTAAAGATTGCTGATGAATATAATTCTTGTTTGTAATTTATTGTATTTAAATTTTTAAGAAGTTTAGGAGTTATATAATCCTTAGTGGCATTAATAGACCAAGTGTTTTGTGTTTTGTATTCTAATATAGAGTCTAGAATATTTTCGCATGTTCTACTCATACCCATACCTAAGTTTTTGTTCAACAGTTTCCTTATTAACTTCTACTAATTTGGATTTGTCAAACATCAACCCGTAATCATAATCTAAGTTCTGTACTGTATTAATATTGTGTGTTATCATTATTGTTGCTAAGTTGTCTCTTTTTCTTTTGTTAATTACATCGACTACTAATTGCAAACCGTTGGAATCTAATCCTGTGTCAATTTCATCTAGTATAGCATACTTAGGTTGCATTGATAATAAATTAGATAGTTCTGCTCTTTTTCTTTCGCCACCACTACCTCCAACATTAACAGGCCTTGTTGTCCAACTTTCTGGTAAGCCTACATCACGTAGAATACTTTTAAACTCTTTTAACTCTTTGCCTATATCTTTTGATTCTATGTTTTTTATTTCTTTAAGCAAACCAAATGTGGATACGCCTGGCAACTCTGGCGGTGTTTGCCAACTTACAAATAGGCCTTCTTTTGATCTTTCGTCTGTTTCTAATTCTGTAATCTCGTTGCCGTTGAGTTTAATAGAGCCTTCTACTTCTATATCGCCACGTCCCATTATGCCATGTGCAAATGTACTCTTACCACAGCCATTGGGACCTATAACAACAACTGTTTCGCCAAGACCTATTTCCTTACTAAAACCTTTTAGTAATTCTAAGTTGTCAATTGTGACATTTACATCTGCAAATTTCATGTTTATATTATATACTATTTTGTAATTTTGTCAAGCATTGTATTTATTCTTGGCTTG
>TARA_B100001057_G_scaffold291131_1_pt1 | contig 20254 bp, 14 predicted proteins | sample TARA_B100001057 | Tara Oceans TARA_B100001057 (sample SAMEA2621839) | marine metagenome | biome: marine biome (ENVO:00000447); feature: surface water layer (ENVO:00002042); material: "saline water (ENVO:00002010), including plankton (ENVO:xxxxxxxx)" | depth 5 m
AGGGTTCCGCTAATATTATTTTCAATCATTATTTTTTTAATTGAAATAGCAGAAGTAATAACAATCGGAAGACCGATATTATGTCCTTCACCATGACCTGGAGCACCCTCTACTACTGGTTTTTCATAAGCAACACCAGGATATTGAGAGGTTGAAGGAACTCCGTCAAAGTCACTGCCTAGGGCAATTGTTGGACCTCCTTCTCCATTTGACCATGAAGCAAGCCATGAGGTAGGAATATCTGAAATTTGATACTCAACATCAAATCCGTTTTCTTCAAGAATTTTACCTAAGTACTTTGAAGTTTCAAATTCTTGGAATCCAAGCTCTCCAAAACTAAACACCTTATCAATCATTACTTGTGTCATTTTTTTATCTTCCTCGACTAGCTGAGATACTTCATCTTTGAGTTTTTCAATTTTTCTTTTTGAGAATTTATCCTGTGATTGAAGAGAGAATAAAGAACCTAAAATTATAATTAATGTCAGTAGTTTGTTTGTTTTTTTCATGATGTTTTTATTAAAAATAATGTCTTTTAAATGATTCTATAGCAGCATAATCTGCCAAGCCCATCTTTTTATACTTTTCAGCTGTTTCATAATTTCTCTCTTCAGCTCTAACCCAAAATTCTCTTAAATCTTGTCCTTGAAACATTACTCCATCTTTTTGAGTTTGATGAAAAAATATTGCTTTTCTCTTTCGAAGAACTTGAGCTGGACTCATAGGAACTGCCATATCAATTTCATGTATATCCCATTCTAGCCATGCACCCCTATATAACCATAGCCAACAATCCTTTATAAAGTTTTCACCTTTGAGTGAATCTATTGCATCAAAAACAATATCAAGACATACTTTATGTGTACCATGTGGATCTTCAAGATCTCCAGCTGCATATATTTGATGTGGTTTGATTTTTTTTATCAATGATGCAGTTATTAAAATATCTTTTTTTGATGCTGCATTCTTCTTAATTCTTCCTGTTTCATAGAAAGGTAAATTCATAAAATGCGTGTTAGAATCTGGTATTCCAATATACCTTGTAGCTGAAATAGCCTCTCTTTTTCTAATTAAACTCTTAATTTTTCTTACATCAACTGAATCAATTTTATCTGGTTTTTTATTTTTAATTTCTTTGATTAATTGACTTACTTTTTGTTTAAGCTCAGCAGGAAACATATCATTTGATACTTCAATAAACTTCAATGCATCATGATCAGAAACTGCAACATTACCGGAAGCCTGATATGCAATATGAACATCATGGCCTTGAGAAACTAACCTATCAAATGTACCCCCCATTGAGATAACATCATCATCTGGATGTGGGCTGAATATAATAACCCTCTTAGAATTTGGACTCTTTCTTTCAGGCCTTGTTGAATCATCTGCACCAGGCTTACCTCCTGGCCAGCCAGTTATAGTGTTTTGAAAATGATTAAACATCTTTATGTTTAAACCATATGCAGAACCTTCAAGAGCTAACAAATCTGATAGGCCATTTTTGTTATAATCTTCATCAGTTAATTTTAAAATTGATTTTTCAGTAACGTCACACAGCCATACAATTGCTTTCCTTTTCATTAAATCTGACCAGTCACAGGTACCTACCAACCATGGTGTCTTAACCCTTGTTAAATCATTTGAACATTCTTTGTCAAGAACCAAAGTAGCATTCTTATGTTTTTGGAGATAAGTAGAAGGTATAAGAGATGAGATATTATTCTCAACTGACTTTTTAGTAATAAGACTTTTCTGTGTTCCCCACGCCATTACTATAATTCTCTTTGAATTAAAAATTGTTCTAACACCCATGGTTATTGCCTTTGATGGAACATTTTCAATTCCATTAAAGCTTTTACTAGCATCAAACCTAGTAGTATGATCAAGGGTAATTAATCGAGTTTTAGAATTAAAATGAGATCCTGGTTCATTAAAACCAATATGACCTGTCCTTCCAATTCCTAGTAGTTGAATGTCGATGCCTCCACTTTCATGTATTTTCTTTTCGTATTGTATGCAATATTCTTTGACCTGACTCTCTTTAATTTCACCTGAGGGAATATTTATATTCTTTTCAGGTATGTCAATATGATCAAATAAGTTTTCCTTCATAAAGTGATGATAGCTATTTTTATCATCTTTATTAATTGGGAAATATTCATCTAGATTAAAAGCAATTACATTTTTAAAGCTTAAAGATTCATCTTTATGAATTCTGATTATTTCTTGGTAAACTTTGGTTGGTGAGGATCCGGTTGCAAAACCTATTACACAGGTTTTATTTTTCTCTTGTTTAGCTTTAACTAAATCACAAATTTCTCTTGCAATTAAAACTGAACCCTCTTTAGAATTTTCAAAAGTAACAGTATGAAGTTTTTCGTATCTATTTTCCTCATTAATTCCTGGTGATTGATACTTAAGATTTTTTTTGGTTGTCTTCATGTTTATCTTATGAAATTACAAAGTTAATAATGTTTTAGTCAATTTGTAATTATGTTTTTTTAATTTTACATGATTGGAATAATTTGTCAAAAATCTTAGTATGAATACAATAATTATAGGAAGTGGACCAGCAGGCTACACAGCAGCTATATATGCAGCAAGAGCTGATCTTAGTCCAGTCATGTACACTGGATTAGAACCTGGAGGGCAATTAACAACTACAACAGAAGTTGACAATTTTCCTGGTTATCCTCAAGGTGTAGACGGTCCTACAATGATGAATGAACTTAAAGAACAAGCAGAAAGGTTTGGTACAAAAGTTAAAATTGATTTTATTTCAAAAGTGGATTTTTCAAAAGATATAGGTGGGATGCATAAGTTATATACTCAAAATGGGGATGAAATAAAATCTAAGACAGTCATAATTAGTACTGGTGCCTCAGCAAAATATCTTGGTTTACCAAGCGAGCAAAGGCTTATTGGGGGTGGAGTTTCAGCATGTGCAGTGTGTGATGGTTTTTTTTATAAAAATCAGGATGTTGCAATTGTTGGCGGAGGCGACACTGCAATTGAGGAGGCAACATATTTAGCAAAAATATGTAATAATGTAACCATGCTTGTTAGAAAAGATCATCTTAGAGCATCAAAAGCAATGCAAAATAGGCTATCCAATTACAACAACCTAAAAGTTCTTTTTAATCATGAAGTTGAGGAAGTTACAGGTGAAAATGTTGTTGAAGGTTTAAAAATAAAGAATAATTTAACTAACGATGTTTCTAAATTAGAAATAACAGGTTTGTTTATTGCAATTGGACATACACCAAATACTGATATCTTTAAAGGCATAGTTGACATGGATGACAGCGGATACATACTTACAGATAAAACTTCTACTAAGACTAATATCCCAGGAGTATTTGCAGCAGGAGACGTCCAAGACAAGGATTATCGTCAAGCTGTTACAGCTGCAGGAACTGGATGTATGGCAGCACTTGATGCTGAGAGATATTTAAAATTAATTTAATTTCTTTTTGTAGCCTTGAGCCATCTTATTGGAATATTATCATTTAGAGCATCTTCATAGTCTTCCTTCAAACATGGTAAATAATATATTGTGTTTTTTTTTGAAGAATCAATTAATACCCACCACTTTTCAGAAATTTTACTTTTAAAAAAGGTAATATCTCTGCCTGAAGTTTGAACTATATACTTGTTAAATAATTGTGAATCATGAAAATCAGTCTCTAAAACTCTTTTATCTATTCCATCTATAAAGTACCAAATGATCTCTGAATATAATTTATTTGAAATTAGATTATTGTTTAACTCAAATAATCCAAGAAAATTAGTTTTATTACTTTGACCAGCATATTTTGAAAGGATACATGATAACCTTGGATCAATTCCATTGGGATTTCCACTAATACTTAAGGATTTCATATCAAAACCAACTATATTGGCATTCCTAATTATAGGCTCTGCTTTAAAATTATTTTCAGTTATCTCACCCAATGAAATATATTCAAAAAATAATTTCTCCATTAGGCTTATTTGATCAGTAGAACATAAATGTCTTTGAAATCCAATATTTGCAAAATCATTTAACTTATTTGAATCGTCAAAAATTATTTTATTCATGTAGGTTCTTCCAGATATTAAATCTGACTCTTGGTATAGATCAAATTGATTATCTATTGAAACAATATTGACTTTTTCATTATATGTGTCAAATGATTTGAATATTGGATATATTAAATCATTACTTCCACCTAAAATTACTAGAATTATTTTTTTTGAAAGTAATTCTTTACATATATCATAAAGCGCGTGATAAGAATCATCCACTGTTTCTCCATTTGGTAAATTACCAAGATCTGAAATTTCAATTTTCCAGTTTCCAAATTTTAATTTGTATAACTCTTTTCGAATCGACTTTAAATCTTGTTTCTTAGTTCCAAAAAAAGAATTTCTATTCTCTTCGACACCAATTAAACATAAATCAAATAACTCATAATTTGGCAAACCTTCAAACTCAGAATGAATCTTTATTTTATTGAAAAGCGAGCCTTGTAAATAGCTATCATCTAGATCATTAAGAAAACTATTTTTGACAGGTTTGAGCAATTCAAGACTCATTTTTTCTTTTTAGGATTTAGATACTGTTTAGCAATATCTAATGTAATAGTTTTTGGGTCTATTTCTTTTGGAATTTCTACTTTCTTTTTTCCTGAAGTGATAATTGACCTTCCCCATCTACCTTTCTCAACTTTGATACCCTCATCAACCCACTCTGAAACAAGCTTCTCTTTTTCTTTTTGAATTTTTAATTCAATAAGTTCTTCAATATCATTTTTTGACAAATTGTCGAAGTCGTATGTTTTATTTACATTAATAAACATATTATTCCATTTGATAAAAGGACCGAATCTGCCCTTACCTTTAGTAACAGGTATATCATTGAATGTATGAATAGGTTCCTCAGATTTTAATTTTTCATCAATTAATTCAATTGCTAAATTTAAATCAACAGAATGAGGATCAATTCCATTTGAAATTGATATGGATTTTGTTGAAAATTTAATGTAGGGTCCATATCGTCCATTATTTACGGTCACGGTTTCACCTTTGTAATTTCCTATTTCTTTTGGAAATTTGAATAATTCGAGAGCCTCCTCAAGAGATATTGTATCTAGTTGCTGGTCTTTAGTTAAACTTGCAAATAGCGGCTTTTCCTCTTCATCAATAGTTCCAATTTGAGCAATTGGACCAAATTTTCCAAGCCTTACTTTAACAACTCTTCCAGAGTTTGGATCAGATCCCAAAATTTTTTCGCCAGATTGTCTCTCCGCATTATCTTTAACTTCGTTTACATTTTCATGAAAATCACTATAAAATTGTTTTATTATATCAGTCCAATCCTGATCTCCAGTAGCAATTTTGTCAAAATTCTTTTCAACTTCTGCAGTAAATCCATAGTCTAAAATATTATTAAAATTATCTACTAAAAAATCATTAACTATCATGCCAATATCGGTAGGTACAAGTTTTCCTTTATTTGAACCGGTTTTTTCTTTTAACTGAGATTCTTTAATACCATTTTTACTAAACTCAATTAAATTATAATTTCTATCTATTCCTTCATTGACCCCTTTGGCTATATATCCTCTATTCTGAATAGTTGAGATAGTAGTAGCATATGTAGCGGGTCTTCCAATACCTAGTTCTTCTAATTTTTTTACCAAAGAAGCCTCAGTATATCTTGATGGAGGTCTAGAAAACGATTCCCTTGAGCTAATATTTAACAAGCTTAGATTCTCATCAACAGATAGTGCTGGCAAAACATCTTTTTCTTCTTCAATCTCATCATCGGTGCCCTCATTATAAACTCTTAAAAAACCATCAAATATTATTACCTCACCTCTTGCAACAAATATTTCACTGTAGGAATCTGAATTTATATTAACTACAGTTCTTTCAATTTGAGCATCAGACATTTGAGAAGAGATTGTTCTTTTCCAAATTAAATGATAAAGTCTTTGCTGGTCATAATCCGAGGTAATTTCCTCAACATTAATATCCGTTGGCCTTACAGCTTCATGAGCTTCTTGAGCAGATTTATTCTTGTTTTTATAATCTCTAAGATTAACATAATCTAAACCATATTTACTTTCTATCTTCTGAACTATAGATGACTTTGCCTCATTTGATATTGTTACACTATCTGTTCTCATGTATGTTATAAGACCAGCCTCATAGAGCTTTTGAGCAGTTGACATTGTTCTAGTTACTCCAAACCCTAATTTCCTTGAAGCCTCTTGTTGAAGCGTAGAAGTAGTAAAAGGTGGAGTTGGGGACTTTTTTGCAGGTTTCTTTTCGATAGAAGAAATATTAAAAATAGAATTATAATTCTTTCCTAAAAAATTCTTTACTTCTTCAACAGAATAATATTTTTTATTTAATTCAGCCTTTAGTTTAACACCTTGTTCATTTTCAAAAACTCCAATTAATTTATATGAACTTTTTGATGTAAAATTTTTTATATCTCTTTCTTTTTCAACAATAAGTCTAACAGAAACAGATTGCACTCTTCCTGCTGACAATCCAGCCTTAACTTTTCTCCACAAAACAGGAGACAATTCATAACCAACCAACCTATCAAGTACTCTTCTAGCTTGTTGAGCATTAACTAAATTAAAGTTTATGTCTCTTGGAGTTTCAAGGGCATTTAAAATTGCATTTTTTGTTATTTCGTGAAAGACAATTCTTTCATAATCTTTATTGGCTAAATCAAGATTTTCGTATAAATGCCATGCAATAGCTTCACCCTCTCTATCTTCATCACTTGCTAGCCAAACCTTATCAGACTCCTTAACATATTTTTTCAAGTCTCGAATTATTGGCTTCTTTTCAGTTGGTATTACATATTTAGGTTTAAAATCATTTTTAACATCAACCCCAAGCTCTTTAACTGGTAGGTCAGAAATATGACCAACACAGGAGACAACCTTAAAATCTTGACCCAAAATTTTTTCAATTGTTTTAGCTTTTGTAGCAGATTCAACTATGACTAAATTTTTTGGCATATATAAAATTTGGCCCTAAATGTAAATAGATTTATTGTTATGATTGAAAAAAATATAAAAATTTTAAAATTTGTTTAACATAATTGCTATATAGTTTGAAAGAAACTAATTTTGTATTAATATGAAAGTTGAACAGATATATACTAAATGTTTATCTCAAGGTTCTTATTATATAGAGAGTAATAATGAAGTTGCTATTATTGACCCTATAAGAGAGATAGACTCCTACATAGAAAAGGCAAAAATTTCCGGTTCATCTATCAAATATATTTTTGAGACTCATATTCATGCAGATTTTATAAGTGGACATTTAAACTTAGCAAAAAAGACAGGGGCTAATATCATTTATGGTCCAAAAGCTAATACAGGTTTTAAAACCATAAATGCAAAAGACTATGAAGAGTTTAAACTAGGTGATGTAACATTGGTTGCTATCCATACACCTGGTCATACAATTGAAAGTACAACATATTTATTGAGAGATTCTGATAATAAAGATCATGCAATTTTTACAGGTGATACCCTGTTTCTTGGTGATGTTGGCCGACCTGATCTTTCACAAAAATCAACTCTTAGTAATAGGGATCTTGCTTCAATGCTATATGATAGTCTCAGAAATAAAATAATGATACTTGATGATAATGTTATTGTTTATCCTGGGCATGGTCAAGGAACTTCGTGTGGTAAAGACTTAAGTTCAGAAACTGTTGGAAAACTTGGAGATCAAAAATTAACGAACTATGCATTAAGAGAGAACATGACTAAAGATGAATTCGTGTATGAAGTTCTTGATGGGCTAGCAGAACCTCCAAAATACTTTCCTTTTAATGTTCATTTAAATAAAGAAGGGTATTTAGAGCCTCATTTAATTTTAAATAATTCTCTTAAACCATTAAATGTTAACTATGTTGAGAATATGATGAACGATATAACAATTTTAGATGTAAGAAATGAAGATGATTTTGCAGAATCACATATACCTGGATCAATTTTTATTGGTCTGGAAGGACGGTTTGCTCCATGGGCAGGTGAAATTTTAGAGGACGTAAATCAACCTATAATTTTAATAGCTCCTGATGGCAGAGAAGAAGAGGCTATACTAAGACTTTCTAGGGTTGGATTTGACAATATTAAAGGATACTTGTTAGGTGGAATTAATTTATGGATTAAAGCAAATAAAAATGTAGAATCTATAGAAAACATTGATCCTGAACATTTTGTATCTCTCAATTCCAAGAATGATTTAAATATTTTAGATGTCAGATCACAAAGCGAAAATAACTCAGGTTCTATTGAAGAATCATTAAACATACCCTTGATAGATTTAAAAGATAAGATTCAAAGTATTGATGATAATGACAAACTATATATTCATTGTAAAGGTGGATACAGGAGTATGATTGCCTGCTCAATTCTTAATTCAAGATCAATAAAAAACATTGTAAATATTAAAGGTGGATTTGATAAGATTTCAGCATCTATATAATATTTGAATATTATTCTACAACAAGATTTTATCTTTTTTTGTAATTTATAAATCAAAAAATCAAAATGAGGATAAAATATATACTAACCCTAACTGCTCTAATCTTTTCTATTAACACTTTTGGACAGTCAAAAAAATCCAAAATAAATTATGATGAAAGTCAATATAATTCAATTGAATATAGGCTCATTGGTCCATTTAGAGGTGGGCGAGCTGGTACCGCTGTTGGTGTATTAAATAATCCTAACCTTTACTATATGGGGACTGCTGGTGGAGGGGTCTGGAAAACACAAGATTCTGGCTCTACTTGGGAACCTATTAGTGATGATTATTTTGGTGGGAGTATTGGGGCAATTGCGGTAAGTGAATCTGATCCAAACATCATATATGTTGGTGAAGGTGAACAAACTTTAAGAGGTAATGTATCTTCTGGGCACGGAATGTGGAAAAGTACAGATGCTGGTGAAACATGGCAATACATAGGATTGCCAAAATCTGAGCATATCTCTAGAATAAGAATTCATCCTGAAAATCCTGAAATAGTTTATGTAGGAGTTATAGGAAATTTATGGAAGCCCAATTCTGAGAGAGGGCTATATAAAACTAATGACGGTGGAATGACATGGGAAAAAATCTTATACGTTTCTGATAAAGCTGGAATTGGAGACCTAATTCTCGATCCAAATAATTCTAGAATTATATATGCTACAACCTGGCAAATGAAAAGAAATGGATATAGAATGGATAGTGGAGGTCCTGATTCAAAAATTTTCAGAAGTTATGATAGTGGTAAAACGTGGGAAGATATTTCAGAATTTAATGGATTACCATCATTTCCATGGGGAATAGTTGGTGTAGCAATTTCTCCTGTAAATTCAAAAAGAATTTGGGTAATGGTTGAAGCAGATAATGGAGGTTTATTTAGATCAGATGATGGAGGTAATAACTGGGAAAAAGTTAATTCTAATAGAGCATTAAGACAGAGAGCTTGGTATTATACAAGAATTTATGCTGATACTCAAAATGAAGATAAAATATTTGTTCTTAATGTAAGTTATGGAGTATCAACTGACGGAGGAAAAACTTTTACACTTAAAAATGCTCCACATGGAGATCATCATGATTTATGGATTGACCCAAATAATAATATGAGAATGGTAATTGCTGATGATGGAGGTGCACAAGTTTCAAATGATGGAGGAGAAAATTGGTCAACATACTTTAATCAACCTACAGCTCAATTTTACAGGGTCTCCACAGATAATTCTTTTCCATATAGAATATATGGTGCCCAACAAGATAACAGTACAGTTAGAATAAAACATAGATCCTCAGGGTCGTCAATAACTGAGAGAGATTGGGAACCAAGTGCTGGGGGAGAAAGTGCCCATTTAGCTCCTGACCCAAAGAATAATGAAATAGTATTTGGAGGTACATACAAAGGGTACATGATGATGCAAGATCATTCAAATGGTCAAATTAGGTCAGTAAATATTTGGCCAGATAATCCAGCAGGATCAGGTGCTGAAGTGATGAAGTATCGATTTAATTGGAACTTTCCTGTTATGTTTAGCCCAAACAATCCTAATAAGTTATACGCAGGCTCAAATTATTTACATCTTTCTGAGAATAGTGGACAGACATGGAAAACAATATCTCCCGATTTAACAAGAAATATTCCAGAGACAATAAAATCGTCAGGAGGTCCCATTACTCAAGATAATACTGGCGCAGAGTATTATGCTAATATTTTTGCAATTGCTGAATCAGAATTAGAGGAAGGTGTAATCTGGGTTGGAAGTGATGACGGTTTAATTCATATTACAAAAGATGGAGGAGAAACATGGGAAAATATAACTCCACCAAATAAATTATCACCTGAATTAAACATGATAAATAGTATCGATCCAAGTCCATTTAAGAAAGGGAAAGCATATGTAGCTGCAACATCATATAAGTTTGGAGATTATACTCCCTATCTATACAAGACTGAAGATTACGGAAAAAGTTGGAGCCTTATTACGGATGGAATTAATTCAAATTATTACACTAGAGTTATAAGAAGTGACAAAAAAAGAGAAGGTCTTCTTTATGCAGGAACAGAGTGGGGAATGTATATTAGTTTTGATGATGGAAATTCATGGTCTGAATTTCAGTTAAATCTTCCTGTCACATCCATCAGAGACCTTAAGGTTAAAGATAATGACCTAGTTGTTGCAACTCATGGTAGGAGTTTTTGGATTATTGATGATTTAACTCCATTGCACCAATTAAATGATAATAATCGTGATGATGATGCGATTCTTTTTAAACCTGACCTTTCTTATAGAATGGCTCAATCAGGAGGATGGAATAGACCAAAAAATCTTTTATCTGGTCAAAACCACCCTAATGGAGTAATTATAAATTATTATATAAAGAATTTACAAGAAGGTGATTATATAAGAATTGATATTGAAAATAAGGATGGGTTAGTTATTAGAACTTTTACAAATAATGAAGATAAATACTCCCAGATTGAAGATAATGATCTTAATAAAATGGTTGGGAATCCTGTCTTGAGTAATCCTAATGATATTGATAATGCATTGAGTTCAGACAATCTTAGTTCAATATCTCCTAAGTCAGGTGGAAATAGACTAATATGGGATATGAGGTATCCAGGGTTTAAATCATTTGAAGGTATGGTTCTCTATTCTTCTCCAAATGTAGGTCCAAAAGTCGTACCAGGAAAGTATAATATTAAAATGACTTACAATGATCAAATCCTGCAAAAAGAATTTGAAATAGTCAAAGATCCTAGAGTCAAAATCTCTCAGGCTGATTATCAAGATCAACTAGAATTTTTAATTAATGTTAGAGATGAAGTTAGTAGAGCTAATCAAAAAATAATTGATATAAGAAATATTAAAAATAATATGACTTTTATTCTAGAGAAGACTAGTAAAAATGTAGAATTACAGGAAATGATAAATAAATATTTAACTGACATTTCTGAAATTGAAAACAATATTCATATGACTAAAAATCAAAGTAGACAAGATCCACTAAATTATGGAATTAGAATAAATAATAGAATTGCATTTTTACTTGCAGATTCTCAGCGAGGAGATTATCCTCCAACTGATCAATCAAAAGAATTCTTTGTGCGAGTAAAAGAAGAACTAGATTCTGAAATCTTGAAATTAGATGCTCTAATTGATCAGCATTCTCAAAAGATTGAGAATTATTTAGAGGAGAATAAAATTGAGTTAATTTCCTTAAATAACTGAAAATTACTGACAAATTGGCATATTTTCAATTAATTAATTAATTTTACAAGCTAAATTGCATTAACATTAAAAAGAAGTCTTTATATATTGAAACATATGGATGTCAGATGAATTTTGCTGATAGCGAAGTAGTTGCGTCAATTCTCAAGAAGGATGGCTATGAACTCACTGATAAAGCAAAAGATGCTAATCTTGTATTACTCAATACTTGTTCTATTAGAGATAAAGCTGAGCAAACTGTTAGAAATAAACTAAGAAACTTTAATACACAAAAAAAAGAAAATAAAGATCTTAAAGTTGGATTGTTGGGCTGTATGGCTGAAAGGCTTAAAGAAAAACTTCTTGATCAGGAAAAAATTGTTGATTTAGTTGTTGGACCTGACTCATATAAAGATTTGCCTAATCTATTAGACCAGGTGGAGCATAATCAAAAAGCAGTAAATGTAATTCTTTCTAAATCTGAAACTTATGGTGATATTTCTCCTGTTAGAATTCATAATAACGGTATTAATGCATTTGTTTCTATTACTAGAGGCTGCGATAATATGTGTACTTTTTGTGTTGTACCCTTTACAAGGGGTAGAGAAAGAAGTAGAAACCCTGATAGCATTCTAAGAGAAATTAATGAATTAAATGAAAAAGGTTATAAAGAGATAACTCTTTTAGGGCAAAATGTTGACAGCTACCTTTGGTATGGAGGGGGTCCAAAAAAAGATTTTAAAAAAGCCAGTGAATATCAAAAGCTGAATGCAAAAAGATTCTCTGATTTATTGAAACTAGTTGCATCAAACTTCACAGAAATAAGAATTAGATTCTCTACCTCAAATCCTCAGGATATGACTATTGATGTCATAGAAACTATGGCCAAATATGAAAACATATGTAATTACATTCATTTACCAATTCAGTCAGGTAGCGATAGAATTCTTAAAAAAATGAATAGATTACATACAAGGCATGAATATCTTAAATTAATTAAAAAAATAAGAGAGATCATTCCTAATTGTGGAATTTCCCATGATATGATAACCGGGTTTCCAACTGAAACTGAAAGAGATCATCAAGACACACTATCTCTTATGGAGGAAGTTAAATATGACTTTGGTTACATGTTTGCATACTCTGAAAGACCTGGAACTTATGCTGCAAGACACTTTAAAGATGATATTAGTTCTGAGTTAAAGCAAAGAAGACTAGAGGAAATTATTACTCTTCAACAAAAGCACAGCCTTGAGAGGAACAAAAGATTTATAAATAGTAAGTGTTCTGTCTTAATTGATAAGTCTTCAAAAAAATCAGATGATTATTGGAGTGGTAGAACAAGTGAGAATAATGTTGTAGTATTTCCTAAGCATAATTTATCACTTGGAGATATAGTAAATGTTAAAGTTAATGAGTGTACAACAGCTACATTAATTGGAGATATTTGTAAAGTTAAAGTCTAATGGAGTCAATACTTGCAGTAAAACAAAGATTCGGCATTATTGGGGATAACCCTAAGTTAAATAGAGCAATTGAAAAGTCTATTCAAGTTGCTAATTCTGATATATCGGTTTTAGTAACTGGTGAAAGTGGTGTAGGAAAAGAAAATATTCCAAAAATTATTCACCAATACTCCCACAGAAAACATTCCAAATACATTGCCGTTAACTGTGGTGCAATTCCAGATGGAACTATTGACTCAGAGCTATTTGGTCATGAAAAGGGTGCATTTACTGGTGCAACAGCAAATAGAAGTGGTTACTTTGAAGTAGCTGATGGTGGTACAATTTTTTTAGATGAGGTTGGTGAGCTTCCGTTAGCTACACAAGTTAGACTTTTAAGAGTATTAGAAAGTGGTGAGTTTATTAAAGTTGGATCTTCAAATGTTGAAAAAACAAATGTTAGGATAGTTGCAGCAACAAACGTCAACATGGAAGAAGCAATTAATAAAGGTAAATTTAGAGAAGATCTATTTTACAGATTAAGTACAATTATTATCAATATTCCTCCTCTTAGAGATAGAAAAGAAGATATTCCGTTATTGTTTAGAAAGTTTGCATCCGATTTTGCTCAAAAATATAATATGCCTACTCTTAGGTTAGATGAAACTGCTCAACAAATTTTATGTCAACAGGACTGGAATGGTAATATAAGACAACTTAGAAATATTGCTGAACAAATGTCAATACTTGAAAAGGAGAGAAATTTAAATACTGAAACTCTAAATCATTATTTACCCAATAAAATATCTAAATTACCTGCTACTTTAGATGATATTAAAGAAGATAACTCCTCTTTTTCATCAGAAAGGGAAATACTTTATAAAGTTTTGTTTGATATGAAAAATGATTTAAATGATTTAAAAAAGCTGACTATGGAACTTATGCAAGGAGATAGCTCGACTGAAGTAAAGGAGAAGAATCAGGGATTAATTGAAAAGATATATGGTGAAGGTGAATCTAAAAATGATTCAAAGAACATAGATTTTAAATCAGATATAGACATTGAAGTTAATCCTAAGATTGACAGTCCATTTGAATATGCTGAGACAATTGAAGAAGAAGAGACTCTATCTTTACATGAGAAGGAAGTTGAGATGATCAAACAAGCTTTAATAAGAACAAATGGTAGGAGAAAAAATGCAGCAAAAGAGCTTGGTATTTCTGAAAGAACACTTTACAGGAAAATTAAACAACATAATTTGGGAGATGTATCAGACTTATAAACAAATTTTAATTATTACAATTAGCTCATCAATCTTTATTTCTTGCGGGATATATAGTTTTACCGGATCTTCAATTCCAGTTGGAGTTGAAACATTTCAAGTAGATTATTTTGAAAATACTGCAGGTGGTAAACCTGGATCTACAGTCGAACCAGGACTTGATGTAGATTTTACAATTGCTTTACAAGATTTGATCGTTAATCAAACAAGCCTAAATCTTGTTAACGAGGGTGGGGATATTATCTACAGTGGTGAAATTGTTGAATATAGTGTAACTCCAATGGCTGCAACTGCTGAAATAAAAGCTGCACAAAACAGATTAACAATGGCAGTTATGGTCAGTTATGAAAATGTAAGTAACGAAGAAGATAATATTGAAAAAAGGTTTTCTTTTTACTATGATTTCCCAGGAAATCTTCAAGTATATGATATTAAAGATTCTGCTTTAGAAGAAATTTTTGAAAGAATAACTCAAGATATTTTTAATGAAACTCTTGCAAAATGGTAGATAGTTCAAATAATTTATTTTCTAAAATTATTAAAGATTATAATCCAAAAGATGAAAACCAAGCTAATGAGCTAAAGAAAATTTTAAACTCTTATCCATTTTTTCAGTCTGCTTCTGCACATTACCTTAAAAGTTTGAGAATCCAGGAAAAGGAAGCTTACAATGAATTACTTCCTAGAACCGCACTACTTACATCTAATAGATTAATTCTAAGAGAGTGGCTTTATAGAGCCCAAAAGATAGATAACTCTGATAATACACAAACTGAAAAATACTCTTTCCTTGATTGGTTTGATATTATAGGCGATAATATACCAAAAGTTGAAAAAAAGTTTGATTTAATTGATCAGTTTATTAAAAATTCACCAAAAATTGAATTTTCACAAGAAAAAAAATCAGATCCTGATTTAATAATTGAAGCAAAAATTAAAGATGAACTAATAACAGAAACACTTGCAAAGATCTATGTGGCTCAAAAAAAGTTTAATAAAGCTATTAAAGCTTATGAAATCTTAAGCTTGAAATATCCAAAAAAAAGTAGTTTCTTTGCAGACCAAATAATTGATATAAATAAATTAAAAAGTAAAGATTAATTATGGGAACTTTTTGGATACTAGTATCGCTCATTATTTTTGTTTGTATACTATTAGTACTTGTTGTGATGGTCCAGAACCCAAAAGGAGGTGGATTATCTTCAACATTCGGCGGAGGACAACAACAAATTGGTGGTGTAAAAAGCACTACAGATTTTCTTGATAGAAGCACTTGGGTCCTAGCGGCTATTATTTTAATTCTAATATTGATTTCAAACGTAACTCTAATGAACGATTCAGAAAACACTGAATCTATATTGTTAGATGAATCAATTCCTGAGCAAACTATTCCAGAGATTCCTGAGCAAACTATTCCAGAGATTCCTTCTGACTTAGATCAGTAAAAGTGTCATGATGTCATAGATTAACTTCTATTGACACATTTTATTAAGGTGGCATAGTTTGTGGAAAATATAAAATAAAACAATATGAGTAAAATAAGTATTAAACCACTAGCGGATAGAGTTTTAGTTGAGCCCTCAGAGGCTGAGACTAAAACATCTTCTGGTATAATAATACCTGATTCTGCTAAAGAGAAACCTCAAAAAGGAAAAATTGTAGCAGTAGGTCCAGGTACGAAAGAAAATCCTGTTACTTTAAAAGCAGGTGATATTGTCCTGTATGGAAAATATGCAGGTACAGAATTAAACCATAACGGTATTGATTACTTAATTATGAAAGAGAATGATATTCTTGCAATTGTATAATTTAAATTAAAAAAAATGGCAAAAAAAATTGAATTTGATATTGAAGCACGAGACGGTATTAAACGTGGTGTTGATGCATTGGCTAATGCAGTCAAAGTTACACTAGGCCCTAAGGGTAGAAATGTAATTATTGGTAAATCATTTGGTGCACCTCAAGTTACAAAGGATGGTGTAACTGTTGCAAAAGAAATAGAATTAAATGATAATCTTGAAAATATGGGAGCTCAAATGGTAAAAGAAGTTGCTTCTAAAACTAATGATTTAGCTGGTGATGGAACTACGACTGCTACTATACTTGCACAATCAATTGTTACCGAGGGGTTAAAAAATGTTGCTGCTGGTGCTAATCCTATGGATTTAAAAAGAGGTATTGATAAGGCAGTTACATCTGTAGTACAAGGTCTAGCAAAACAATCAGTTGAGATAGGAAGTGCTTCTGAAAAAATACTTCAAGTTGCAAGCATTTCTGCTAACAATGATGATAACATTGGAAAGCTTATTACAGAAGCTTTTGAAAAGGTTGGAAAAGAAGGTGTAATTACTGTTGAAGAAGCTAAAGGTACAGAAACGTATGTAGATGTAGTTGAAGGTATGCAATTTGATAGGGGATACATATCGCCCTATTTTGTTACTGATTCTGAAAAGATGGAAGCTGATCTTGATACTCCTCAGATTTTGATTACTGATAAGAAAATATCTGTTATGAAGGATTTACTTCCTATATTAGAACCAGTTGCACAATCTGGAAAACCTCTTTTGATTATTGCGGAAGATATTGATGGTGAGGCTTTAGCCACACTTGTTGTTAATAAATTGAGAGGTTCATTAAAAATAGCAGCAGTTAAAGCTCCAGGGTTTGGAGACAGAAGAAAAGCTATGCTAGAAGATATAGCAATTCTTACTGGTGGTACGGTGATTTCTGAAGAAAGAGGATTTACATTAGAAAATACTACTATTGACATGCTAGGTACAGCTGAAAAAGTGACAATTGATAAAGATAACACTACAATAGTAAATGGATCTGGTAACAAGAATGATATTAAATCTAGAGTTAATCAGATTAAAGCTCAAATTGAAACTACTACGTCAGATTACGATAAAGAGAAGCTTCAAGAAAGGTTAGCTAAACTTGCAGGTGGTGTTGCTGTTCTCTATGTTGGTGCTCCATCAGAGGTTGAAATGAAAGAAAAGAAAGATAGAGTTGATGATGCACTTCACGCGACAAGAGCAGCAATTGAGGAGGGGATTGTTGCAGGTGGAGGTGTTGCTTTGCTTAGTACTAAAAGTGATTTAGAAAAAGTAAAAGCGAGCAACTCTGATGAAAGTACAGGAATTCAAATTGTAAACAAAGCAATTGAAACTCCTCTTAGAACAATTGTTGAGAACTCTGGAGGAGAAGGTTCAGTTGTGGTCTCGAAAGTTTTGGAAGGCAATAAGAACTTTGGTTACAATGCAAAAGAAGGAAAATATGTTGATATGCTTAAAGAGGGTATAATTGATCCTAAAAAGGTTACTAGAGTTGCCCTTGAAAATGCAGCTTCTGTTGCAGGAATGATTCTAACAACAGAATGTGCTTTAGTTGATATTAAAGAAGAAAATCCAGCACCTATGCCACCTATGGGAGGTGGTGGAGGCATGCCTGGAATGATGTAACAATCTAAACTGTCAAAAAAGCCTGCCTCCGAGCAGGTTTTTTTGTAAATTAGATTTCCTACTATGAAAAAAATAAAATCTGCTCTAATTTCAGTTTTCAATAAAGATAAAATTGAAAATATTTGCTCATTATTAACTGCAAATAATATAAAAATTTATTCAACTGGTGGGACCTATGATTTTATTTCAAAACTGGGAATTAAACTAGAAAAAGTAGAGGACTTAACTTCTTACCCTTCAATTCTAAATGGTCGAGTAAAGACTCTTCATCCTAAGGTTTTTGGAGGTATACTAAAAACAAATTCCATTGAAGATATTGAGGATTCAAAAAAGTATGATATACCAGATATCGATCTTATAGTTGTTGATCTATATCCATTTGAAGAAACAGTAAAAAGCTCAAATGACCATAACAAAATAATTGAGAAGATAGACATTGGTGGGGTATCCTTAATAAGAGCTGCTGCTAAAAATTATCAAAATACAGTATGTATATGTTCTTCATCACAGTATAATGAATTAACTGAGATATTAAATAATAATTGTTCAACCGATATTTCAATTAGAAAGAGACTTGCAGCTGAAGCATTTAAAACAAGCTCTGATTATGACTCAAAAATTTTCTCATATTTGAATGAAAGAGATAATATTATAGAGTTAAGGTATGGTGAAAACCCTCATCAAAAAGGCAGATATTTGGGTAATTTTGTTGATTGTTTCAAACAGATAAATGGTAAAGAAATTTCATATAATAATTTACTCGACATAGATTCTTCGATTAATTTATTAAGAGATATAGTTTCTGAAAAAGCCATTTTCCTTATACATAAACATAATAACCCATGTGGAGTTGCAATAAGAGATAATCTGATTGAAGCCTATAATGACTCTTTAGCTTGTGACAATATATCAGCTTTTGGAGGAATTCTCACAACAAATAAAATTATTGATGAAAATACTGCCAGTAAAATCAATGAATTATTCTTTGAGATATTAATTGCTCCAGATTTTGAAGATGAAGCATTAGAAGTATTAAAATCAAAAAAAAATAGAATTATACTCAAACTAAATAAAATCCCAAAAGGAAGTATTCAGAGGCGTACATGCCTTAATGGTGAACTTGAACAAGATTTTGATACCAAAACTGAAACTTTCGATGACTTTAAGGTTGTAACAAATATTTCACCGGACATAAATAAAGCTAATGATTTAGTTCTCGCATCAATTATTGCTAAGCATACTAAATCAAATTGTATTATCATAACAAAAAATCAACAATTAATTGGGTCTGGTATGGGTCAAGTTTCGAGAATTGATGCATTAAATCAGGCTATACAAAAATCTAAGAAATTTGGATTTGAGCTTGATGGGGCTTGTATAGCCAGTGATGCATTTTTTCCATTTTCTGATTGTGTTGAAATTTCATTTAAAAATGGTATAAAATCGATTGTTCAGCCAGGAGGATCTGTTAGAGATAGTGATTCAATTGAATTTTGTAATAAAAATAAAATGTCAATGTTGTTTTCAGGAATCAGGCATTTTAGACATTAGGTTTCCATTATTTAACTACCTTTATAGATTATTATGGGATTTTTCACAGAAGAAATAGCGATTGATCTAGGTACAGCAAATACACTTATTATTCATAATGATAAAGTAGTAATTAATAGTCCTTCTATAGTTGCTATGGATCGATCAACAAAAAAAATTATTGCAATTGGAGATGAAGCAAAGTTCATGCAAGGAAAAACTCATGAAAATATTAAAACAATTAGACCTCTCAAAGATGGTGTAATTGCTGACTTTGAGGCTTCAGAAAAAATGATAAGTGAATTAATAAAAAGTATTCCTACTTTAAAAAAGAGATGGTTCTCTCCTTCATTAACAATGGTTATTTGTATACCATCAGGTATAACTGAAGTTGAAATGAGAGCAGTTAAAGAGTCTGCGGAAAGAGTAAATGGTAAAGAGGTTTACTTAATACATGAACCAATGGCTGCGGCTATTGGAATTGGAATTGACATTGTTAAACCTAAAGGTAATATGGTTGTTGATATTGGAGGGGGGACAACTGAGATTGCTGTAATTGCATTATCAGGTATTGTATGTGAGAAGTCTTTAAAAGTTGCGGGTGATGTACTTACTAATGATATTGTTTACTATATGCGAACTAAACATAACTTGTATATTGGTGACAGAACTGCTGAAAAAATAAAAATTGAAGTTGGTTCTGTTACTGAAAGTTTAGATGAACCACCTGAAGATATGCATGTTCAAGGTAGGGATCTACTTTCTGGTAA
>TARA_B100001057_G_scaffold478146_1_pt1 | contig 20250 bp, 13 predicted proteins | sample TARA_B100001057 | Tara Oceans TARA_B100001057 (sample SAMEA2621839) | marine metagenome | biome: marine biome (ENVO:00000447); feature: surface water layer (ENVO:00002042); material: "saline water (ENVO:00002010), including plankton (ENVO:xxxxxxxx)" | depth 5 m
CACCACCACCCCCGCCACCACCACTTGACGCCATTCCTTTGAGGATAAAAAATAGTATTCCAAAAATTGCTGCCCAAAAGATCCAAGCGTATCCACTCTGACCTTTCCTCAAAAGTGATACAATGGTAAAAATACCAAGAACAATAAGCCCAATGTATAACATGTAGTCACCTTTAGTTTTTTCTCTTGTTGGCTCATCATAACTAATACCTTCATATCCATTAGCGGATCCATCAGAGAGCATTTGTGCTAGACTGTCGAATCCAGATTTTATGCCTCCAGAAAAATCACCGGCTTTAAATTTTGGTATAATCCTTCGGTCCATTATTTTCTGACAATGTGAATCATGCCTACGGCCCCATCCTGCACCGAGTTGTATTCTGGCTTTACGGTCTCCCTTTGAAATGAGTAAAAGGATACCTCTATTTAAAGTCTCAGGATCAAAACCCTCAGCTTGAACATTACCGATCTCCCATTGATCGAAAAGGAAATGAGCAAAAGTTTCGATTCTAAATTTTTCATTTTCAACATGATCTGACATTTTGTTGATCGTTACAACAATGATTGGATTTGCTGTTTCTGTCAGAATTTTATCGGCGGTAGTTCTAATCTCCTCTTCATGCGCATCACTAATTAATTCTGCTTTATCCAGAATAAATTCTCTTTGTCCAGGTTGAACAAGATCGTATATGAAAGCACCGCTGTAACCCGCATTAAGAAAAAGCAACCATAGTAAAATGGCTCCTCGAATAAAGAATCGTTTCATAACTTTTTACAAATTATTGAGAGTTTGTAAAAAGAGTATGCCGTATCATGACTTCAGAGGAAAGATTATTTTTGTTATTGTTAGTTTTTACAGGTAATTTATCCCTTTTTACGTATCCTAATCCGATAATTTCACCTTCTCTTGAACAGACGCTGGTGACGTTACCAACTTTTACATTGTCTTGATCCATTAGTTCCCAACCGGGTTCCGGTGATGGTCCATCATTAAATTTTAGTCCTACTAATTTACGCTTTACCTGGCCAACACTCTCAAGTCTGGAGATAATTTCCTGTCCGACATAACAACCTTTATGGAAATCCACGCTCACCTTATCCAATAAGGCTTCTTGAGGTAAAGTATTTAAATTTAGTTCAGAGTTCCACGCAGGAATACCATGAAGTATACGGTATTCTTCAAGACTACTTTCACTCATCCAGTCTGCACCTGAAACTAGGTCATCGGCTTTTTTCCAATGGTCATGGCCTTCACTGCCATACCTTTTTGATAGGACTCCATCAGCATCTTCAGGTTCTAGATCATGTAGTAATAGGAAGTCATCAGTAATGTCAGTTATTTCAACATCATCCGATATTATATATTTTGATAATCTAATAATCAGAGATTCTCGAAGATCCAGATCGGTATCGACTAAAAGGGCATCGTTACCCTCCTCCATGCCAATCCATATATGACCTTCGAGCTTTCCTTTGGCAGTCGTAACACAAGCAGAAATGGATTTATTTGGAGCAACCTTATTAACGTCATTACTTACTTGACCATTAAGGTATCTAATCCTGTCCTGACCAGTAATACGGTATTTTGCACGCCTGGATAAATCTATTCTTTTCATTAGATCTAAAAAGCAATTAGTCTGTGAAGTTACGATATATCACCGAATAGTCTTCATCGTCTTGCCCTTTATCCATTTGCGATTGCATACTTTGTGCAGCAGCCTTTAAGACCGGCAGATTAATTCCCTCAATGTCGGCCATGCTGAGTCCAAAATTTGCGTCTTTAAGCATGTTCTTTAGAGAGAAGTGAGGCTCATAGTTTCCTTCTAGCATTGTAGGTAGCTTCATATTAGTGAGCCCTGAAGAACATGCATTTACTTTCATAGCGTCTGACATTTTTTCAATTTTCACACCAGCTGCCTCACAAACAGCAAGTGATTCTGAAAGTATTGCCACCGTAGTCGCAGAAATCATATTAGTGGCTATTTTAAATACAGTAGCTGTTCCAACTTCTCCAAGATGCGTTACACTATTAGAACTTGCTGATAGTAATGAGTGAACCTTTTCGAGGATCTGTTTATCTCCACCTACATAATAATTTAACAGTCCTGCCGCAGCAGCATCTCGGCTACCAGTAAAAGGACAATCGAGAAAGGATCCTCCTTGAGATATAATTCTTTCATTGGCCGATTTTATATCCTCAAGTGAGACGGTGGCGTGGTTAACGATGATGTGATCAGCCGTCAGGTTTGACTCGATACTGTCAATGACTTGGTGCAGCGCCTCCCCATCTCTCACGAAAATTTGTAAAACATTTGATTTTCTAGCCACTTCGGCTGGTGATTCCAAAGCATTTGGATCCTTTCCTGAAGTTCTGTTCCAAACAGATACTTGCCAATCCTTTTGTTGCAGTGTTTTTGCTATTCTGCTCCCAATAATGCCCAGTCCAATTATGCCAACACTATTACTATTTTTATTCATATTTATTAGTACGAGATAAAGTGACAAATCGCTCCAATTAAGAGAGTGATTTGTTTAAAACCGTTGAAACCTCAGAAGGAAAATATTGAAGAAATATAATACTATTTTTTAGTGCTCTTTTTCTTAGGGTCGATGAGTTTTGTTTCACCTGTCGCTTTTCCTGTTTTGGGATCGACTGGAGTCACTTTAATTTTCCCGCCTTTTTCTTTTGGAAACTCAACAGCGACTGGAGGTGTGGTCGCGGTAATTGGTTTACGAGGCTTGGCACCACTAGGAGAAGAACCTACTTTCTTTCCTGGTCTTACGGTAGGCACTCGAGATGGAGTCGGTGTGATTTCAACAAGCTCCATTTCAAAAATAAGTGTTGAGTTCGGACCAATGGGTGGGCGTCTTCCCATGTCTCCATAAGCAAGATCAGACGGAATGAAGAGTTTCCATTTTGAACCGACTGGCATAATTTGAAGGGCCTCTGTCCAACCTTTGATAACACCACGAACGCTGAATTGACGAGGAGTCGTTCCGTTGGTCTGATCAAAGACTTTCCCATCAAGTAGCGTGCCTTTATACCTTGCTTTGATTCTGTCAGTTGCCTTTGGTATTGCGCCATCAGCAGATTTAAGGATTTGGTACTGAAGTCCACTTGGCAGTGTTTTAACTCCCTCTTTCTTGCTATTAGACGCTAAGAATTTTTCTCCGTCTGACTTGTTTTTTGCAGCGAGCTCATCCCACGCTTCGATCGAATCTAATCCAAAGGCCTTCATCTGAGATTGTTTGCGAGAGATAGCCTGGCGGTCTGCACTGAATGCGCCCAGGATTCTTTGCTTGTCTTCGTCGGAGAATTCAATTTTCTTTCCAGCGACAGAGGCCTTGAAACCTTCAATGAAGCGTTCCACTTCAATGCCGAGTTCAGCATTCTTCATATTAGACCCGATGTCAGCACCAATAAGATAACTGACAATTTTCATGTCTTTGTGTTCGGTGGTTTCTTTTTTGCTTTCAGTTTTAGCTTTGTCAGCCTGTGCCGAAAGATTGAAGATTAGGGCAAGCCCTAGAAATGAGTGTAACAAGAGTTTCATGATTTGAGGTTCTATTGAATTTAATTGGGGGGTAGCTAATTTAACCTAATAACAGGGAGAATCAATATTGTCTTAATGCATTTTTGATAGATTAAAATCTTCGCTTTTTTTTATTATTATCTGCGCTAAAATTTGCAGAAATGATAGCCCAAAAATATTACAGTCTAGCCTTTTTGATAACCTTTTTTGGAATAATTAGTGCTTATGCAGAACCTCCGATAGTGAAAGTTGAGAGTGGTAATGGACAGGGTAATGCTCTAAATTTTATTCAATTCGAACCATTCATTGCTGAGTATTCAGGCTTTAAGACTAATGGTAGTAATAATGATTTATGGGTTGGTTTGGTCAAAGATAACACTTTTGTATGGTCTCAAGAATACAAAGGAAAAATTGATTCAAAATATACGATTGAATATGGACTTAAGAGACCGATACCTCCTGGATCATATCAACTCGCATGGCAAGACAATATAAGAGATGAAGGTGGCAGAAAAAATATTGTAATAGGGCCTTCTCCTGCGCCTGATAGTAATACTACATGGACAGTACTAATTTATGGTCATGGTGATAGTAATTTAACGTTGAATCTTTTAGAGGATATTAAAGAAATGATTACGGCTGGTGGAAGTGATAACTTTAAGATCATTCTGCAGGCCGACCTTGATACATCTGAGAAAGAGGCGTTCCAGGGATCAGATTATCCAGTTGAGTATAGGGATAAAGTGACAAGAATTGTTTTTGATGGCAATGGAGTTAATTTTGCTGAGGTTTTGCCTGAGCAGGATTTGGATGATCCTAATGTCCTTCAAGAATTTTTAGACTGGTCGCTTAAGAATTTTCCTTCCGATAGACGAGGTCTTGTTCTTTGGAATCATGGTGGACAATGGGAAGGTTTTGGTGGAGACAATAATGATGGGAAGGGTTCGCAAAGGGGAGTGTCTATGTGGACCTCGGACATAAGAGACGCCATCAAAGATACTTTAAATTCAAATAATAAATCAAAGTATGATTTTATAAGTTTTGATACTTGCCTCATGGGTGGTGCGGAGCAGTTAGTTGATTTTCATGACCTATGCGACATATATATTGCCAATCCTGAGATCGATTATGGAGATGGTTGGGACTACGCATCAACCATGGCTTATTTGCGCAGTAATCCCGATCTTAGCATGGGTGAATTTGCAAGTGCCGAGAGTGGATTTTGGGATTTTCACCATCAACAGCAATCGGATAGGGGTTTCAAAGTTCATGTTGCCTATGACATGAATCTATTTCCTGCCTACAACCAAAAAATGAAGGCTTTTACCCGTGGGCTTGTTGAATCTATTCAGAGTGGCAGCATTGATTTATCTTCTTTGGCTAGGCTTAGAAGAGAATCCATTCCTTACAGTTTAAATAGCCCCAGAGTTGGTAAGTCTACTGTGACCGATTATATCGACATTGGTAATTTTGCCGCTGAACTTTCTTCAAAAGTCGATGGCCCAATGAAATCTATTTCCATGGATCTGGTTGATGCAATCAATAATCTCATTATTGCTAAATCATTAGGTACTGAGCGCCAAAACGCTGTCGGTCTATCCATTTACTATCCAATTAGTGGAAAGTACAGTCAGATCTATAGCGCTGATGACACCTGGATTATTAAGGGAAAAGAACATAGGATAAGGCAGAATTTTCTTCAGGATGAATTTGGAGGAGCTGATTGGAAAACATATCTTTCCGCCGTGCAGGGCCTCAATATAAATGATATCGCCCCTCCAGTGATTCAAACTCCAGAGCCGAGTTCAACAGTTGGTTTAGTGGAGGGTCCCATTTCTGAAGAGATTGATGAAAATACCAATCTTGTTGCATCCAGTAACAGTCCAGCAGTTTTGAATTTTGAAGTGACAGAGGGTGATGATGCTTACTCTGCTAGAGCGGTGTTAGTGACCAATGAAAACTTTGAGAATTCAGAGCAGTACATATTTTTAGGGGAGATTGGAAGTGGTGTTTTAGATGGAATAGGAAAGTACGACTTTGAATGGGATGCAAAAATGCCAATGATCTCTTTAATAGATTCTGATGATCAAGATTCAGTTTTCCTTGGAGGTTACGCTTGGGAACCGGGTTCTAATATCCATATAAGTTTTGCCGATTACTTAGCCCCTGGTGCAGAGAGCGTTGATTCACTAATTGTTTTTACGGCCTTTGATGAAAATGGTAATGGTGTTGTAGACACAGTTCTTGAAGATACTATAGATACTGATGGTTTTGAGGCGTATGCGTTATCTCCCAGAGAGTATGCTAGAGGCTTTGAACCTGGAGGTATCATATTTCCCGTCTATTACACCGAGACTCTGGAGAATGGTGAATATTATTCGGGGTTTAGTTCATTTGAAGATATAAGAATTGTCATTCCTGAGAATGGGACCGATGGCCTACAGTTGAATCAGCAGAAAGTAGATAATGGTGACTATGGAGTTGCGGTACAAACCTACGATTATTTTGAGAATGAGAGTGATCTTATTACTTTTTTAGTCAACGTATCTGATGGAAAAGTTGAGCAGGATTTTCCTGAACTGAATATTATAAAGCAAGATCAAAACATTGTTGTTTATTGGTCATCTAATTCACAGGCTTATAGTCTTCAAGCGAGTAATAATTTAGAGCTTTCTGATTGGGAGAATGTCGACCCTGATTTGGTTGATGAAGTGGACGGTCAATTTGTTTTGAGCTTTCCCAGTGATGAATATAGTTCTTTATTTTTGCGGTTATCGCTTACAACTCCATAAGTGTGTTAAGTTAATTAAATGTTTCGCTTAAGAATATTTATATTATTGGGTTGGTTCGTAAGTGCCCCCTCTCTTTCTGCAGATTTGCCGACCGCAGTTGAGCCCGATAAAAGGTTGCAATCGGAAGGTAAGGGTTGGAGACTCGAAAAAGCTCAGGTCATCAACTCTGAAAGGCCAAGAATCTTATTAATTGGAGATTCAATTCTTAATGGCTACGCTCGGCAAGTTATAAAAAAGCTTAACGGTAGGGCATATATTGATATGTGGGTTAACCCTTATCATCAATCTAAGAATCTTAATGAAGTCTTAAAGAGAGTATTGTCACAAGGACCATATGATTTAGTTCATTTTAACGTTGGATTACATGGTTGGCAGGAAGGAAGAATAAAAAAGGGAACCTTCATCCCTCTAACAAAGGATTATGTTAAAGTTATTAAATCGAAGTTACCAAAGGCTAAATTAATATGGGCAAATTCGACACCAGTAACTGAGAAAAATAACGTTAACACACTCGACTCCGAAATTAACCCCACCATTATAGAGCATAATAAAATGGCAAAGACGGTCATGGATGAGATGAAGGTACCGATTAATGATTTTTATGGGTTGTTAAATAAGAAAAGACAATTAGCAAAAGGAGACCGATTTCATTGGACTAGACCCGCGTATGATTTGTTAGCAGAAATGGTCGGCAATTCTATTCTTCGCGAACTCAAGTAATAAGAGTTTTCGATAAATCGACAAAAGAAGTAGTCCAATATTAATGTGCATAAAAAAGGATTGGCAGACTGAAAAAAAAGTACTCAGTGATTTACATATTGAACTGACCGGTAGTACTGAAGATTTACCTAACAGGATTTGGCCTTTTCCGTTCTCTGATGAACACCTTCGAGACAATCCTAAGATGGAAAAATTCCTAACTAATTTTAGTCAGGCGTGTAAAATAAAAGAAAAGGCTGAAGATCATCTTTTACTTAAATTGTGGAATGCGTTGCCTGAAAGTTCGCCTTTAAAGCAATTGGGTTCAGAAAAATTTTATAGTTTTTGGAGCCGACTTAATCGTGACCCTCTGCAATTAGCAATGGTCGACCCTGAATTTAATGTTGTCCACTCTATGATATTAGCTGATCAATTTTCAGGTAATGGCTTAGATCCTAAGAGTGAACGATTTCATATTTATAAGGAACACGTCAATTGGATAATGGAAGGATCAAACCAAAAGTATTTAGAGCTTTGGTCCAAAGATTTTATTAAATGCAAAAATTATGCCAAGAAACCAGACAGCGAGCTTATAGGCATCATTTCAATTTTCCAATCAATCTGCATTAGCTGGAATGGATCTGAATTGGGTGATTGTCCAGATTATAAAAATATCATGAATAGTGTTCTTCAAAAATTTACAGAAGGACTGAATGGATCTAATGATGAATACTATTGGGAAAAAAAGATGAAGATGGCTTCTAGATTTGTTCCAATCATTTACTAACAACTTCTATAGATCCCCAGTAACCGAATTCGTTTCGCCAGTCATTGGCCTTGTTCTCAATAATTATTGGAATTTTTTGTCCAGCATAATCTGATAGGTCCAGATTCAACTCAAGCCACTGACTTTGGACTGCAGTATAACCGACAATCTGATCGTGTATGACTTTTCCATCTGCCTTGACGCGGATCTGCCAGTCTCCATGAGCATGGTAGCTAGCTTTAACTTTAAGTGATGTTTTTTTACCTTTAGGCACTTCTAGTTCACGATAGATCTCACAAGGGATTGCCTTATCCTTTGGATGTGTTTGAACGGCTATCTCATTACGGAAACTCTTGATTGGTCTTACACCGCCTTCTCCTACATTCCTCACATTAAATCCAGGTGCAATTTCTTGTATGTGCTTTTGCCATGAAGGATCAGGTCCTGACCTTTTGGCAGACTGTTTCACGGCCATCCTTCTAGGAACGAGTTCCTGCAAGAGAGGTATTTGCCCGGTGACGGCAAGAGTTAATGCCTTTTCAGAATTTTCCGGAACCATTGGTTCAATCGCATACCATAGCATTCGAGGAATATTATGATCTTTAAGGTCTTTCTCGTGTTTTACGAGTTCCTCTAGTATGGGCCAGCGATCAGCAAATTGAATTCTTTGAGCAGCTGATGCCAAGTATAAACGCACTACAGCAGAAGGATCTTCTTCCGCCATTTTTTTAAAGTTTTCTAGAGCCTTATCACTAGGGTCCAGGTTTTCGCATAGTAACTGAATAGTCCAAGCCCTCACGTATTCATCTTCATGATTGAGAAGTTGGATCTTCTTTGATTCAGTTAATAATCCAGTGACATGCGCAGCCCATAATGCCCTTAGTTTTTTTCCTGATGTTTTAGCATTGCTTGCCAATTTTTGTAGACTCTTCCCGACGACCTCTTTATCCAAAATTCCTTTAGAGGCCCTATGGTGAAGAATAACTCTAGCGTGTCTTACAAACCAGTCATTGGAGTGATTTTGCATTTCTGCAAGTTCTAGATCTGAGAGTTTTGATAAATTAGGACGCTTTATTTTTTCAGCATCTTTGGGCATGACCCTATATATTCTTCCACTGTCTGGAAAATTAATGGCATTGCCACAAATATCCGTGTCGTGCCAGTCAAGAATATATACGCCACCATCCGGGCCAATTTCTAAACTGAAACCTACCCAAGCAAGGTCGTTAATAGGTAAAAAAGCTGAGTGGTGTTTCCCAATATAGCCTGAGCCACTTCTTTCCATAAAATCGATAAGAACTTCATGTTGGTGAATGTTGCACTTAAATAGTTGGTCTCTATAAGATGAGGGAAACGTATCTGCTAAGTAAAAACGAGCACCGCCATGCGCTGATAGATGATGATGATCTGCAACAGTTTCAATGGGTTTGTAAACGTATGGATTTTTGTGAGGTTTACTTTGTTTCGTAAAATATCCTCCTTGAACTATATGAAATAAATGAGGAATAACGCAGCAACTTGCAAAGCCTTGCCCGACATCATTGAAATCAAATCCCCATGGGTTTGAAAGGCCATGTCCAAACACCTCAAATTCTTTTTTAACTGGGTGAAATCTCCAAATACCGCCGTCGATGAACTTCCTCTTGTCCTTAGGTGTTCCTGGCTTGCCAACATAGGACTGTGTGAATACGCCGTGACATCCATAAAGCCACCCGTCAGGACCCCAAATAAAACTATTTAGGGTTTCATGTCTGTCTTGAATGCCCCATCCGTCTAAAAGTATTTCAGGCTCGCCGTCTGGCTTATCGTCACCATTATTATCAGGGATAAAAAGTAAGTTTGGAGGAGTTCCAACATATACACCACCAAACCCCGTCGCGATGCCTGAAGAAAACGGAAGCTTATCAGTAAAAAGTTTCTTGGTATCAAATACTCCATCACTATCAGTGTCTTCAAGGATTTGAATTTTAGTACCCTCGCCTTTTTTATGAGAGCGTCGGTTAACATAATTACCATTTTCGACAGTCCATATCCTGCCTCTGTCATCAAAGCAAAAAGCAATTGGTTCAGCGATGTCGGGTTCAGCTGCGTAAACTGAAACTTCAAAGCCCTCAGGTATCGACATCTTTGCTACTGCCTCTTTGGGTTTCAAGAACGGTGCATTACTAGTTTTGTGTTGGCGGTGTTTCTTTTGAACAACAAACTTTGCAGACTTAGATTTTTGTGCAGACGCGAAATCAAGGAGCAACACAAATAATAACAATGTAGTGAAAAGGTATTTTGGTTTCATTTAAGGTAGTTCTGTTTGTTCTTCAGTTTGTAGATATTTTATTAGAGCGTAAAATTTTTCTTTTGAAATTGTTTCTAAGATACCTTCTGGCATCATTGAAATTGCAAGTTTTTGGCGATCTTGTATTTCATTTTTTAGTACAATTTCTTTACCGGTTACTGACTTGAGAACGACTTTTTGTTCATCCTCTTCTGCAATGGTTCCTGCCAAAACTCGGTTATTTTTTGTCTTTAATATTATCATCTTATATCCATCTGGAACATCAAAATTTGGATCTATAATATTAAGTAGAATATACTCTCTATTTGCTCGATTTGATCCTGTTAGATCTGGACCGAGTATACCGCCTTCACCATACATTTGATGGCATGTGCCACAGACGTTCTTAAACACTTTGCGACCTAATTTAGGATCTCCCTCTGATGCTTCAGGTAAATCTAATAAAGCTGAATATTTAGACATTATTTCCTTTTTTGAATCGCTTTGTTTCTGGGTTTTTCCATATATTTTCGTAAATTCCTCGCCTAGAATAGAGTTCAGTGCTCTTGCCGTATAAGCGGGTATTTCTGAAATTGTAATCACCTGATTTTTCAATGCTACGAGTAGCTTTCGAGCTAGATCCTCCCTCGTTGAGAGTGTTTCAATGACAGCTTTTTTTGCCTGATCTTTGAAATCTCTATAATTCAAAAGTAGTTCCTCGCTATTTGCATTGGGGATTTTTCCGTAAGCTCTGATGGCGTTTATTTGCAAATCCTTGTCCTTCAACAAAGAAGGAAGTAATGCTGATAAATCCTGATTTTTTTGTACCACGAGAGATTTTAAGGATTCTTTACGATCATCTAAATTTGCATTCTTTGTTTTCAAAATTTCAATGGCTTTAGCAGAAGCGTCTTCATCTCCAAATATCTGACCTATTTGACGAGCAAGGGACTTGTGTTCTTTAACTTCACTCTTCATTAGTTGAGCGTTCAGCTCTTTCCATCCTTCAGGTGCTTCGATATTAGCCTGACCTTCTAGGCCCTTTAGCATTCCTTTGAGTAGAGCTGTTCTTACTGCCGGGTTCTCGCTTCCTTTTGCTGTCTTAATCAGCAAACGAATGGATTCATTGTTTGCGCTCAGAGAGGCAATCAGTAAAAAGTGAAGACAGAGAATGATTTTAAAGATTCTCATTCAGAATCATTTTTGATGGCTCCATTTTTTCCATTCACTATTGATGAGAGTTTCATCATGTCCTCCTGAATAGATCAAAAAACGGTGTTTAAATTTTTTTGTTTTACCATTTTCGATCGACCATGTGCCTTTTCTAGAGATTGCCGGACCGATGCCAAATTGACCATCTATTCTCCACATATTTGGGTATCCTGCGTTATTTGGATGGTCGTAGATGACTATGCGACCATATTGATCTAGGTTTTCGATTTGCATTCCAATATCTACCCAATTCGCACTTTTACCTTCTCCGGATTGGTTTTTGTTTCCCTTCGAATTAATTGTTTCTGCACTGACACCCCTCTTCCAAGGCATTCTTAAAAAGAGTCCACCATAGTTATATTTAGATACGGTGATGGTTTTATTAGCACGCCCTTCCCATTCAAGGTCGAGAATAATCTCTTTGTTCTTTGTCATACTCATTGTCCATGACTGAGTTTCTGTCATTTGAGATTTTCCATCTATATCGAGCATATCGTAAATGGTCTGCCATTTGACTGAGTCCCCTTTTTCTTGAATAACATTTACTGCTTTCCTTTTCCAATGGTCAGAGCTTGGGTTATGAAAGTAATCTCTTCCATTAACTCTTGTCATTCCCCAGTAGAGGCCAGTTTGATGTTTATGATGGCCAGGACTAAACTGAGTTAAGTTACCTTTACCTTTGGCGTCTTTGACGGGATGCATATAAGGTCTAAATCCTTCTTTTGCGTTTTGTGTCAATAATGCAATATCTAAGCCATTAGTATAAACGCTGAGACTTTCTTTAGTTTGATCGGTTTTTATCGATAAATCGCCGTCGGCTCTCTCTAACAATAGAGTTGAGGACATCAAAGTAGTTAAAATATAGACAAAAAATGTTTGTTTTAGTGCATTCATGGTAGGGAAAGAACCTTTTAAATTTAGTTTATTAACAGCGCTATTTATTAATTATGACTGGTCTGGGCATTTCTCAACAACGTTAAATCATAGTATATTTGTTAAATTTAATCAGAATAATAATTAAATTTTATGGATAAATAGGTTATATTTTCATATATTTGGCAGTTCAACTCTGACAAACCATAGTATATTTATAACATTAGAATGATGACATTCCCGAAGTATTATTCTCTCCGCTACATTGTATGGATCTTTTCCTCGTCAATTTTTTTGGCTCCCCTAGTTTTTTCTAAAGATAAAATCACAGAAATTAATGAGACAACTAAGAAGTATTGGTCCCACCTTCCTCTTAATGCACCCCCCGTGCCTAAGGTCAAAAATCCTGAATGGGTGAAGAATCCTATCGACGCATTTATTCTATCGAAGCTCAATAAGAATGGCCTCAAGCCGAATGAACAAGCAAGTAAAGCGGAATTGGCTCGACGGGCTTATCTCAACCTCACCGGTCTAGCCCCTACTCCAGATCAAGTTTCCAAATTTGTTGCAGACAATTCACCAGACGCCTGGGAGAAGCTTGTTAATAACTTGCTTGATTCGCCTCAGTACGGTGAAAAATGGGCGCGACATTGGTTAGATGTTGTCAGATATGCTGAATCGAATGGTTTTGAAAGAGATTCAAATAAACCCCATATTTGGAGATACCGTGATTGGGTTATAGATGCCTACAACAATGATAAGCCCTATGATAGGTTTATCATGGAGCAGCTCGCTGGAGATGAGTTAGAAGATGCAGATCACGATTCGATGATAGCTACTGGATTTTTTAGACTAATGCAATGGGATGACGAACCCGTCGATCGCCTGCAAGCTCGTTACGATGTTCTTGATGATATTGTTAGAGTAACGACCGAAGGATTTCTTGGAATGACACTTGGTTGTGCGCGTTGCCATGATTCCAAAGTCGATCCAATTAAGCAAAAAGACTATTACAGTTTCATGGCATTTTTTAATGGTGTTACTAACAATGATAAAGGACGGGGAGTCGTAGTAGATTTAAATCAAGTCGGTGACCCGAAGAAAAGAGAAGAGCAACAAAAAAATCGCCAAGATAGGATCACGGATCTATCAAATAGAATTGCGGCAATCGAGAAAATAGCGAATGTAAGGTTTGCAAAGAGGGATGCAAAAATTTCCAAAGATTTGAAAAATCAGCCAACTTCTCCTGACGAAAATGTATTAGTGGCAAACCATCGTAAACGTGAGCAGCAGTGGTACTATACGACTGAAAAACCATCTGATGATTGGTCCGCAGTGGGTTTTCGTGCCAAGGAAGCAAAATGGAAAACAGGCATAGCTCCATTTGGGGGTTCAGTTCCTAATGAAAATTCAAAAACTCCATGGAAATCTTCTGACATATGGCTTCAAACGAGTTTCCAACTCACCTCAATTCCTAAGGCTCTTAAGATGCAGATTTACCACGACGAGGATACCGAAATTTATTTAAATGGTCAGGAAATAGCCAGTTTAAAAGGGTTTGTAGCAAAGTATATAGACGTACCTTTGGACCAAAAAGCGCTATCAGCATTACAAACTGGACGCAATGTTATATCGGTTCACGTAAATAATAAAGGAGGAGGTCAATTCTTTGACATGAGTTTTGAGGCAGCAGACCCTAAACGAGTATCGGTGAACATTGCAGATTTAATTTTGGATAGAGGAAGTGAAATTTTCAATGAGGATCAGATTAATACTTACAGACAATTTGTAAATGATCTTAAAAAACTGAAGACTCCTCAAACAAAAGGTCCTCTTCAAGCAATGGTTGTTAAAGAGTTTGGAACTAATGCAGAGCAGATGCATGTTCACTACAGAGGAAATGCCAACGTTAAAGGAGATCCAGTAGAGCCAGGATTTCCTCCAATTCTTGGTGGAACCGAACCTCAGATCCCTGCGCCTAAGCCTGGTCAGAAAACAACTGGTCGAAGAACAGTTCTTGGTAAATGGATGACAGATCCTAAAAACCCACGAACTTCTCGTGTTGCCGTCAACAGGGTTTGGCAAAATCATTTTGGTAAAGGAATTTGTTCAACCTCCAGTGATTTTGGTTATCTTGGGAATGAGCCAACACATCCAGATCTTTTAGACTGGATGGCCACAGAATTTGTTGAGAAAGGATGGAGCGTTAAAGAGCTTCAGCGAATGATAATGCTTTCAAATACATATAAGATGTCCTCAAGATCTCAAGAAGAGGCATTAGCCAAAGACCCCCAAAATAAACTTATTTGGAGGTTTAATATGAGGAGAATGAGCGCCGAAGAAATAAGAGATAATATTCTGTCTGTGACCGGTCAATTAAACCTGAAGATGGGGGGGGAAAGTTTTTATTCCAAACTAGACGAAGCTGTTCTGGCAACCTCTTCCACCAAAGGAGGCAAATGGGGCAACTCGTCTCCAGAGGAAAGAAACAGAAGAGCCGTTTATATAAAAATTAAGAGATCACTCAAGGATCCAATGCTGACTGGCTTTGACTTTGCAGATACTGATGCTCCCTGCCCTCAGAGATTTACTACTACCGTTGCAACTCAAGCTCTGAATTTACTAAATAGTAATTTTGTTAATGATAAAGCTGCTATTTTTGCAAAGCGTTTGGAAGAAGAAGTTAAAGGAGATATCACGGCTCGAATTAAGCGTGGTCTTGAAATAGTAACCTCAAAGCCCGCGAATCCAAAGTCTCTGAAAATTGCCGAAGAAATGGTCAAAAAGTTAAAAAGTGATCACGGTTTAGACGATCAAGCTGCTTTACAAAGATTTTGCCTAGTGGCATTAAATATGAACGAGTTTATATTCGTTGACTAAGTGGCTTTTAATTATTTTATACAATACATCACAGATAGAAATAATAGATTATGAAATTACCACGTAATACATTTTGCGGACAAACTAATCGTCGTGAGTTTATACATAATATTGGTGGAGGGTTCGCTTCTACAGCTCTCACTGGAATGTTAGCGAATGATAGTTTCTTCAGTAGCGCCAATGCAGCTACTGGAAACCCGCTTTATCCAAAGCCTCAAATGATGCCGGCGAAGGCTAAATCTGTCATCTTTTTGTTTATGTATGGTGGTCCGAGTCATGTGGATACATTTGATCATAAGCCGAATTTGTATCCTTTGGATGGTAAGACTATTGATGTGAAAACTTTTGGTCGTGGCGGGAAAAAGAACAAAGGTCGAGTAGTAGGACCTAAGTGGTCATTTAAGCCCTATGGACAATGTGGTAAAATGATATCTGAGCTTTTCCCTCATCTTGGAACATGTGTAGATGACATGGCTTTTATAAATTCAATGACGGCTGATTCGCCAATTCATGGATCTGCTATGTTGATGATGAATAGTGGATCGCTTATCAGCGGAAAACCATCATTAGGCTCCTGGGTTAATTATGGATTAGGCTCAGTAAACCAAAATATGCCTGGATATGTTGTCATGCTTGACCAGACAGGAGGACCTATATCTGGCGCAAAGAACTGGACTTCTGGATACATGCCTGCTTCATACCAAGGTACAGTTTTCCGTTCAAAGGGAGATCCTATATTAAACCTTCAACATTCCAAAGGAATGTCTCGCAATGAGCAGAGGCAAGTAATCACTTCGCTCAACCAGTTAAATTCTGAACATCTCATTGGTCGCCAGGATAATTCTGACTTGAGTGCGCGTATTGCGAGTTATGAACTTGCATACAATATGCAATCTACTGCTCCAGAGGCTATTGATGTTGATAGTGAGCCTCAGCATGTTAAAGATCTTTACGGACTCGATGGGTCTCAGACTGATGACTTTGCAAGAAAGTGCATCCTTTCAAGGCGTTTAGTGGAGCGTGGTACTCGGTTTATACAAATTTATTCTGGTGGAGCACACAATGACTCTAATTGGGATGCTCACGGAGATTTGAAAAAGAATCACAATTATCATGCTGGCAGGACTGATAAACCGATTGCAGGCTTGCTAAAAGACCTCAAACAGAGAGGCCTTCTCGATGAAACTTTAGTAGTCTGGGGAGGTGAATTCGGACGCCAACCTACCGCAGAGTACGCAAAAGGTACTGGCCGTGATCATAATAGTTTTGGTTTCACAATGTGGATGGCTGGAGGAGGAATAAAAGGCGGGGTTAGTGTAGGGCAAACCGATGAATTAGGTAGTAGAGCTGTTGAAGATCCCTATCATGTAAAAAATCTTCATGCCACTGTTCTTAGTCTAATGGGGCTTGATCCAAATAATCTTAGCTATTTTTATAACGGTTTGGATCAGAAACTTGTTGGGGTTGAAGGAGCAGAGCCCATTTATCAGGCTATTGCCTAGTTAATGCTGCAGTATAGCGGCAAGAATATAGAGTGACTTTCCAAAGCCCTAAAAGTTTAGGAATAAGCAAGCGTAAACGGTATTTAGTAGGAGTATCAGGCGGTCGTGATTCAATTGCTTTATTGCATTGGATGAGGTTTGGGTTGGGCTGCAATGATCTCATCGTTTGCCATTTAAATCATTCTTTGAGAGGGAGTGAATCAGGAATGGATTCGAGGTTTGTAAGAAATCTTGCTCGTTCATACGACTGCCAATTTGAATGCGATAAAGAGAACGTACTTAAACTATCTAAGACTCAAAAAATTTCTATCGAAATGGCGGCTAGAAAAGCAAGGTTCAATTTCTTTGGTCAAGTTTCATCTAAGTGGCGTTGTTCTAGGGTGGTTTTAGCACATCATTCAGATGACAACGTTGAGACTATATTAATGAATTTGTTTAGAGGTTCAGGCAAACTTTCTGGTATTAAAGGAAAGTCTTTAATTAGTACTGACTCTAAAAAAATAACTATTTATCGACCGCTACTTCAAGTTTCTGGCGAAGAGATTGATAGATATGTTAAAGATAATAATTTAAAATATAGAGCTGATTCAAGCAATGCTAAGAATGAGTATTTACGTAATAAGACACGTAATAAAGTAATTCCATTCTTGAATCAAATTTACGAAAGAGACATCAGTAAAACTATCCTGAGGGCATCAAAACTTGCGTCTATAGAATCAGAATTTATCGATGAAATTTTATTAGGACCAGAATTTTCTTGGGCATTAGAAAAAAATCTCTCAGTCATAAAATTGCGAGACACTGATAAGGCTTTGCAGTCTAGAATTATTTTGAATTGGCTTAGGCGCCTTTCAGTTTCTGACATTGGGACTGCAGAGGTTGATCTTGTTAGAACACTTTTAGAAAAAAGTGGACCTGCTAAAATTAATTTACCGAGAGGTAAATATGTCCGCAGAAGAAATAAATTAATCTTTTTAGAGGATTAGTTATCTTTTGGGCCAGTCGAGATGTTTTCGAAGGAAGTCAAAGGTTCCTTTTCCATTAATGGTGTGAGGTCCCACAAACCATTCAATCTCTGTGAGGTTTCCAATTCCTAACTTTGCAGAATAAAGATTTCTAACTTTAGCATATTCGTAAGCGACTGTTTCATCAGGAGCGACACCATCAAAATGACCACGTTCAACCATGAAAGGTCGTGGTGCTATTAGTGATGCCATCTCAAAATAATTAAAAGTGCTACCAAGGTCCCATTCAAAGATTTCATATTCCCCTGACCATACGTAACTATGAGGGGAACGTGTTGACGCGTTCTTCCAGACCCACTCATTAAAATCTGCAGAACAAATTGAAAGGCAATAGTTTTTTACTAGTGGTGGAATTCTCATTGCTGATTTTCCGCCATAAGATAGGCCATAAAAACCGATTCTTTTTTTATCAACAAAGTCTAATGACCCGAGCCAATTCGTTATCTGTTGGTGTTGGGGGACCATGATAGAAAAAAGAGTCTTGCCTATTGAGTTGGCTTTAAATTGAAGCGCCCTAAACCGGTCCTGAAAAATATAAATGTTTTGAGGTGCAAATGTCACGAACCCGAGTTTCGCGAGCTCTGTTGAAAAAGCCTTATAGTAATGATGTTCCTTTTCACCAATGGTCGATTGTGGACGCCCCTCAAGTCCATGTTGACAAACCACGACAGGTCTTTTTTTGCCATTCTTAGTTATATCCTTTGGAACCGTAAGAATTCCGTAGGCAAATAAACTATTGGATCCACCGAATACATCCAGAACAACTTCATATGAGATAAAAGAGTCGGTTTCATTTAGGAGTCTTGTTTTTGGATTAGGATTAACTAATTTATCATCAAAAATTCCGATGACTTCTTCCCCAAAATACTTCCTGTATGACGTCATGCTTTTTTCAAATTTATCCAATGAAGAAGTATCCATTTTTGATAAGAATTGATTTCGTAAGCCTGCGCTTTTCGATAATAATTCTTGATTGTGCCTATTGATTTCGTCGAATGCTCTAGCCTGAATATCCCCTAATTTTTCTATCGGTAATAATTTTGCGTCATGATCTCTTGCAGGATTTTCAAGGTACTGATTAATGTTACCAATAGATAAGCCAGCCCTTTTAATTTCTAAATTCATTTCGTCTAGAGTGAAGCTTGGGATTTTCCCCGGTTTTCCTCCTGTTCCTCTAGGCACATTAATGATTGGTGCTGAAGATGGGTCAATAATTAGCTTCCTAGGAATTATTAAACTGGCAATCTCGGCATCACCAAAATCGTTAAGTAAGCCAAATATATTTCGATAAGCAGGCTCATCCCAAATACGTTCTCTGCCTCCAAAGTAACCTATTATCCATGCTTTATTTATTCTTTCATCGAGTGCAGCTGAATACATCGCGATGAGCCCTCCTTCACCATCACCGGCTATCCCTACAGATTTTTCACCTTCATCACTCAAAGCATCTATTATCGAAGATACCTTTTGAACCTCGTATCCAATGATATGCCTACCCAGTTCAAAGGCAGACCTATAAAGAAATTCTCGGTTGGCAATTTTGCGATATCGGGTTTTACGATCAATCAGAATTGGAACAAAGACCCTGTGACCGTTAGCGGCGAGATTCTGAGGTCTATGTGTATCTGCCATGCTGTCTGGATCAGAAATAAAGATGGTTGTTTCTTCATGATTCTTTGGCTCAATGAGAAAACCTTCTACTGAAACACCACCGAATGCTTGAATTTTAAATAACCGAATAGAGTATTCGGGTAAAGTTGCTAAAATGTTACCAAGGAAAATTTTTGAGTTTTTTATACGCTGATCTCGAACTCCAATGATTCTCTTTAGTTTTTCTTTATCGGGTTTTTTGGATAAGGCATTTCTTATTTGTACTGATTCTTCGATTTTCTTTAGAAGAAATGTATCAACATTATCAATCAGTTTAGAAGCGATGTCGCCTTTCCAGATGAGGGCCTTCGTTCCTTCAAGTTCTTTAGCATTAATTTGTGAAGAATAGCAAACCGCTGAGAATAATATTGCTATAATATGAGCTTTGAAAATCTCAAGCCGATAAGTTTTGTTAAAATTAGCCTGAGATGATTTCGAGTTCATCTGACTAATTTACGCCAATGAATGATAAGCTGGAAAGAATATACTCTAATGAATATTCGATTTTGATTATCTCTTATTATCCATCAAATTTTTCTAGCGGTTTAACGATGTTTGATTCTAGAGCCCAAACCTTACTATAAACCTCTTCAGATAGTGGCTCTTGTTCTTCATAACCTTGGAAAATCATTTCTAATTTTGCATCGATATTGTCGATGTGATGTAGGGCAATTGCTTCAGGAGTTTTTGGAAGTACTGGTGAGCCATATTCAATTTTACCATGATGAGAGAGTATAAGGTGAATCAAATGAATCCGGACTTTTTCGGATGGAGGATCGAAAAGTTTCCATTCTTCAATAGTATCTGTGTCTATTTCACGCCATAAAGTATTGGCAATTTCTGTACCTATTGAAATATGACCCATTAGTTCGGCTCTAGAGTCATAGGGCATCGTAAAGCTATCTGCAGGAAATGAATTCTCCCACATTTTACCACAGTCATGGAAAAGGACACCTGTAATTAGTAAGTCTTTATTAAGAACTGTATACGCTTCGGACAGTGCCTCAGCCGCACGCATCATCTGAGCAACGTGCTCCACTAACCCTCCT
>TARA_B100001057_G_scaffold278833_1_pt1 | contig 20245 bp, 19 predicted proteins | sample TARA_B100001057 | Tara Oceans TARA_B100001057 (sample SAMEA2621839) | marine metagenome | biome: marine biome (ENVO:00000447); feature: surface water layer (ENVO:00002042); material: "saline water (ENVO:00002010), including plankton (ENVO:xxxxxxxx)" | depth 5 m
ACTTAAAGATTTATATAATCATAAGATAATGAGTAAAGATGAGTCAAAGGCTGCTTTAATATCTTTGACAGATGGAAGTGCAAATAATTCTCAGATATCTTCGTTTCTTACAGTTTTTTTAATGAGAGATATAACATCTGAGGAACTTGATGGTTTCAGGCAGGCAATGATTGAACTATCTCTTGATGTAGATATTGATGGTGATGAATTAATAGATTTATGTGGAACAGGAGGTGATGGAAAAGACACATTTAATATCTCAACAATTTCATCTTTTGTAGTAGCAGGTGCAGGCATTAAAGTAGCTAAACATGGAAATTACGGTGTTTCATCTTCGTGTGGTTCATCTAATATTATTTCCCACTTAGGACACAAATTTTCGAATGATGTTAATTCCCTAAAATATAGTCTCGATAAATCAAATATATGTTTTTTACATGCTCCATTATTTCACCCTTCTCTAAAAAATATTTCTCCGATAAGAAGTGAATTAGGTGTAAAAACATTTTTTAATATGCTAGGACCAATGGTAAACCCAATTCAGCCAAAAAGTCAATTAGTTGGAGTTTTTAATTCAAATATTTTTAGACTTTATTCACATATCTATAGTAAAACTGATAAAAACTATTGTATTGTCCATAGCATAGATGGTTATGATGAAGTTTCTTTGACTGGAGCTTTTAAATTATTTTCTAATAATCATGATATAATGTTAGAACCTAAAGATTTAGATTTTAATTTAATTAATTCTAAGAATCTGAGTGGAGGGAAAAATATTGAAGAGTCCTCTAAAATTTTTTTAGATATTTTAAAAAATAATGGAACTAGGGAGCAAGTTGATGCTGTTCTAGCCAATTCAGGCTTAGCAATTTATTGTGCAAAACAACTTACTTCTATTAAAGAAGGTATAGAAATAGCTAGAGAATCATTGGAATCTGGAAAAGCATACAATTGTTTAAAGCTTTTTATTGAAAATAAATGAGTATACTAAAAGAAATTATTTTAAATAAAAGAAAAGAGATTGATTATCTTAAAAAAAATAATACTATTTCTGAAATTGAAAAATCTTTATTTTTTGATAGAGAAGTTATATCTCTTAAAAAATCATTAATTGAAAAGTCTGGTATTATTTCTGAATTTAAAAGAAAATCTCCATCTAAGCCAAATATAAATTTAGATGCAGATGTACAAAAAATAACAAGAGGATATGAAATTTCTAATTCTAGTGGGCTATCAATTTTAACTGATTCAAAATATTTTGGAGGATCTAATGAGGATATTACCCAAGTTAGAAACGAAATAAAAATTCCCATTTTAAGAAAAGATTTTATATTAGGGGAATATCAGATTGTAGAGTCTAAATCTTTGGGTGCTGATATTATACTATTAATTGCAGCTTGCCTATCAAAAGAAGAAGTTAAGAATCTGTCAAGATTTGCTCAGTCTTTTAATTTACAGGTAATTTTAGAAATTCATTCAGAGGATGAGTTATCTCATTTATGTGATTCTATAGATGTGGTAGGAGTAAATAATAGAAATTTAAAAAAATTTGAAACTGACATTAATAATTCAATAAACTTAGCAGGTATGATCCCTTCAGGTTTTTTAAAAATATCTGAAAGTGGAATATCTACTTCTAAGGAAATTTTTCTATTAAAAGAATATGGCTATGATGGTTTTTTAATTGGTGAAAAATTCATGAAAAATAATGACCCAGTATCCGCATGTAATGACTTTATAAAAGAATTATGATTAATAGGTACAGAATTAAAGTTTGTGGTATAACGGATGAAAATAACTTTTCTGAGTTAAAAAAATATCAAATAGACTACTTTGGATTTATTTTTTATAAAAAATCTCCAAGATATATTTTGAATAATCCTGATCATGCTTTTATTAAAAATATAAATAATAAAGTTGCTGTTTTTGTTGATGAGAATATTCATACTGTAATAAGAACATTAGAAAAGTATGATTTTTCTTACGTACAGTTACACGGTAATGAGAGTAGTGATTATTGTATGGAACTTAAAAAGAAGGGAATTAAAATAATTAAGTCCTATTTAATAAGAACACAAGAAGACCTTCATAGTATAAAGTTAGATAAAGAATCAGCTGATTATTTTCTATTTGATTATAAGAGTGATAAATATGGAGGATCTGGAAAAACTTTTAATTGGGAAATACTAAACAACAAAGATTTTGATAAACCTTTTTTTCTTAGTGGGGGTTTATCCTTAGATAATCTCAATAATATTAATATGATTAATGATAATGAAATGCTTTATGGCCTAGATTTAAATAGTAAATTTGAAAAATCTCCTGGCTTAAAAGATGTTGAAAAAATTGGTAAATTATTTAATTTGAATTTATGAAATATAATGTAAACAGTAATGGTTTTTACGGTGATTTTGGAGGTGCCTATATACCTGAAATGCTATTTTCAAACATAGACGAACTTAGAAAAAATTATCTAAGCATAGTTGAGAAAGATTCTTTCACTAGAGAGTTCAATTTTTATCTTAAGAAATATGTTGGTAGGCCTACACCATTATATTATGCTAAGAGATTATCAGAAAAATATGGATCGAAAATCTATTTAAAAAGAGAGGACTTATGTCATACTGGTGCACACAAAATAAATAATACAATAGGGCAAATTTTATTAGCTAGAGAGCTGAAAAAAACAAAGATAATTGCAGAAACTGGAGCGGGTCAACATGGTGTTGCAACAGCTACAGTGTGTGCTCTTATGGGAATGGAGTGTGTAATTTATATGGGTGAAGTTGATATTGAAAGACAAAGACCGAATGTAGAGAGAATGAGGATACTTGGTGCTGAGGTAAGACCTGCCACATCAGGTAGTCGCACTTTAAAAGATGCCACTAATGAGGCAATGAGACACTGGATAAATAATCCTGACGACACACATTACATTATTGGATCAGTTGTTGGTCCGCATCCATACCCTGATATGGTTGCTAGATTTCAGTCAGTTATATCTGAGGAATTGTTAGGTCAACTAAAAAAAGTTGAGGGGAGAGATTATCCTGACTTCGTCATAGCGTGTGTGGGTGGAGGAAGTAATGCAGCAGGTATTTTCTATCATTATCTTGAAAACCCTAAGGTTAAGTTAGTTGGGGTAGAGGCAGCCGGTCTTGGAGTATCTACAGATAAATCTGCAGCAACAACAAAACTTGGGAAGAAAGGAGTTTTACATGGAAGCAAGACATTATTAATGCAAGATGAAAACGGTCAAGTAACAGAGCCCTATTCTATATCAGCTGGGCTTGATTATCCTGGAATAGGACCTTTACATGCTCACCTTTTTGACTCTAAACGAGGTGTTTATGTTAGTGTAGAGGACGATGAGGCTATGAATGCAGGAATTGAACTTAGTAGATTAGAAGGAATTATTCCTGCTATAGAGACTGCTCATGCTTTTTCTATTTTTGATAAGATAGATATGAAACGTAAAGTTATTGTAATTAATTTATCCGGAAGGGGTGATAAAGACCTTGAAACATATATTAAATGGGGTAAATATTAATATGAATAGAATTAATAAATTATTCAAGGAAAAAAAAGATAAAATTCTTAGCATTTATTTTACTGCAGGTTATCCAAATTTAAATGATACTACAGAAATTATTAAAATCTTAGATGAGTGTGGTGTTGACCTGATAGAGGTAGGGATGCCATTTTCTGATCCTATTGCTGATGGACCTGTCATCCAACACTCATCAAATGTAGCAATTGATAATGGAATGAACTTAAATTTATTATTTAATCAATTAGATGAAATTAGAAAAATAACTGATATTCCCATTGTCCTAATGGGTTATGTGAACCCAGTGTACCAGTTCGGTTATGAAAAGTTCATAAAAAATATCTTGAAATGTGATTTAGATGGTCTTATTTTACCCGATCTCCCATTAGATGATTACATAAATGAATTTAAACCAATTTTTGATAGGGAAAATCTATCATTTATTCCTCTAATTACCCCAAATACTTCTGAAGAAAGAATCAGACAAATTGATAGTAACTCTAATGGATTTATATACATGGTTTCTTCATCATCAATAACAGGTAAAAAGAATAGTTTTGATGATAAACAAATAGATTATTTTCAGAAAATTAGTAGTTTATCTTTGAAAAATCCCACGATTATTGGTTTTGGAATTTCAGATAAAGAATCTTTTGAACAAGCTTGCAAGTATTCAAAGGGTGCGATAATTGGTTCTAAGTTTATCAAAGAAATTTCAAATGTAAATTTAAATGAATCTATAAAAAACTTTATTTTAAGTGTAAGATCTTAAAATGGTAGGTCCGAATCATCATTTTCCTGACTATCTTGTTGTTGAGATATTTCTTGATTAATTCCACTATTTTCAGTCTCAATTTTCCAACCTTGAATAGAGTTAAAATATCTGATATTCCCTTCTTTATCTTCCCATTTTCTTCCTTTGATATTTATCAAAACATTTATTTCATCACCTACACTTAAAGAATCAAGCAGAGAAACTTTATCCTGAATTAATTCAACTTTTATATACTCGGGATACTCAGGGTTTCTATTATCTTGAACTATAAATTCTCTTTTTTTAAATGTTTCAGTAACTTGTACTGTATCAAAAATTTCAACTAATTTTCCTTTAATATTCATATGCGTAGATCTAAGAAGTTATTTTTATTTTTTGTAATTATTTGGTTACTAATAATAGTTATATTGATGATTGATTTTTCTAGTAAATCAATGGCACCATGGAAAAAATCAGTAACTAATAAAGAACTTAGTGTTAAGTTAATTCATTAATTTTTTTTTCTATCATACTGTAAATTTTTTTTAGAAATTCTGGATCTTCCATAAAGTCATTAACTGATAGATCAATTGTTAATACCTTTTCTTTTGGATGATTTCCTATCCAATTTTCATAGTACAAGTTAAGTTTTTGAAGATATTTTTTATCTATGGCTTTCTCAAAATTTCTGCTCCTCTTTTCAATATTTGAGATAATTTTATCAATATCAGTATTTCTTAAATATATAAGAAGGTCTGGTTCGGATATATATTTCAATATTGTATTATACAGTCTTTTATAGTTATCAAATTCTCTTCTCTTTAATACACCAGAGTCATATAAAGTTTTTGTGAATACTTCATAATCTTCATATATCGACCTGTCCTGTATCACAATTTTTTTACTTTCAGAAATTTTTTGAATTTGATTAAATCGACTATTGAGAAAGAAAATTTGCAGATGAAATGACCAATCCCTCATTGACTTATAGAAATCATCAAGATAAGGATTGTCGTCAACTTCTTCTAGCTGTAATTCCCAGTCAAATTTTTTAGATATTTTTTTTGATAGTGTAGTCTTACCTACTCCTATATTACCTGATATTACAATATGTTTTATTTCTTTCAAAATTTAAGATTAAATCCTAGTCTAATATTTCTTCCAGGTGCACTTATCCCAGATGAATACGTCCTGTAATGTATATCAAAAATATTATCAATTCCAAAATCAAAATTTAAAAAGTAGTTGTAATTTAATTTGAAGTATAAATTATGAGTTACCCAATTTGGTGATCCAGTTTCTGGGTACAGGTATAATTTATTTAGCTCGCTTACTGAGAAGTTTTTAATTAATTTTTTCCCATTATAATTTATAAAGTACCCAACTTGATATTTGTTTTTAGAGTATGAAATTGAAAATTTCCCAAATACTGGTGGAGTATGTCTTAAAGGTCTGTCTGATATAAGATCTTTAGAATAACTATATGAAATTGAGTTTTCTATATTTAAGCTATTGCTAATCTTAAATAGAATATTGTTAGAAAAACCATAAACATAAGCTCTTCCTCCATTAATTAGTTGCTGTACATTACTTAATATCCCATCATATATGATTGAGTCATTTCCGTTTAATGTGCCTTCATCTCTGATTATTGCATTATTAAATCTTATATAGAAAAATGAGTTTTTTAAGAAAATTTTTTCTGAATTATATTCATAATTTATCTCAAAATTATTTACATACTCAGACTTCAAATTAGGATTTGGTATAATAATATTTCCAGGCTCAGAATCAAAGACCTTACCGACATCATCAAGGTTAGGTGATCTGTAGCCATTTGAATATTGGAATTTAAATGATGACTTTTCTACATTATACCTTATGCCAATATTTCCGCTTATTGATGATGACTTAGTTTCAATTTCATTAAAAGGGAAGTCAAAAAATGTATTTGATAAACTAGATTTTAGGATTGAGTTATTACCTCTTAAACCTATATTCGTAAAAACATTTTTAAAATTTCTTTTATATGAAATATAAATTGAGTTAGATATAAAATTATTTTTACCATCGGGATATCTTGTTGATATATTTTCTCTTGAATTTGTAATTAGGTCTTCTTTGAAAGCGCTTGATTTGACATCATTTATTATGGTTTCTAATCCATAAAAAAATTCATCATTTTTATTTTTCTTGTCAAAATCAAAATTTAATGCAAAGATATTTACCCCTTCATTTCTATTGTTGATTGAGTTTGAGTTGAATAACCTTGTATGTCTACTTTCCTCTAGATTTTGGTGAGATAAATTGAGTTTAAATGCGTCAAAAAGTTTAGTTTTTTGATAATTATTTATCTGTATTCTATTCATTAAAAATTTGTTAGGTCCATAAAACCAATCTCCGTATTTTGGTGTGAATATATCTTTATATAAAACTAATCTATCATACCTTGGAATATTAGATGATTTTGAGAAGTAAATTCCATGAATTACATTGATGTTATCACTAAGTCTAAAATTTAATTTATTAATAAAATTAATTTGTGAATACCCACTAAATTTTTGAATTTGAAAGTTATCATTTGCTATAATTTCATCCTTATTTGTAATTGAATTTCTAATTACATATTCATCTCTAAAACCAAAATTTTTAAAGTTTTTATTTCTTTTATATCCTGATCTAAGATCGTCAAATGTATTGAATGATAGGCTGCTAATCATTCCTACATTCTTACTACTTACTCCAAATTTTAGTGAATAATGTTTTGAGTTACTCGAAGAGTTATATTGTATTTTTTGAGAACTATATAGTTTTGTTTTACTATAATTAAATGTAGGATCTTTTGTTTTAAAATTAATTGCACCGCCTAGTGCATCACTACCATATATAACTGAAGCTGGGCCATATATAACTTCAACACCTTCAAGTAAATTAGGTTCGATACTTATTATATTATGAATATTTCCACTCCTGTAGATAATATTATTTAATCTGACTCCATCTATAGTGAGAAGTATTCTATTTGCTGAAAACCCTCTTATCATCGGACTTCCGCCCCCTAGTTGGCTTTTCTGAACATAAATTTCACCGGTTTTCTCTAAAAGATCTGCCGATGTTTGTGGAGATATTTTTTCAATTTTTTCTTCAGATATAATTAATGTTTTATTCGTTAATTCTTTGATGTTCTCTTCCCATCTATTAACTGAAAATATAATTCCATTAATATTAAAAATTTTGCTATTCAGAGTTAGCCTGTCATTTTTTATATAATTCTTAGTTATAGATAAATTTTCAAAGGTAGGGTGTTGTACTATGATTGAATCTTCATCTTCAAAAGCCGATAAGTCTACTTCACCCTGAAAATTTGAAAATTCAGCTAATGTCTGATCGATTTTGAAGAAACCAACATTATAAATTGGTTCATTATTCTCGTCAATCACTTTAATTTTTTGACAAAAAATCTGATTGGAAATTACTAAAAATAGAATTAAATATTTTTCCATACTAAAGCAGCAGAACCTAATATCGCAGAGTCTTTATCTTCTAATCCAGATGTTAAAATCTTTACCTTTTTTTCATAAAAAGCGAGAAGGTTTTTTTCGAATGATTTTATGGTAGGCTCTAGTATCCATTTACCAGAGTGAACTAATCCACCAGTTAAGATTATTGCTTCAGGTTGAGAGAAACTAACAAAATTTGCTAGGGCTTTTCCTAAAATTTTACCAGTATATTGAAATGTTTTCAAAGCAATAAAGTCATTATTTTCAGCAGCTTTTGTTATGTCCTCTCCATGTAAGTTATCAAATGAAATGCTTCTAAAAATACTATCTTCCATATATTTAGATAACATGTACATAATTGTTCTTTTAATTCCTGTTGCTGACACATAAGCTTCTAGTCCACCTTTCGTACCAAGTCCGGTATATCTACCCATCTTATTTATTGAAAAATGTCCAAGCTCAGCAGCAAATCCATCTTTACCTTCAACAAGTAGACCATTACTTACTATTCCGCTGCCAAGTCCGGTTCCCAATGTAATTACAATAAAATCATTTAATGATATTGCATTTCCATACATCATTTCCCCTACAGCAGCACAATTAGCATCGTTAGTTAAGAAAATATTATTTTTTATTTTCTGCTTTAATTTTTTTATAAGATTTAATTGTCCTTTCCACTTAAGATTTGCTGGGGTTTCAATGGTACCATTTTTTGATGCATTTGGTGCACCTATTCCAATACCAGCAATTTCTTTATTATCTGATATTTGTTCAATTGAACTATTCAGTTTTTCAACATAATTGGAAAAAGACTTAAACTCTTTTGTCCTAAACGAAGTTTTCTTTATACAATTTCCATCTTTCGAAACAAGACCGATTTTTGTAATTGTTCCACCTATATCTATACCTATTGCATATTTCATTTATCCTTAAATTTTAATGCTAAAGAATTAATACAGTATCTCTTGCCGGTTTCACTTGGTCCATCATCAAATACATGACCTAGGTGCCCATCACAAGATTTACATAAGACCTCTGTCCTAATCATCCCGTAAGAAAAGTCTCTATTAGTTTTTATTGAATCTAATGATTTAATATCAGTAAAACTTGGCCATCCTGAACCAGAGTCATATTTATGAGATGATGAAAAGAGAATGTTATCACATCCCACACAGAGATAATTTCCCTCTTTATCGTTATATAATAGATCACCAGAAAATGCAGGTTCGGTACCTTTATTTTTAAGAATGTCTATCTGTTTTTTTGAGAGAGATTTTTTCATGATAATGGCAAATATAAATGTCAAAATTATTAATATTGAAAATACGTCAGTATTTATAATAATATAATGAATATTAAGGGTAACGCAATAGTATTAACAGATGGTAAATTCAATACTAAATCTGCTAAAACTGCCCACGGCCTAATCAGGGGTTCAAATAGGTTTAATGTAATCGGAGTTATCGATAATAAAATTTCAAAAAAATATATACATTTATATAAAAATGGTAAAATTGATCTCTCTAATAAAAAATCAGACATAAAAGTTTATACTAATTTAAAATCTTTTATTAAACTAAATATTAAAGTTGATTATTGTATAATTGGTGTCGCCTCTGCTGGTGGTTTACTTCCAAAAAATATGAGAGGTGATATAATAGATGCCATGGATAATGGAATGTCTATTATCAATGGTCTCCATTCAATGCTTAATGATGATAAACAATTAGTTAATGTATCCAAAAAAAATAATGTTGATATACATGATATTCGAATCTCAAAAAAAAGAGAGAAGTTAAGTTTCTGGAGTGGTAAAATATATAAAGTAGATGTACCTAAGATTGTTGTTTTAGGTACAGATTGCGGATTAGGCAAAAGAACAACTGCAAAACTTATTATAGAAGAACTAAAACGTAGCAATGTAAGTTCAGATATGATATATACTGGTCAGACTGGATGGATGCAGGGCTGGGATCATGGATTTATATTTGATTCAACCCTAAATGATTTTGTTTCAGGTGAATTAGAAAGTGCTATCTATGAATGTTATAAATCTAAAAATCCAAAATATATATTAATTGAAGGACAAGCTGCCCTAAGAAACCCATCAGGTCCTTGTGGGAGTGAATTTCTAATATCTGCAAATGTTGATGGAGTAATACTTCAGCATTCTCCAAAAAGAAAATTTTATGATGGTTGGGAACATGTCAATGCGGTTATGCCCTCCTTAGATTCTGAAATAAAATTAATTCACTCATATGGAAAAGAGGTAATTGCTATTACCCTAAATACTCAGGGAATGACTGACCAAGAAAAATTATATCATAAAGAGTTAATTTCAAAAGATTTAGATATACCTGTTTTTTTACCTATAGATGATGGTCTTGATGGTATTGTAGAAATATTACAAAAAAAGTTCTATGAAAATTGAAAATATTGAGATTGATATAATTGATATCGACCTTACAAGACCTTACACTATAGCTTATAAGACAACTTCCTCTATCAAGACTCTTGTTGTGAAAATCATTTTGTCTGATAGCACAGTTGGTGTAGGGGCATCAAATGTCTCAAGATATGTTGTTGGATTAGATACTATGGATTCATACAATAACTCAAAAGAGTATATAGATTATTTAAGAGGAAAGGATATAAATTCTTTCTGGATGATTATTAATGATATAGAAAATGAATTTATTGGTGACCCAGGATCAAAGGCTGCTTTTAATTTAGCAGTTTATGATGCATACTGTAAGAGTCTTGATATTTCTATAGGCAAATTTTTAGGAAGAAAAATCAAATCTCTTCCAACGTCTATAACCGTAGGAATTAAGGATGCTGTAGAGACTATATCTGAAATTAATGAGTATTTAGGTATGGGGTTTAACTACATAAAAATAAAATTAGGAAATGACGTCGATGAAGATATAAGGAGAATTAATATTATAAATGAAACGTTTAGTAATAAAATTAAGATAAGAATTGACGCAAATCAAGGCTGGTCTCTAGATGATACAATTAAGTTTTATGGTGAGACTAAACAGATTGAGTTAATCGAACAGCCTCTATCCGTTGAAGATTTAGATAATTATTTAAACTTCCCATCCAAAATTAAGGATATAATAGCATTGGATGAGAGCCTTGTTAATTTTGGAGATGCAATAAAATTATCAAGTGAAAATTATGGTAAAATTTTTAATATAAAATTAATGAAATGTGGTGGGATTACTACTGGTCAACAGATTGCAAATCAAGCATATCAAAATAACATAGATTTGATGTGGGGATGTAATGATGAGAGTATAATAAGTATTTCTGCAGCATTAAATACTGCTCTCTCCTTTGAAAACACTAAATATCTTGACTTAGATGGTAGCTTTGATTTAGAGAGAGATATAGTTAGCGGAGGATTCAATTTGAAGGATGGAGTTCTTCAGCCATTAGATTCTCCAGGGTTAGGTATTAAATTACTGTAATGAAAATTTTAATTTTAATTTTACTACCCTTTCATTTTTCATTGTGTGCTCAGAAAGATATTTTAAAAAATAAAGTTGATTCAATAATTTCATCTGCAATAAAACTTAAAGCTTTCCCAGGAGCTCAGATTGTAGTACTAAAAGATGGTGAGCAGATTATAAATAAAAGTTACGGTTTCCATACATATGATAGTGTAAAGATGGTTACTAATAACTCTATCTATGATTTAGCATCAATTACTAAACCAACTGCTGGTGCTTTTGCTCTAATGAATTTGTATCATGATGGCCTAATTGACATTAACTCACCTCTAAGCAATTATCTAAAATATTTTAAGAATACTAGAGTAGGAGACACTAAAGTTATAGATTACCTTCAACACATAACAGGTATAAGGCCCTGGATTCCATTTCACGAAACAACTAAAAAAGATAATGGAGAGTTTAAAAAGAAAACTCTTTCATTTATATACAAGAAACGATATAGTATTAAGCTAACAGATAGTCTCTATCTATATAACAATTACAAAAAAGATATTTTTAAACAAATTAAAAACACAAATTTTATTGAGGAAGATACTGTATTGTATTCCGGGCTTTTTTATTATCTAATTCCAGATATAGTTAAAAATCTTTCAGGACAGACTTTTGACTCTTACCTTGAAAAAATTTACGATAGAGTAGATTTAAAGACTATGGTTTTTAACCCTTTAAAAAAGTTTGAACTTGAAATAATAGTTCCCACAGAGGATGATAATTTTTTTAGAAATTTTCAAATTCATGGGGTTGTTCATGATGAGGGGGCAGCTATGATGAATGGGGTATCAGGTAATGCCGGATTATTTTCTACAGCCACTGACCTATCAAAGTTTTATCAAATATTTCTAGATGGGGGCAGCTATGATAAAAACCTTTTTATCGATAAAGAAGTTATTAGTCTATTCACTGAATATGATAACAAAAATCAAAAGTTTTACCGAGGCCTTGGTTTTGATAAGCCAAAACCAGAATATGATATCGATAAATGTACCTACTCAAGATATGTATCAGATTCAAGCTATGGACATTCTGGTTACACTGGGACATTTTTTTGGGTTGATCCTACTCATAACCTGATATATGTTTTCTTATCAAATAGGGTATATGACTCAAGAGAAAATAGACAGATATATGAATTGAATGTTAGAACAAATATTCATGATTTAATATATGAAAATTTAGTTGAAATTGAATCGTGATATATCCAGTAAGAATATGAAAAATTTGATAATTATATTTATTATAATCATTAGTATATCATGTACTAATTTTAGTGTTATTCCTTATGATTGTAATAATTTAACAGTATATAAAGAATGTCAAACTGATCTTTGTAGCTTTTTTATTGACAATGGGTGTTATGTTCATCAAATAAATGGTTTTTATATAGTTTCAAGTAATCAAGTTCCAACAACCGAATATGGATTTGACTCTTCTCCTCTCGAGTTATTTGATCATTCAATCAAATTGTTTAGTAGCTTTTTAGATCAAGATAAGGATGGGCAGATAGACGATGCATATTTAAATTTAAATTATGGTCTTTCTGATAACTTAGCTTTTGTAATTGGTCATAGAGACTTTGTAGACGAAATAACTACAAAAACAGAAGAATATGGAGTGTATGGGATGGGAATGTTTTCTGATAAATGGCCATACATCCCTACGTATGATGGTAAAAGTTTTGAAATAAATGAACTTAAATCTTCTTTGTGGAGGCCTGAGAATCAGGATGCTACTTGGGAAGAAACTTTTCATACAATAACAGAGGCATTCAATAGAATAGATAAAGATTTCAAATTTACAAAAGGTGCTTACCTTAGAGAGTTAATGGATCAGGATATTTCTAATGGAACTTATGATATTTCTGAGCAGAATAATCTTGAAAATGGAGATTACGACTCAGAAACAGCAGTAAATGAATATATACATCAAATATGGCAGATAAATTTTTCTGGTCAGGCAGATAAATTAAATGTTTATCAAAAAAAAGCACTTGAATTTATGATTATGAAAGGAGTTCCTATGTCAGTTGATTCAAATTATAAATTTATTATCGGAGATAGAATTAAATAAAATTTTATCAATTAATTTTAAGTATATATTCAATAAATAAAAAGTATGAAAATTTTAATTTCACCTTCTAAAACTCTAAGCTTCGACAGTGAAGTAAATTGTGAATTTAAATCAGAAAGTAGGTTAATAGATGAAACAAAGGTCTTACATAAAATATTGTTAGACTACACATCTGATGACTTAAAAAATCTGATGAGTGTTAGTGATAAGATTGCCGAGTTGAACTATGACAGATTTAAAAATTGGGATGACCCAAATACATCTGAAAGTTCAAGACAGGCAGTATATGCATTCAAGGGTGATGTCTACTCTGGACTTGATGCTGATACAATAGATGAGGATAAGTTTGATTATCTTCAAAATTCCTTAAGAATTCTATCCGGATACTATGGCTTACTTAGACCTTTTGATCAAATTTTACCTTACAGATTAGAGATGGGAACAAAGCTTGAAAATGAGAATGGAAATAACCTATATAAGTTTTGGGGGGATAAGATTACAGATGTATTGAATGAGGATATATATGAAGGTGATATTGTTGTAAATCTAGCTTCAGATGAATATTTTAAGTCTATAAATAGGGATAAAATTAAATCTAAAATAATTACTCCAGTTTTTAAGGAATTTAAAAATGATACGTATAAAGTCATTGCAATTTATGCCAAAAAAGCTAGAGGTCTCATGTCAAGATTTCTAATCGAAAGAAAATCAAATAGTGTCGACGACATAAAATTATTTAATCTTGATGGCTACTCTTTTGATAGTAGTTTATCAAACGAGCATGAATTAGTATTTACAAGGTAGTAGCGAGAGGGGGAATTGAACCCCCGACCTCCGGGTTATGAATCCGACGCTCTAACCACCTGAGCTACCTCGCTAAAAAAGTAGGCAAATCTAGATATATTATTATAAATAAAGAAAATGTTTTGTGTTCTTAAAATATACTATTAAATTAAACGTCATATAAATTTTAGCTAGATGGCCAAACAAAAATTTGTAGGTGAATATCCTATAAATGCATCAAGGAAGATGCTATTTCCCTACCTAAGTACAGCTACTGGTCTATGTCAGTGGTTTGCCGATGATGTTAACATTAATAATATAGATAAAACATTAATTTTCATTGTTGATGGGGAGGAGAGAATAGCTGTTATCGACTCCATTAAAAATAATAGGTATGTCAGATTTAGATTTCTAAATGAGGATGAGAAACCCAAAGAAAATGATACTCTCGAGTTCCGACTTGAAATTAACGAGTTGACTCAAGAAGTTTTTGTGAGAGTTGAAGAATTTACAGAATCAGATGATTTAGATGAATCATATCAGATTTGGGATAATCTCTTGGCTCAACTTAAAGAAATAATTGGAGCATAAACAATTTCTCTTGTGAGGAAATTAGATTCATTAATACTTAGATCCTTTATTGGACCATTTATTGTTACCTTTTTCGTTGTTGTTTTTATTTTACTGCTACAATTTATGCTTAAATATTTTGATGATATTTTAGGTAAAGATTTAAGTTTTGGTGTTCTTTTTGAGTTTTTATTTTATTTTTCAGTTAGAATAACTCCTGACGCACTACCTCTTGCTATCCTTCTATCTTCAATTATGACATTTGGAAATTTAGGTGAAAATAATGAGTTAGTTGCTATTAAGAGTTCTGGAGTATCTCTAGTTAGGACATTACTTCCATTGTTTTTTATTTCATTATTAATATCTCTTTTTGCATTTTACTCAAATAATAATTTTGTCCCGAAAGCAAACCTTAAAGCTTTAAGTCTCCTATATGATATTAAGAAAAAGAAACCTTCAATGGATTTAAAGGAAGGTCAATTCTATAGTGGTATTCCTGGATATTCAATTAAGGCTAATAAAAAAATTACAGATAGGTTACTAAAAGATGTCATGATTTATGATCACATTACATACCAGGGAAATAATAGAGTGATCTTATCTGATTCAGCATATATGTACTCCATATTGGATAACAAATACTTAGTTTTTGAATTATTTGAGGGTAGCTCATACACTGAAATTCCTAACGATGGGACAAAGAGAAGGACTTTAGTTGAAATTAATCAATTCTATAGAAATAACTTCTCGTTCATGAAACTAGTTTTTGATATGTCATCATTCGATTTGAAGAGAACAAAGGAAGAGTTATTTGCTGATGATTACAGGATGAAGAATACAACTCAATTATCTAATTCTATTGACTCCCTATCTTACAATCAGTTTAAGCAAAAATATATAATGCTAAAAAATTCAAATGCTTTCTACGATTTCCATATGAAAGATAATTTTATTTTTCCTGAGGGTGTTAAAAAGATAAGATCTGAACTTAATGAAGATAATTTAATTAGAGATTTCTACTCTAAAAATGAAAATCTTATAGATTTAGATAAGTCATTTTATTCAGAAAACGTTAACCTAAATTTCACTAGAAATACATACTCAAGAGCACTTAATTCTGCAAGAAATATTAAAACCAATTTGAGTATAAATTCTGCAAGAATAAAATCTCAAAATTTTGAAATTAACAAAAATGAAATTGAGCTTCTCAAGAAATATGCTCAGGCATTTGCCTGTTTATCTATGTTTATAATTGGAGCTCCGCTTGGTTCTCTAATCAAAAGGGGGGGTGTAGGGTTTCCAGTGATCATATCTATAGGTTTTTACATAGTATACTATGTCCTTAATATTTTAGGTATAAAGTGGGCTAGGGAGGATATAATATCTCCAGCCTTAGCAGCTTGGTTATCAAATTTAGTCTTACTACCAATTGGGTTATTTTTCCTATACCATTCTAGAAAAGATTCTAGAGTTTTTGATACTAATTTAATTGAGTTAATTAAATCAAAGATTCATCAAATTAAAAAAACTTGATAGAATTTTATATCAATTAATATTTACCTATTTTTGCAACGAATTTTAAAGATTAAATAATTTAAACTTTGGCTAAGCATGTATTTAAGTAAAAAAGAAAAAGAAGATATTTTCAAAAATCATGGTCGGTTAAAGAAAAACAATGATACTGGTTCTGCTGAATCACAAATAGCTTTGTTTACTTATCGAATTAAACACTTAACTGATCATTTAAAAGTAAATAAGAATGATCACTCATCAAGGATGGGGTTATTAAGACTTGTTGGTAAAAGAAGGAAATTATTAAATTACCTTTCTTCTAAACATATTGATAGGTATAGAGATATCATAGCAAAGCTTAATATCAGAAAATAAATATTCTTATTTTCATATCGTTTTTCGCGACTTTTATCAATAAACTATATATATAATGATTAAACCTATAAACGTAAGTAAAAAACTTTCAGATGGAAGAGAAGTATCCATTGAAACAGGAAAATTAGCTAAACAAGCTGATGGCTCAGTAGTGTTAACTATGGGCAAGACAATGATTTTAGCATCAGTTGTATCTAAGAAAGAAGCTATGGATAATGTAGATTTTCTTCCATTATCTGTCGACTATCAAGAAAAATTTGCATCCGCAGGAAAAATACCTGGTGGATTTTTAAAGAGAGAGGGAAGACTTTCCGATCATGAAGTTCTTATTTGTAGATTGGTTGATAGGGTTTTAAGACCTCTATTCCCATCAGATTATCATGCAGACACTCAAGTATTATTATACTTAATTAGTGCTGATAAGGATGTTTTACCTGATGCTCTTGCTGCTCTTGCTGCATCAGCTGCATTAACTGTTTCAGACATACCTTTTAATGGTCCAATTGCTGAAGTTAGAGTTGTCAAGTCTGATGGAAAATATATTGTTAACCCAACACCTGAGCAAATTGAAAATGCTACACTTAACCTAATGGTTGGAGCATCATATGATAATATTTCCATGGTTGAAGGTGAATCTAAAGAAGTATCTGAGGATGAGATTGTTGAGGCACTTAAAGTTGCTCATGAGGCTATTAAAACTTTATGTGAACTTCAGAATGAACTACTTAAAAATGTTGGGAATCAAGATAATAGAGAATATTCTCACGAAAAATCTGACGATGATCTCAAAAATGATATTGTCAAGAAAACTTATGATGACCTATACAAGATAGCTGCAAAGGGTATTGCTAATAAGAAGAAGAGAGGTGAATCTTTTAAAGAGGTAAGAGAAAAGTATTTAGAATCTATTGGAGCTGCTGATAATGAAGATTTTGATCATTTTCTATTTAAGAAATATTTTCATGATGTAGAGAAAGATGCCATCAGGAATTCTGTATTAGACTCTAAGGTTAGGTTGGATGGAAGGAAATTAGATGAGATTAGACCTATCTGGTCTGAAATTGATTATTTACCTAACGCTCATGGTTCAGCAATCTTTACTAGGGGTGAGACTCAGTCTCTTACAACTGTTACTTTAGGTACAAAACTTGATGAGCAGATGATCGATGGTGCTATGCATAATGGATACAATAAATTTATCCTTCACTATAATTTCCCTGGTTTTTCTACTGGTGAGGTTAGACCTAATAGAGGTGCTGGGAGAAGAGAAATTGGCCATGGTAATTTAGCGTTGAGAGCTCTTAAAAATACTATACCTGCGGACGAAGATAATCCTTACACAATCAGAATTGTATCTGATATCTTGGAATCAAATGGTTCATCTTCTATGGCAACTGTTTGTGCAGGAAGTTTGGCATTAATGGATGCAGGTATTAAGGTTAAAAAGCCTGTCTCAGGTATTGCAATGGGTATGATTTCAGATGCTAAGTCTGGAAAATATGCGATTTTGTCTGATATTTTAGGAGATGAAGATCACCTCGGTGACATGGATTTTAAAGTTACTGGTACAGAGGATGGCATAACAGCTTGTCAGATGGATATTAAAATTGATGGATTATCTTTTGATGTGCTAACTGAAGCTTTAAATCAAGCTAAAGAAGGTAGACTTCATATTTTAAAAGAAATGTCTAACACAATAAAGGATTCTAGATCTGATCTTAAGGCCCATACGCCTAGATCTTTCCAGATGTCTATTCCTAAAGATATGATTGGTGCTGTGATTGGTCCTGGTGGTAAGATTATCCAAGAGATTCAGAAAGAATCTGGTGCAACAGTTCTTGTCGAAGAAGTTGATGAGAATGGTATTGTAAATATATTCTCTTCAAACCAGGAGGATATGGATAATGCAGTCGAAAGAGTTAAGGCTATAATTGCTGTCCCTGAAGTAGGTGAAACTTACGTTGGCAAGGTTAAGTCAATTAAAGACTTTGGTGCATTCATTGAGTTTATGCCTGGTAAGGATGGTTTACTTCATATCTCTGAAATCAAGTGGGAGAGAGTTGAGACTATGGAAGGTGTTTTAGAAGAGGGTGAAGAAGTAAAAGTTAAACTTATTGAAGTCGATAGGAGAACTGGTAAATTTAGACTTTCTAGAAAAGCTTTATTACCAAAGCCTGAGAAAAAAGATAAGTAATGAGTGATAAAAAGGTTGATATATTAATAATTGGTTCTGGTCCTGCAGGATACACTGCAGCAATATATACATCTAGAGCTGGTTTAAATACATTATTGTATAAAGGAGATCAACCTGGTGGACAATTGACCATCACCTCTGATGTTGAAAATTATCCTGGTTACCCTGATGGAGTTATGGGGCCGGAGATGATGGTTGATTTTGAGAAACAAGCTGGTAGATTTGGTGCTGAGGTTAAGTCTGGTATGATTTCATCAGTTAATTTTTCTTCAGGAGAATTGATTGCTTTTTCTGATTCTAATGAGAAAATAATTGCAAAATCTGTTATTATATCTACAGGTGCATCAGCCAAATGGTTAAATCTTGAGTCTGAACAGAGGTTGAATGGAAAGGGTGTATCTGCCTGTGCAGTTTGCGATGGGTTTTTCTTTAGAGGTCAAGACGTTGCAGTTGTTGGAGGGGGTGATACTGCAGCTGAGGAGGCTCTTTATTTATCTAAACTTACAAATAAAGTTCATCTGGTTATTAGAAGAGATGAGATGAGAGCGTCAGTAATTATGCAGAATAGGATAAAAGAGAATGACAAAATTGAAATTCATTGGAATTCTGAGATAATGGAAATTAAGGGCGATGAGTCTGTAGAAGGCATTGACATTTTAAATAATGTTACTAAAGAGATTACAAACATATCTTTAGGTGGGGTATTTATAGCAATAGGACATCAGCCTAACACTGATATTTTTAAAGATTACTTAAACCTTGATGAGAGTGGGTATATATTAACAAAACCAGGAAGTACAGAAACTAACGTTCCAGGTGTTTTCGCAACTGGTGATGCCCAAGATAAAATATATAGACAGGCAGTTACTGCTGCAGGATCAGGTTGCATGGGAGCTTTAGACGCAGAGAGATATATTTCAAATAATTAATTATGGTTGATGTTTTAGTGATTTTGGCACATCCTGATGATGCTGAATTATGTTGTGCGGGTACTCTTTTGTCTTCAATAGAAGATGGTCTAAAGGTTGGTATGGTTGATTTAACAAGAGGAGAGTTAGGAACTAGGGGAACTGATAAGATAAGATTAGAGGAAGCTGCTAATGCTGCTAATGTAATTGGTGCAGAATTTAGATTTAATTTATGTCTAAGAGACGGCTTTATTAGTTCAGACGAGGAATCATTAATGAAAGTGGTAGAACAAATTAGAAAACATCAGCCTAAAATTATAATTACTAATTCAAGGAAAGATAGGCACCCTGATCATGAAGCAGCATCTAGATTGGTAAAAAAAGCCTGTTTTTTATCTGGTTTGGTTAAGATCAACACAAAATTTGAAGGAGAAAATCAGTCTCCGTGGAGACCAAAATCAATTTTATATTCTATTCAAAACAATTATGTAGATCCTGACTTTGTTATAGA
>TARA_B100001057_G_scaffold498411_1_pt1 | contig 20245 bp, 20 predicted proteins | sample TARA_B100001057 | Tara Oceans TARA_B100001057 (sample SAMEA2621839) | marine metagenome | biome: marine biome (ENVO:00000447); feature: surface water layer (ENVO:00002042); material: "saline water (ENVO:00002010), including plankton (ENVO:xxxxxxxx)" | depth 5 m
AATACGAGATTATTTTGCAAAATAAAATTAAAATTTTTTCAGGTAGAGCATCAATTAATATAGCAGGAAAGATTGCTAAGTCATATGGTTGTGAATTAGGAAAAGTAGTGATAAATAATTTTAGTGACGGTGAATTTCAACCCTCATATGAAGAAACTCTAAGAGGGAAAAAAGTGTTTATCATTCAGTCTACTCTTCCTCCTGCTGAATCTCTTTTAGAGTTTTTATTAATGATAGATGCGGCAAAGAGGGCATCTGCAAAAGAAATTATTGCTATTCTACCATATTTTGGCTTTGCTCGTCAGGACAGAAAAGACAAACCTCGGGTGCCAATTGGAGCAAAACTAATTGCTAACCTCATAACTTCTGCTGGAGCAAGTAGAATAATGACAATGGATCTTCATGCAGATCAAATACAGGGTTTTTTTAAAATACCCGTTGATCATTTATTTGCTTCAACAATTTTTATACCATACATAAAAACTTTAAAGCTTAAAAATCTTGTTATTGCTTCCCCTGACATAGGTGGTTCAAAAAGAGCTAATGTCTATGCAAAACATTTAAATTGCGAAATGGTAATTTGCTATAAGCAAAGAAAAAAAGCAAACGTGATTGAAAAAATAAAAATTATAGGTGATATAAGAAATAAGGATGTAGTAATTGTTGATGATATGATTGATACTGCAGGAACCATGGCTAAAGCAAGTGATTTAATGAAGAAAAATGGAGCAAATAGTATAAGAGCTATTTGTACTCATCCTATATTATCAGGAAATGCATATAAAAACTTAGAAAAATCATGCATTGAAGAATTGGTAGTTACTGACAGTTTACCAATTAGTAAAGAAAATAAAAAAATAAAAGTATTAAGTGTTGCAAAATTATTTGCAGATACTATTAGAAATATTAATTTAGATAAGTCTATTAGTAGTCAATTTATTAATTAACAAAAAAAAAAATTATGAAATCGGTATCTATAAATGGAATAGCGAGATTAGATTTAGGAAAAAAATTCTCGAAAAAATTAAGAAATGAAGGGCTAGTTCCCTGTGTAATATACAGCAAAGGCAAAAACCCCTCACATTTAAGTATTAATTATAATGAATTAAGAAAAATTATTTTTAGCCCTAATGTTTACATCCTTAACGTTAATGTTGGAGAAAAGGCTTTCAATACAATAATTAGAGATATTCAATTTCATCCGTTAAGTGATAATATATTACATGTAGATTTTTTAGAGCTAACAGAAAATGAATTGGTTTCTTTAGAAATACCAGTTCATCTTACGGGAAATTCAATTGGAGTTAGAAATGGCGGTACACTAAACTTAGTAATGAGAAAATTACTTGTTAAATCTTTACCAAAGAATCTACCTGATGTAGTTGAAATAGATATTACAGACTTAAAAATTGGCTCCTCTGTTAGAATTTCCGACATAAAAAATGAATCTTATCAGTTTTTGCAACCTGAAAATGGTGTTATTGTTAGTGTTAAAACTTCTAGAAACGTTTCTGAAGAAGAAGAAGAAGGTGAAGAAAGCACTGAAACTGAAGGCTCCAATGAAGATAATAAAGAAAAGGCTGAAGGCGAATCTAATGATTCTAAATAATTCATTATAAAATTTTAATTTTATAATGATCTAAAAAATAAATGAAAAAATATTTAATTGTTGGATTAGGTAATATTGGTTCTAATTATGTGAATACAAGACACAATATTGGGTTTAATATATTAGACTCATTCGCAGAAAATACCACAGCAGAATTCTCTAGCCAAAAATATGGAAAGCTTTGTAATGTTAAAATAAAAGAAAATAAAGTGTTTCTTTTAAAGCCTGACACTTTCATGAACCTAAGTGGTAAAGCTATTTACTACTATATGAATTATTATAAAATTCCAATCGAAAATATATTAGTTATTTCAGATGATTTACATTTAGAATTTGGTATTATAAAATTTAAAAAAAAAGGAAGTCACGGCGGCCATAATGGTCATAAAAGTATAATGAGTTCTTTAAGTACCTCTATTTATTGTAGATTAAAATTTGGTATAAGTAAAAATTTCAATTCAGGTCAACAAATCAAATATGTTTTATCAAAATGGACTGAAAATGAAAAAACTGAACTTGAAGAATTACTGAAAAAATGTTGTAAAATTATTTATAGCTACATGGAACTAGGTCCAGATAAAACAATGAATAATTTTAATTAAACTGAAAATTCTAAATTATTATAATGATAATTCTAAATAGATTGGGCAATGATCTGAGTGTTTGATATCACTTAAAATCTCAGCTTCTTTTATTTTATTTAAAAGAATGTGGCTTATCATGTGGTAATCTATTCTCCATCCTTTATTTCTTTCTCTAGATCGTGCTCTGTAACTCCACCAACTATAATTATTTGGTAATTTATTTTTTTCTCTGAAAGAATCAACAAATCCTGACTTTAAAAAATTTGTTACCCATTTTCTTTCGACTTGTAAAAAACCAGATGAATTTTTATTTCTAACAGGGTCATGTATGTCTATACTTTTATGACAAATATTAAAGTCACCTGAAATTAAAGTTGTCTTTGTTTGATTTCTAATGAAATTCATAAATTTATTTAAAAAAAACATCTTAAATTGCTGTCTAATTGGCCCACTAGATCCAGAAGGAAAATATACTGAAAATATACTTAAATTATCGTATTCAATATTTAGAACCCTTGCTTCACTATCAATTAAAGAATCTTTAATTCCATAAGTGACTTTAATGGGTTTCTTTTTACATAATATTGCCACTCCACTATAACCTTTTTTTTCAGCTGAATACCAATAACAATGATAACCCAGCTCGATAAATAAACTATCATCAAATTGATCTATATTTGCCTTGATTTCTTGAAAACAAATAACATCAACATCAATTTCTTTTAACCAATTAATTAAACCTTTTTTAATTGCTGCACGAATTCCATTTATGTTGTAAGAAATTACCTTCATTGAACTTAAAAATACATGATTGTTTTCTATTTTAGAAAAAAATCAAATGAATTTATAAAAACAACGTTAATTTTATTGTTAACTGTTTGTGCTGAGATGAAGACAATTGTAAATATTATTATAATTATTTTTGCATTTTTTAAAATTAATGCACAAACTGATCAAACTAAAGAAAAAGAAATATTTCTTACTAAGAATATAGTTATCATTGACACTATACCAATTAAAGACAAAAACTTTGAAATTTTTAGTAAAAAAAATCAAATAAATAATAAACTCTATTCATTAGACTCAACTAAAAATACTGTTTATTTAGATTCAATATTTATTCATGATACTATTACTATCAAATATGAAACAATAAATCCTAATATTAAAATCTCTTTAAGAGATACTAATTTATATATACCACTCATTGAAAAAGAGCCTAAATTTTTAGAGCAAATAAAAAAAAAGGAAAATAAAAGTGATTTATATACTAATGGATCATTTGTAAGGAATTTTTCTAACGGTAACAATCAAAATTTGTCAATTAACACAGATGTTGATTTGCGAATTTCAGGAAAACTAAATGACAACTTATTTGTTGAAGGTTATATTTCTGATAACTCATTGCCCATGCAGTATGGTGAATCTTCTTCTTCTCTACAAGAACTAGATAAAATTTACATTAAACTTTATAACTCTAAAATATCTATTCAAGGTGGTGATGTCGATATGGAAAGTTTAGACAACCCATTTTTAAAATTTAAAAGAAAATCTATTGGTCTTGAATTTAATAATACTGATTTAAACTCAAAAATAAAAACATCAATAGGGATTTCAAAAAATATGTTTAATAGACAATCAATTGAAGTTAAGAATGGTAATCAGGGGCCATACAAATTAGTAGGAGAAAATGGTGAATTATATATACTTGTTATTTCTGATAGTGAAAGTGTTTTTATTGATGGGTTTAAAAAAGAAAGAGGAGCAGATAAAGATTATATAATAAATTATAACACAGGAGAAATAACATTTAGTAGTAAAAATATATTGAATTCAAATAGTAGAATTATAATTGAATTTCAATATACAAATCAAGATTATTTTAAATGGATAGGTTATTCAGGGCTATCATTTAAGAAAGAAAACTTTGAATATTATTTTAATTTTTTTAATGAAAGTGATAATAAAAATAGTCCAGTAAATCCTTTTAGTAATGAAGAGATAGCGCTACTAAATAACACAGGAGAAAATAAAACTTACATTAATAATTCTTATTACACAAATAATAATTTAGGACTCCAACAAATTTTATATGCCAAAAAAGACACTGTTGATTTAGATAACATAATTCAAGAAAATATATTTATTTTTAATACTAATAATTCAGACTCTTTATTTCAGGTTAACTTTATAAACGTTGGAAACGGCAACGGCAATTATATTCTTGAATCATCTCTTGTTAATGGTAGTGTTTTCAAATGGGTCTCACCAGTTAATGGACAATCTCAAGGAAATTATAGCCCAATTAAAATTCTAATTGCACCACAAAAAAAACAAATGTTTTCGTTTGGCGGTTCATATGAAAACAAAAATACTTTTTTATCACTTGATATTGGATTAAGTAACAGAGACGAAAATTTGTTTTCTAAAATTAATGACAATAATAATATAGGTTTGGGTTCTAAAATTTTTGTAAAACAGAAATTTAAAAAGAATAATCTTTTAATTGAGCCTAGTATTTCTTACGAAAGACTAAGTGAAAACTTTAAATTCATAGAAAGAAATAGAGATGTAGATTTTTATAGAAATTGGAATCTTAATAACGATATATCAAATCAAAATTTAATGAATTTTTCTGTACGTACAATAATTAATGATAGTATAAATATTAACTACTCGTTTGAAAATATTTATAACTCTGAATTTAATAAAATTAGAAACTCAATTAATAGTAATATAACCAAAGATAGCCTGTTAATAAACTTAAATGGTAGTTTGGTGAATTCAATAAATGGTGATAGTTTATTTTTCATAAAACATAATAACTCAATAAAAAAAAATGGTGAATTTGGTTTCCAAATAATTAATGAAGGTGAAAAAATGAGTGATCAAAATAATAATTATGGGTACAATAAATTTATTATAAATTCTTCGTTTAGAAACCTTTTAATTCCTTTAATTAAATTAGAATTCAAAAATAGAGTTGATCAAAGCGAAATAATTGAATTTTCTAGACAAAATTCTTTCTCTATATCATCTAAATTACTTAATAAAAAAAATTATAAGACAAACTTTGAAATAGCATATTCAAATTTTAAATCAATTATTAACGACTCTATTATAAATGAAAATAGTTTAATTTCAAAAGCTGACTATTTTATTAAACCTAACTCATTTATAAAAATTAACGGTTTATATGAAATTAGTACAGGAAAAGAATCTTACAGAGAAATTCGTTACGTAAAAGTAAACTCTGGATATGGTACTTACTCATGGGTTGATTACAATAATAATGATATAGAAGAATACGATGAATTTGAAATTTCATACTTTACAGATACTGCAGACTACATGAAGATTTCATTTCCAACAAACAATTATTTTGATATTAAAAATACAAGATTGTTCCAACAAGTTACTTTAAACCCAGATTTTAAATATGACAAAGGAATATTATATAATTTATCTTTTTTTGAAAATATTTCTTCAGTAGAAATAAATAAAAAAATTATATCAAATGATTGGTTAAATGTAATCTCTCCGTTCAATTTAAAGAATGATAAAAATTTAATCAGCTTAAATTTTAATATAAATAATACGGTTATTTATCAGCCAAAAAATAAAAATATTTCTGCAACATATAAATTTGAAAAGCGAGTTTTTAAAAATTCATATGAATGGGACAAACAATTATCAATATCAACAAACCATAATATTAATACCAGACTTGAAATTTATAATATTACTACGATAGCAAATATTTATTATGAACAAAAAGAATCAACTAATGAAAATTTAATTAGTCAAAACTATTTTATACATAAAATAGGTACAGACTTAGAACTTACAAAGAATATAGAAAACTTTAAACCTAGTTTCATGATAACTTTTTATGAAAAGGAAAATAAACTTTCAATACAAAAGTTAACTGCACTTAAGCTTTCAGCTAGAGCAAGTTTTAATTTAAATAATGGATTATTTATTCAAGGGAATTTTGTGTTTTATAAAGCAAAATACAATGACATAACTAACTCTCAAGTTAGTTACCAAATGCTAGAAGGATTAAGTCCTGGAAATGGACTAAAATGGGAACAGTCGGTAACCAAAAACATACGTAAACTTGAAATATCATTTAAATATTCTGGTGAAGTAAATTCTAAAAATAAAATTCATTACGGACAAATAGAGTTGAAAAAATATTTTTAAATCTCGATATCCTTTAATTTTTTACTAATCTCTATTTTACCTTCAGTCTTATTGATAATTTCTTCAATTGAAACATTTGGTGCCTTTTCAACTAAGTAAAAACCATTTTTTGTTACTTCAATAACAGCAAGATCTGTAAATATTTTTTTTATACACTTTTTACCTGTTAGGGGTAAAGTACAATTTTTTAATAATTTAGATTCTCCTTTTTTATTAGTATGCATCATTGCCACAATTATATTGTCTGATGAAGAAACTAAATCCATTGCCCCTCCCATTCCCTTAACCATTTTACCAGGAATCTTCCAATTTGCGATATCACCATTTTCTGATACTTCCATGGCACCTAGAATTGTCATGTTAATATGCCCCCCTCTTATCATTGCAAAGCTTTCTGCTGAATCAAATAAAACTGAACCATTTAAAGTAGTAATAGTTTGTTTTCCTGCATTTATTAAATCTGGATCAACATCTGATCTTTTTGGAAAAGGTCCCATACCTAATAAACCATTTTCTGATTGCAATACAACATTTATTTTTTTTGGAATATAATTTGCAACTAAGGTTGGAATTCCAATACCTAAATTTACATAATATCCATTTTTTAACTCCTTTGAAATTCTTTGTGCAATTTGAAATTTATTTAGACTCATCGCTTATTGTTTTTTGTTCTATTCTTTTTTCATAATTAATACCTTTAAAAATTCTTTGAATATATATTCCAGGTGTGTGAATGAAATTTGGATCTAACTGACCAGTCGGAACTAATTCTTCAACTTCAGCAATTGTAATTTTTCCTGCAGAAGCCATCATCGGATTAAAGTTTCTTGCGGTTCCTTTATATATTAAGTTCCCAGAAGTATCTCCTTTCCAAGCTTTAACTATAGCAAAGTCAGCATCAAAAGATTTTTCGAGAATATAACTTTTTCCATTAAATTCCCTAACTTCTTTTCCTTCTGAAACCTCAGTCCCAAAACCAGCTGGTGTATAAAACGCTGGTATACCTGCTCCACTTGCTCTGCATCTCTCGGCTAATGTTCCTTGAGGTATTAAGTCTACTTCCAACTCTCCAGATAAAAGTTGTCTTTCGAACTCATTATTTTCACCTACATAAGAAGAAATCATTTTTTTAACTTGTTTTTTTTGTAACAGTAAACCTATGCCAAAATCATCAACTCCTGCATTATTTGAAATACATGTTAAATTTTTTACATTTTTTTGAACAAGCGCCGAAATACAATTTTCTGGGATACCACATAAACCAAAACCACCTAACATAATAGTTGACCCATCAAAAATATCTTGAACTGCTTCTTTTGCATCTTTTACTTCTTTATTTATCATAAATTTATATTTTAATCGAATGACTCATCAAAAATATTATTATTATCCGAGTTTTCTGAATTACAATCTAAATTAATAGAAAAATTACTAGTAAGATTATTAAAAGAATTATTGTAAATACTCTCCAACTCATTGTCACTAAGTATTTTAGTCATATACTCTCCCCAAATAGGTAAAGCTGTATTTGATCCACTTCCAAGAGTTATACTTCTAAAATGAATACTCCTTTCCTCTGCCCCAACCCATACTCCAGTTACTAAATTAGGGACACAACCGATAAACCATCCATCTGAATGATTATCTGTAGTTCCTGTTTTTCCTGCAATTTGATTATTTAATTCAAATCCCATATTAGTTAATGACTCATAATTATCTCCTCTAGAATTTTTATTTAATGTTTGAGATTTTCTTAACCTGTTTCCAGTACCTTTATCTATTACTCCTTGTAATAACTTCAGCATCACATGATTAGTTTCCTCACTAAGAACATCGGTGTATTTTGGCTTATGATTATAAATTATAATTCCGTTCTTATCCTCAATCTTTGAAATAAAATAAGGATCAACTTTAACTCCATTATTAGCAAACATGGTATAAGAAGACGCCATATCATATAAAGGGATTTCAACACTACCTAAACAAAGTGAGGGCACGGGCATTAAATTTTTAAAACCTAATTTTTTCCCTAACCTAACAACATTACTTGGTTTTACTTTTTTCATTAAAAAAGCAGTTATTGAGTTTTTAGATGAAGCTAAACCTTGCATAAGTGTATATTCCCCCCCATATTTTTTATTTGCGTTTTTTGGCATATAATCTTCTTTTAATCCATATACATCTTTTTCAAAAACAACTTGAGAGTTAGGAATTTTTAGACACGGAGAATACTTAAATAAATCAATTGCTGTAGCATATACAAATGGCTTAAATGTTGAACCCACTTGCCGCTTAGAAATCACATTATCATATTTAAAATGCTTATGATTTATACCTCCAACCCAGGCTTTAATTGAGCCAGATTTTGGATCAATTGAAATTAAACCACTGTTTAAAAAATATTTATAATATTTTATAGAATCCATTGGAGAAATAATAGTATCTATTTCCCCTAGCCAAGAAAATAACTTCATATTAATAGGTTGATTAAAAATATTTTTTATCTCTTCATCACTTAAATTATTTTTTTTCAATACTCTATACCTCTCTGTTCTTCTAATGGTATTATCATATATCTTACTTATTGTGGATAAACTTAAATTTTTGTCAAATGGTGCTTTTTTTGATTTATATTTTTTCCAGCCACTAAAAAAATCGTTTTGTAACTTTTTCATATGAATATTAACTGCGTTTTCTGCATGTTTTTGTAATCTAGAGTCAATAGAAGTATAAATTTTTAATCCATCTGTGTATAAATTATATAGAGAACCATCAGGTTTTGGATTTTCTTTTACCCAATCTTTCATATAAGATCTTAAATATTCTCTAAAATAAGTTGCAATCCCTTCATTGTGACTTGCTTTATTGTATTCCAATTTGATTGGAGTAACTTTCAATGAATCAAATTGACTGTCTGAGATTTTAATATTTAATTTTTTTTTGTTTCTATTCATTTGGTTTAAAACTACATTTCTTCTATCTAAACACTTTTCTAGAAATCTCAGAGGGTTATAAAAAGATGGGTTTTTAGCCATACCAACGAGCATAGCAGATTCTTCTACATTTAAATATTTTGCCTCTTTGTTAAAATAAATTCTTGCCGCCGTATTTATTCCAATCGCTTGATTTAAAAAATCAAATTTATTTAAATACATTGTTATAATTTCTTGCTTTGTATAACGTTTTTCTAATCTTATTGCTATTACCCACTCACGTAATTTTTGAGTTATCCTTTGTAATTTTGATTTTGGTCTAGATGAAAAAAGCATCTTAGCTAATTGCTGTGTTAAAGTACTCCCCCCACCTTTTGATCCAAGAAATACTATAGCTCTAAAAGTAGATTTATAATCAATTCCTGAATGGTCATAAAATCTTTCATCTTCTGTTGCTATCAAAGCATTGATTACATTTCTGGATATTTGATCATAACGTAATTTTCGCCTATTTTCTAAATAATAGGTTCCTAACACAATACCGTCAGAAGAAATAATTTCAGTTGCTAGATTAGATGGAGGATTTTCTAAAAGCTCAAAAGTAGGCATTGGTGAATCAGGTGAATCAAAGAAACCTGAAGAAGCCATTAATAACCCAAAAAATAAAGAAATAATAGGAAATATTAATATGCATGAAAAGGAAAAAATAGCTATTCTAATTTTTTGATTAAATGTTAGTGATGTAATTAATTTTTTCAATTTATTTACCTTTAATATTTAAACCAATTGTTTCTATTCCATTTAAACGATGCTCTCTCATTCCGTGAATAATTTTAAAAGTATATTGTTTTTCCTTTTCAAAATTAAAATTATTTAAATAATCTTTTTTAAATAATTGAATGTTACCCATATTTTTATGTCTAGGGTTGCCATAAGAATCATATAAAACACAATTTAAAGTATCTGTTTGAATTTTAACATCATTAACAAAAAATTCAATAAATAAATAAATATTCGCAAAAGAGTAGTCTTGATTTATCTTACCAAACAAAACAACATTTTTATTTAATTCATATTTAGAACTAAATTTAAAATTTAATGTGTCACTTAATTCCCATATAGAGGGATTAAAATCAATTTTTTTTGAAAAAACTTGATTAGAAAAAAATAAACCTATCAAAAAAAAGCCAGATGTGATTAAAAAAATTATGTACCAGAATTTTTTTTTCATTGTATATTTTTACTTATTTGTTTAGAAATATTAAATGACAAGTCTAAAAATAACAATTTGGTATTTGCATTTCTTGAAATATTATAGATTACATCGTTCATTTCTTGAATTATTTTGAAAATATTGTCTTTATGTATAAAGGGAGAAAAGTTTTTTACTGAAAAATTTTCATGAGAAATATTTATATCTAAATATTTACTAATTCCATATCCATACAAAAAAGATTTCCGGAAACAATCAATGGAAAAAATTAAAAACTCTTTTTGTTCTGTTCTATTCATTTCAGCAAATTCATCAACTTTCAAGATTAGATCTTCTATTCTTTTTTTTTGATTTAATTGGAAGCAAATTCTAACCCATTGTACGAAAAAATCTAAAAATTTATCACCGTTTTCAATAAATATTTTTGATGTACCAGATTTTTCATTATAAAATTTTAGGGGAATTAGTCTTGATTGAATCGTTGGAATAAACTTGTTATTATCATTGCTAATTAATATAAATATTGTTTTTTCAGGCGGCTCCTCTAAGCTTTTCAACATTTTATTTGATGCCTCTAAATTTAATTTATCTGCCTCCCAAATTAAAAAAACTTTATAATCACCTTGATAAGATTTTAAATTTATTTTCTTTTCGAGATCATATATTTCGTTTACGTAAATAACTAAGTTTTTTTTTCCCTTGGATATTAAATTTGTCCAAGAATTAATATCTAATTTTTTAAATTTTAAAACTTCCTTTTTCCAATCATTTATATAATCTAAACTAATTGGTTTTGTAATATTTTTTTGAGTAGTCACAGGGAAAATAAAATGAACGTCGGGATGAATTAAAAGTTCGTTTTTTTTACAATTTGAGCACTGACCACAACTATCATCTTCTTTTTTGTTCAAACAAAATATAAATTGAATATAAGCTAGAGCAATTTTTAACTTTTCCGAACCTATAGGTCCGTAAAAAAGTTGAGCATGTGGAATCATTTTTTTTTTGACTCCATCAATTAGTACGTTTTGATTATTTTTATTAGAAATTACTTGATTAAATAACACATACCTAATTTACAAAATCGACAATTAACTTTGCAAAAAATATAATATAATTGATTAATTTAACAGTTTAAATTCCAAAAAAATAAATGAATCCTAAAATAATTAAACCATCTACTCATCTATACCCAAAAGACTCTAAAGTTTTAGTTCGCGTTGATTTTAATGTGCCAATCAATAACAGGGCAGTAATTGACGAATCAAGAATTCTACTTTCTATTCCAACACTTAAATTACTAATTGAAAATAATAATGCAATTGTATTAATCTCACACTTAGGCAGGCCAAAAGGATTTGATATGAACTTTTCCATGAGAATTGTTCTTAATCATTTGAAAAAAATTTCATTTTTTGAAAATATAAAATTTCATTTTTGTTCTAACTTTATTGAAAAAGATTTAGAAAATAAAAAAAGAAATTTAAAGTCAAGAGAAATTTTAATATTAGAAAACTTAAGGTTTGAACCAGGCGAAAAAAACTCATGTATTAAATTTTCCAGAAAAATAACAAGTGGACTGAATTTTTACATTAATGATGCATTTGCGGTTTGTCACAGAGGGGATGCGTCAGTAAACCAAATGCCTAATCTATTTGGGTCTAATAAACTACCAGGGCTTTTGCTCCAAAAAGAAATTAAAGAACTTAGCAAAGTTATCAAATTTAAAAATAGTAAGCTAGCGATTATTGGCGGTTCCAAAATTAGTAGTAAAGTAGAACTAATAAAAAAATTAACGCTTTCATGTCAAGATATAATAATCGGTGGAGCAATGGCATTTTCATTTATTAAATATTTAAATGGAAGCATTGGGATCTCACTGTATGAAGAGGATCAAATGAGCACCATTTCTTCAATATTAATAGAAGCAAAAAATAATAATTGCACAATCCATCTGCCTGTAGATGTAAAATGCATAAAAAACAATGATGAAAAAAATATTATTAACCGTGATATTTATAAAATTCCACATGATGAAATGGGTTTAGATATTGGCACAAAATCTTGTTTGCTTTTTAAAAAAATTATAAACAAGTCGAAGACAATAATTTGGAATGGCCCCATGGGTGTTTTTGAAAAGAAAAATTTTGAAAAAGGAACCGAGAGTATTTTAAAATATATATCAAATGCAACAAAATCTGGTTCTTATAGTTTAGTGGGGGGAGGTGATACATTATCAGCAATTTCAAATTACAAAAAAAATAATATTATTCATGAATTTTCCTTTCAGTCAAGCGGTGGAGGCGCAATGTTAGAATTTTTACAAAACCCTAAATTACCGGGAATTAAATCACTACTAGAATGAGAGAAAAAAAAAATAAGTGGGAAGCTTTAGTAAAGTATATAAGTAAAGAGTTTAGCGATGGGGAAACATTAAATTTACAAGCAATCTTATTTCTTATTGGAATAAATGAATTGGGTCAAGGTTACAGAACGTTTACAAAACAAGAAAGAACAGACTTACTTCATATTGCAATTTGTAAATTATTAAGTTTTTATGGTTATTATTCATTTAAAGAGCGAGACAAAGAAGGATGGCCACATTGGAAAACTACAGAAAATATTCCTCCACTCAAAAGGGATGAACAAACAATTTTGCTAAAAAAAGCTGTGATATTTTATTTTGAGAAAGCTAAAATACATTTCTAATTGCAATTATCCTCTGTTGCTTGAATAGTAATTGACTTCGTTTCATTTTCTTCCAAACTAATATTACTTCTACCGCAGATTAATGAATTCATTTCAAAAATTTCTTTTTCAACTTCTATATTGAATAAGCCCAAATTTTCGAACTCAAAAGAAACTACACCACTAGAATTCGTTTCACCTACTTTTTCAACAATTGAATCAATTATTTTTTGTCCATCTTCATCTCGAACTAAAATAACAACATTGGCATTTTCAACAGCTTCAAAATTTGAATCAACAACATAAACATCTAATTTATAAAAGGGGTCTTCATAACAGGATGTGATAAATAAAGAAATGAGAAATAATAAAACTATGTATATTCTTTTCATTGTATATAAAATTATGCGACAATTAATTAAATTTGATAAATACTTAGTAATTAAATATAAAAAAAATGCGTGAACTAATAGAAAAATATAAGAAAGAAGTATTGGCATTCAAATCTAAAGATAAAGTGGAGACTGATAAATTTAGAATTAAATTTATGAGTAAAAATGGGGTTCTAAACGAATTGTTTTCGAAATTTAAAGAAATTGATGCTAGTGAAAAAAAAGAGATCGGTCTATTAATTAATTCACTAAAAAACACAATTAATTCTAAAATTAAACAACCCGAAAAATTAAATAAAAACGAAAATAAAGTTAATTTAATCGACTTTACACTACCATCAAATAATGAAAATATTGGGTCCTTACACCCACTTACAATTGTAGAAAATAAGATAATTAATATTTTTAGATTACTTGGTTTTAATTTAGAGACTGGTCCTGAAATTGAAGATGATTGGCATAACTTTACTGCACTAAATATGCCAGATAATCATCCGGCAAGAGATATGCAAGATACTTTTTTTATAAAAAAATCTCCAGATCAATTACTAAGAACACACACATCCTCTGTTCAAATTAGATTTATGGAAAATAATTCACCACCTATCAGGATTATATCACCTGGAAGAGTATTTAGAAATGAAGCAATCTCAGCAAGATCTCATTGTTTATTTCATCAAATTGAAGGATTAGCTATTGATGAAAACATAAACTTTTCTGACTTAAAATTGATAATTCAAGAATTCGTTAATCAATTATTTGGTGAAAATAAAAAAATTAGATTTAGACCATCTTTTTTTCCATTTACAGAACCAAGTGCGGAAGTTGATATCTATTGGGGGCTTAATAGTGAAGCTGATAAACGAATTACAAAAGGTACTGGCTGGCTTGAAATAATGGGTTGCGGCATGGTCGATCCCAATGTATTAGATAATGTAAAAATTGATAAGACTAAATTTTCAGGCTATGCTTTTGGAATGGGAATTGAAAGAATTGCAATGCTATTATACCAAATTGATGATATTAGACTATTTTATGAAAATGACATTAGATTTCTTAAACAATTTCAATCAAGTCACATTTTTTAAATCACCTTTCCTACTTTTAACATATTTGTCATGCCTTTTTCTTTAATGGGCATGCTACCGATATTTATAACAACTTGGCCTGATTTTAAAATCTTTTTAGATTTTAAATAATTATGTAAGTCTTTTATTGTATCATCAGTACTATTGAATTTATTATAATAAAATCCATAAATACCCCAAATTAAACTCAAGCTATTTAAAATTTTTTTATTGTGAGTAAAAACAAAAATAAAAGAATTTGGTCTGTTAGATGCAATTTTTTGAGCATTATAACCTGAGTGAGTAAGTGTTATAATTGCTTTAGATTGTACTTGATCTGCAAGTTCACAAGCATGAAAACAAATTGAATCAGATATATATCTAGAGCTTGCCTTTTTTAATGGTGACATTAATTTAGTTCGAGATTGTAAATATGAACCCTCTACACTTAAAATAATTTTACTCATTGCTTTAACTACTTTATGTGGATATTTTCCCACGGCTGTTTCACCAGAAAGCATTAAAGCATCAGCGCCATCAAATACAGCGTTAGCGACATCATTGGTCTCAGCCCTTGTTGTCATAGGGGTATTTATCATACCCTCCATCATTTGCGTTGCAACAACTACTGGTTTAGAATAATGTATGGATGAGCTGATAATTTTCTTTTGTACAATAGGAACTTTTTGCATTGGTATCTCAATTCCTAAGTCACCTCTTGCAATCATAATTGCATCAGAAGCTCTAGTGATTGACTTTATATTTTTTACAGCTTCAGGTTTTTCAATCTTGGCTATAATTTTAATATCCGATTTTCTTTTACTTAAAATATTTCTTAACTCTAAAATATCCTTTGATGTTCTAACAAATGATAAAGCAACCCAGTCAACATCGTACTTAATTAAAAAATTTAAATCTTCTTTATCTTTTTTTGTCATAGATTTAAATGAAAGTTCTGTTTTAGGTAAATTAACCCCCTTTCTTGAAGATAATAGTCCTCCATTTAAGATATTACAAACAATTGATTTCTCATTAACAGATTTAACTTTAAGTTTAATTTTACCATCATCTATTAAAACTAGATCATCTATTTTAAGATCATTAATTAGCTTAGAATAATCAATAAATAATTTTTTATTATTGCTTATCCCTTTATCATTTGTTAAATAAATTTTTTCTCCAGCAACTAAATGAGTATTTTTTTTTACTAAACCTAATCTTATTTTTGGGCCCTGTAAATCACCTAATATTGCAACTTGAGATCCAATATCAGAGTTAATCTTTCTAATAATATTAATAATCAGTAATGCATCATCATGGTTTGTGTGAGAAAAGTTTAACCTACATACATTCACACCTGCCGTAATCATCTTTAGTAATGTTTCATAAGAATTACATGATGGGCCAATAGTCGCAATAATTTTTGTTTTCTTTTTTATATTCATGACTAATTTAAAATACTAATCTTTCTTTATTTTTAATTAAGTTTAAATTTAACTCCGATATTAAATTCACAGTAGCTAAACTTTTAATTTTTTTAAAATTTTTTTTTTCATTATCATTAAAATTTTCAATTTTTAGAATATAATTAAACATTTTATACTCTGGAATTAAATGAATATAGTTAACCGACTTTTCATGAAAAATTTGATTGTTATCTTCGGCTAAATTTGAAATATGACATGACCTGTTACTGATCAGTATCCAATCTTGATCTCTCTTAAAGTCGTTATATACAAACATTGGCAAATATACAGACTGATTACAATTTAATAATTCTAAATCGTCATCTCTATGAAAATTAATTTTTAAATCTTTATTGATAAAATAGATAAATTTATGAGTCGGAGCATCAGTTTGAATTCCAAATAAATAATAATCCGACTCAAAAGATAATTTATACTTTTTAATTTTATTTTTCATCATCTAATTTGCCAAACAAAACACTTGCATTGTGACCACCAAATCCAAAAGTATTTGAAATTACATTATTAACTTTTTTTCCTTGGATTTTATTTGCAGTGTAATTAATTTTTGAATCTAATTTACTATCTAAATTATCCAAATTAATTGTTGGTGGAATTACTGATTTATTAATAGCAAATATTGATGCAATAGCCTCGATGGCACCAGCAGCTCCTAGTAAGTGGCCAGTCATTGATTTTGTTGAACTAATATTTATTTTATACGCGTGTTCATTAAAAATTTCTTTAATTGCTTTTACTTCAATGGGGTCACCCAAGGGGGTAGAGGTACCATGAACATTTATATAGTCAATATCATTTAATTTTAACTTTGACTCTATAATTGCGTTTTCCATAGCCTGTTTCGCACCTTCACCATTTGGTTGAGGCGCTGTTAGATGATAAGCATCTCCTGAAGTACCTGTGCCCTTCAATTCACAATAAATTTTTGCGCCTCTATTTATTGCATGTTGATATTCTTCAAGAATTATTGCACCAGCACCCTCCCCTAAAACAAAACCATCTCTATCTTTATCAAATGGTCTTGATGCTTTTAAGGGTTCATTATTTCTTGTTGACAATGCCCTTAAAGCGTTAAATCCTCCCAAAGCAGCTTCATTAACAGATGCTTCGGATCCTCCAGAAATCATTATATCAGACTTTCCTAATTTAATATAATGAAAGGCCTCAATTAATGAGTTAGTTGATGAAGCACATGCAGAAACAGTAGAAAAATTGGGTCCTTTAAAGCCATATTTAATAGATATTAAACCTGCGGCAATATCAGAAATCATCTTAGGTATAAAAAAAGGACTAAATCTAGGATTCTTGCCATTTAGTATATAAGATTCAATTTCAGTAGACATTGTTTTTAATCCACCAATTCCTGACCCCCAAATAACACCACATCTCTTTTGGTTTATTTTTGCTAGATTTATTTTTGAATCTTTTATAGCTTCATCTGCACTAACAAGGGCATAAACGGAAAAATCATCTAATTTTCTGAGTTCTTTTTTATCAATAAAATTTTCAGCTTGAAAATCTTTTAACTCACAAGCAAAGTTAGTTTTAAATTTAGAAGCATCAAACTTAGTTATAGGCGCCGCACCACTAACTGAGTTTGTTAATCCGTCCCAAAAAGAAGAAGCGTTAAGACCAATAGGAGTTAACGCCCCTACACCAGTAACAACTACTCTTTTAAACATGGCTTATGTAACTTTTTCAATATACTTTACAACATCGGCTACAGTTTGTATTTTTTCTGCATCTTCATCAGAAATTTGAATATTAAATTCTTTTTCAAACTCCATTATTAGTTCTACAGTATCTAAAGAGTCTGCGCCCAAATCTGCTGTAAAGCTAGCAGTATCTGTTACTTCACTTTCATCGATTACTAACTTTTCAACAATTATTGCTTTTACTTTTGATGATATATCTGACATAATTAAATATTTTAAATTTTTGTATTAAATCAAATATATATATTTTTTAAAGTTATATATATAATATCTTTTGTACTTATTTACAGTCTTTTCAACAAAATGTATAATTTAGTTAAATGAAAAAAATTGCAATTTTTGGTTCTGGCAATGGATCTAACGCAAAAAACATTATAAATTATTTTAAGTTAGATAAACAAATAATTATAAAATTGATTGTTACTAACAGATCAGGAGCAGGTATAATTAAAATTGCAAAAAATAGTAAAATTGAAACTCTCTTAGTCACTAAATATAAAACAGAAAGTCAAATTTTAAGTCAACTTAAAAAAGAAAATATTTCATTTATTGTTTTAGCTGGATATTTGAAAAAAATTCCGGAATTGATTATTAATAATTTTCAAAAAAAAATAATTAATATTCATCCCTCTTTATTACCTAATTACGGTGGAAAAGGAATGTATGGCTTAAATGTTCATCAAGAAGTTTTGAATAATAAAGAAACAGAAACAGGTATTACAATACATTATGTTAATGAAAAATATGATGAAGGAAAAGTTATTTTACAGGCAAAATGTAATATTTCAAACTGTAAAACAGCAAAATTAATATCTAATAAAGTCCAAAAATTAGAACACCAGTTTTATCCAATTATAATTGAAAAAATACTGAAAAATGGGAATTGAAATATATACTGATGGCTCTGCAAAAGGAAACCCAGGTAGAGGGGGTTACGGAGTTGTAATAAAACAAGATAATTCCTACTTTGAAATGTCTAAAGGATTTAGACTAACTACTAATAATAGAATGGAATTATTAGCTGTTATAGTTGCTTTAGAAAAAATTGAAAAAACAAATGAAAACGTTGTTGTTACAAGTGATTCTAAATATGTAATTGATGCGATAAACAAAAAATGGGTTTTCAATTGGCAAAAAAAAGGATTTAAAAAAAAGAAAAATATTGACTTATGGAAAAGGTTTTTAAAGGTTTGCTATAAAAATAATGTCATTTATAAGTGGGTTCAGGGCCATAGTGGTCACCTCGAAAATGAAAGATGCGATTTATTAGCCGTTGAAGCCTCAAATCATCATAATTTAGAAGTTGATTTTTACTTTGAAAACTTAAAGCAAAAACCTCCGCAATTATTTTAGTTAAAGTTTTTTGAATATCTATCTAAATATTTTTCTTTATTTAGGTTCATAATATTTCTTGTGCCAAAATCTTGTACACAAAAAGATGCCATTACTGTTCCCCAATGAATTGCTTTTTTCATGTTTTCAAATGAATTCTTTTGAGTTGAACATAGATAACCCATAAATCCCCCAGCAAAAGAATCTCCCGCACCTGTTGGATCAACAACTTGTTTAATTGTTACTGCTGGACAAACATATTTTTCATTTTTTGAAAAAAGTATAGATCCTTCACTTCCTAATTTTACAATTATAAAAGATGGACCTAAAAGAAAAGTTTTTTCTACAGCATCTTCAATATTATTTGAGTTTTGTAGCTGTTGGATTTCTTGATCATTAATCATTAAAATATCCACGTTTTTAATAACTTCTATTAAATCTTTATACGCATTATCAATCCATAAATTCATTGTATCCATTGCTATTAAAGTAGACTTATTTTCTAATTGTTTAAGTACTTTTAATTGAACAGAAGGAATTACATTACCTAGCATAACATAGTTTGATTTCTTATACTTTTCGGGTATAATTGGATTAAATATTTCTAAAACATTTAATTGAGTATCAATAGTGTCTCTTATATTCATGTTACTACGATATTTTCCAGACCAAAAAAATGTTTTTTTGGTTTCATGACGTTCTAAGCCATCTAAATCAATATTATGATTTTCAAACTTTTGCATATACTCATTAGGAAAATCGTGTCCAACTATTGATACAATATTTGGGTTTGTAAAATAGGAAGATGTTATTGATGTATATGTGGCCGCTCCACCTAAAATTTTTTCCTCCTTTCCCAAAGGGGTCTCAATTGTATCAAAGGCAACCGTACCTACAACTAATAAGCTCATTATTTTTTAATTTTTGCTAAGATATTGTATAATTCGTTAATTGACTATATATTTGCTACTCAATTATTCCTCCTTAGCTCAGTTGGTTAGAGCATCTGACTGTTAATC
>TARA_B100001057_G_scaffold114836_2_pt1 | contig 20225 bp, 15 predicted proteins | sample TARA_B100001057 | Tara Oceans TARA_B100001057 (sample SAMEA2621839) | marine metagenome | biome: marine biome (ENVO:00000447); feature: surface water layer (ENVO:00002042); material: "saline water (ENVO:00002010), including plankton (ENVO:xxxxxxxx)" | depth 5 m
TTCTTGGTAGTCTTCCAGCTGGACAGGCTACAGCTGCTGCCTTATATGATGGTTTAGCTGACGAAGGTGTTCAAACACCATTCTGTAATTGGGGACTATTCGTTGAAGGATTAGTTGCTAAGTGCCAAGGTGTATTTGTTGTTGCTCCTGCAATTATTGGTAACCCAGGATTTGCCCAAGTGGTTAGACAAGATCTAAGTGGTAATAGAATGCCTGCTACCAGAGAGCTAGATTATAATATTTCTCTTAATCAAGCATTTACTACTGCAAATGGTGTTGTTGATTCAAGACTAACTATGGCTCATAAGGGTCAGTCGTACATGAGTTTATTCAATACTGAAAGAGCAAGTGTGCCTGAGCAAAGATACTTTGACTTAATAACTACTTTTCGTCCTAATAATGGTGACTGGTATGTTGGTGTTTATGGTAAAAACCTAGCTAACAAGAGACCTCTTATTGGTATCGATAGAGGTTCTGAAGTTGAAGGAAGTGTGCTAAATGCTACCATTGGTTTTCCAAGAACTTATGGAGTAAGTTTTGGTATTGACTTTTAATTTATACCCTAAATGTGAAAGCCCGGTTTTATACCGGGCTTTTTTTTATCTATAATTAGGCTGTATGATTTCAAAGAAAATACTTTATCTTTTTGCCCTCCCCTTAATAGTCAATACATATGATTTAATAGAAATACCGCATACAGCTGCAATACAAAATATTGGTAAGTTGAGAATTGTCTGTGGGAAAGTTCAATCAACTTATATCAATTCGAATACTGCATCTCAAAGAATATATTTAAACATGGGCCGTGAATATCCCAATCATACCTTTACTGGCCTAATATGGTATTCCTCAAATAAAGATAATTTTGATGGCAGGCCTGATAAAAAATATAGAAAAAAGGATATATGTATTTCCGGTGTTATTACCGTCTTTAATGATAAGCCTCAGATACAAATAGATTTTGAAAATCAGATTGAAATAAAAAGTAATTAAAGATCAACTCTCTCAAAAGTCTGTTCTTTTAACTCGTTATCAGAGAAAGTTACATTATAGGTATTCTTATTACTTCCGAAATTAATAGCTTTAAAAGGTTTATCATCTTTTAAATGAAGCGCACAGTTGCCCTCAATACTTAAACAATGATCTATTACATTCTCACTAAGAGCTTTCTTAACAAAAGGCCTTCTTGCTGGTTCTTCATCGTAATGGGGACAACAAGTACCCTCTACGAAAGCTAAACAATCCATAACTGCTAGATCATCAGCCCAGGAATCAGTAATTCCTTTTTCAAACCAACAAATAGCTCCAGCACTTACGCCACACATAACTGTACCTTTTTCATATGCTTGCTTAAGTAACTTATCTAATCCCCAATCTTTCCAAACTGCGAGCATGCTTTTGGTGTTTCCACCACCAACAAAAATAATATCCTGTTTTGGAATATGCAATGACAAGTCTATTGTTCTTTTAAAAAAATCTATATGGGTAGGATTACAATTAAATTTAGTAAAAACATCATAATAATTTACCTTGTAAGCATCGTTATCACCTGTAGCTGTTGGGATGAAACAAATATTGGGCTTTTCTTTATCAGAGAGGTTTAATATATATTCCTCAATCCTCAAATCTTTAACAGACCTTCCAAAACCTCCGCCACCAATCGCAACTATATTTTTTTTATGACTCATAAATCACCCATTAATTTTCTTATTTCTCTGGTATGTTCAAAAGTTGTTCCACAACAACCTCCGATTACATATGCTCCATCTTTTACCCAACTGAGCGCTATTCTTGCATATTCAGCTGCAGATATTTCCTCAGAATTTAAATTATGTATAGCATCAACATCTTTTGTTGCAATTGATAAATCAACCTCTTTAAATGTAGATGAATTTGCATAGATTCCAAATCTATTAGCTCTCTTGAGTTCATTTATGGAATTACTAGCAATATCTGCATGCGAACAATTTATCAAAACACATTCGATATCTGTTTCAACAGAAAAATCTATTGCTTTAGAGAGAGTTTCAGTACTAGGAAGCTGATCTGGCTGATGCCCTCTATTGGTCCAACTAAGCCAAACTCTATTTGAAAAATCTTTCGCATTTTTAGAAGCATGCTTACCTTCAAAAATTGATGACATGCTTTCACATAAGATAATATCAACTTTGTTTTTATAAATTTCTCCAAGAGACTGATAAAAATGATCTAATTCATCTTTTGTTCCAGTCAGATCAGGTCTGAAACTAACATTTATTGGCGGAAATGTTCCTGCTATAAGAATATCTTTTCCCGATAATCTAATAGCCTCCTGAGCTAACTCTAAGGCTCTAAGTGTAAGCTCTTTATAATCATGCTTTTCAGAATCTTTAGCAAGTATTACAGGGGTTACATAGTAATTACTTGTTGTTATAACATCAGCACCAGCTTCAATATTATCAAGATGAATCTTTAGAATTGAATCAGGTTTATTTATCAGTGCGTGCGCAGACCAAATAGAATTTTTCCAATCGGGTAACATTTCACCATTAACTGCCAATTGAGTTCCAAGCGCTGCATCAAGTAATAAAGTATTCATATTTTATTTGTATTATGGAATTTAATAAGTCTCTGTTTCCATTTATTTGTATAATGATCAAATTCTCTACCATTTACAATAAATTTTTTAAATTCCTGGTTCCGATCTACCATAAGGATAACAATTTGATTTATATTTGTTCCATACATGACATTATGAGCATTTGCATAAGCTGAGCATTGTAAAAAATAATCCTCAATCCATTCTTTGGGTTTTAGTTTTTTAGCAGTTTTAAAATCGATTAAAGATTCTTTACCATGAAAAATACCAATGCAATCTGCTGTTCCAGCATATAGGCCATCTAAGACTAATCCTGCTTCAAGGCCCCAAACTTGATCAATATCTTTTATTAAGTTTTTGATGAAAGTATCCAGAATCTTAATTGATGTATTTGAAATATATGAATCATCATTATAAATTTCCCATTCTTTTCCAAGTAAGTAATTTTCAAGGGCATTATGGACGTTTGTACCTATTGAAGTACTTTCTAGCATTATTCTTTCAGCCTCTTCGTGACCTACTCTTCTTTTCCATTCATCAATGCCGGACTGATCAGAAGTAGATGAAAGAACATTAGTAACTGATGGGACTTCAACACCATTTGAGTCTAGATAAAATCTTCCAGATTTAGTTTCTACTCGTTCGAGCTTAGGATAGCTATAAATCTCTTTAACTAATTTCATCAATTATCTTTTTCAATGGTTGCAAATGTTCTTCAAAGTTTTTCCAATAATTAAGTCCTGATTTATAAATAGGCTGTCTTACTTGCTCTGCACTTGGAGTCTTAACAGGCCTTGAAGATTTATAGAACTCTAAGCACTCATTCTCAAATGGTAATTCGCAATACTGAATCAATTCCTTAATAGTATTTTCTGTATCATTAATTACATTATCATAATGAACTGTATAAATTTGATCGCCAAATACTTTGTGCCAATGATTCATAGCTTTGATGTAATCAGAGTAATATTTACCAAGGTCCTCTAAACTGTATGTAAAAAGCTGCCCTCTTGCAAAAAACTGCTTAAAACAACTAAAACATGTATCCATTGCATCTCTTCTCGTATCAATAATCTTTGCGTTGGGTAATATTGTTTTTATCAAGCCAATATGAATAAAATTGTTAGGCATTTTATCTATGAAGAATGGCGCACTATCTCTAGCCCATCTAGTTCCGTTTAAATATCTTTCTCCTAGTTCTGTGATTTCATCTTCATCAATCTCATCAAGGATTTCTGGATACAAATTATTTTTTCTCTTCAAATCAGCTGCAATTTTGATAATGTTTGGCAGCTCCTGCGTTCCATCTACCATACTATGAGAAGAGATGATTTGATCTATTAAAGTAGATCCAGATCTTGGCATTCCTAAAACAAATATTGGATCTCTGTCTAATGTTTTTGAACTTGAAAGTTGCATTAATTTTTTTTCATTAAAAAATTGAATAACCTTCGATGTATTATCCGTTGTATCCATTGACGAATACTCTGATTCTTCTTTTTTAATTTTGTTCCCCTTTGAATAATTTTTGAAGGAGTTATCAAAATCTTTTTCAACCTCATATGCTTTGCCTAAAGCAAAATACATCTGACACTTCTCAATATCAGACATTTCTGATTTTAGTGCTTTTTCCATTTCCTCTATTTCATTATTGGTAAATTTATAAGTTTTTAGATTTGCTAAACTCCAATACGCTTCGCCTGAAAGATTATTATGTTTAATTGTTTCTTTATATGATTCTATTGAATTTTCAATGTCGCCCATTGTCTTATAGACATGTCCTAAACTTAGATAAACTCTGGGGCTATCAGGCTTTAATTCAATTGATTTAAGATATGCATCTCTTCCATCTTTATAATTTGCTAATTTATTTAAAACAGTTCCTAGTTCGGCCCAAATTAATCCATTTTCTGGATCCATTTTTAAAATATTTTGAAATGACTTTTTTGCTTTATCTAACTGTCCTGTAACTGTATAAACATGAGCTAAATTTGCCCAAACTATACTGTAAGTTGGATCAAGCATTAAAGCCTTAACAAACATTTTTTCTGCGATATCATGATTACCAGTTTTATAGGCCAAAATGCCCATGAATCTTAAAGCATCAATATTATTTTTGTCCTCAATAAGAACTTTTTTAAATGCATCTTCTGCTTTTCTGAATCTGGATGCAAAGAGGTGCCTGACTCCCCTATATAAAAGACCATATTCATCATTATTTTCAAAAAAGTTTTTTATCAATTCGTCTGCTTCATCAGCTTTGTCTTGATGAACTAGTAGAGTTGTTAGATGTTTTAAGGCACTCATATCAGAAAACTTATCTACAAAAATTTTTAGTAAATTTATTGACTCTGAATCTCTTTTTAGAAATTCATTTAGTCTTATTTCTAAGTGTAATAGTTGTCTATCATCTTTCTTAAATTCAAGAGCTTTATGGGTTGTTTCAAGAGCAAGCAAAGCTTTGTTTATTTTTATGTAACAATCAATTAAAAGGTATAAAGAATTTAACTCATTAGGAAAAATCTTTAGAATTTCATTCAGTTGAACAATAGCTTGTGTATATTCTTTTTTATCAATTAAATTAGTTGCATTCTGGTATGCTATCTCTACGGAATTTTTTTTATTCATATGATTCAGAGAAACCTATTTAAAAATAAAAATTGGAATCCCACTTTAATAATTATCCCTATTTTACTCTCATTTCTTATTTCTTTGTACGTTCTCATTGACGTTGATAAATCAACTGAAACCTTGAGATTTTTGTATGCATCGGCAAGTCTAAAACTTGAAGATGTTTATGAACTTGGTGCATTTGGTGTGATAATTTTCTTATTAATATTGTGCCTATTACCTGTGGGATCAAAAAAAATTACTTTATCTGAGCGCCCAGTTTTCAGGAACATATCTTGGGGTGCAATGATGTTCGTTGCTGGTATGGGTGCATCTATTTTATGGGCATCACCAGTTGAATGGGCACAAACCATGAATTCAAAACCCTTTGGTCTAGATCCTTCATCTAGCAATATTATTTCATATAGTCAGTCTTATCCATTATTTCATTGGGGTTTTGTAGGCTGGGCTTTGTATGCATTACCTGGTGTAGCATTTACATTAGCAGTAATTCACAATCCAAAAGTTCAACTATCTTTTGGAGGCATATTAATAAATGGAAAAAGCCCACTGAAAGTTTTATTAAGAAACATCTTTGATATAGTTTTCATTCTAGCAATTCTGGCTGGAGCAGGAGTTGGCATGGGTGTTTCATTTCCTGTGATTGCAGAAATGACTTCATATTTAATAGGTATTGAAAATTCCTTCTCTTTTCAGATTTTCATACTTTTAATTTGTTTAAGTATATTTGGTACTAGTGTATATAAAGGTTTAGAGGGTGGTATAAAGAGATTAAGTAATTTGAATGTATTATTAGTTCTTATAATGTTGTTTGTTATTTTATTATTGGGTCCAACAAAATATATTCTCAATAATGCCATAGAATCAACAAGTTTCATGCTAATTAAATATGTCGACATGAGCTTTTTTTCTGAAAGTTCCTTTGCTCAAAGCTGGACTGTTTTTTATTGGGCATGGTGGATGGCTCTTGCACCGTTCGTTGGAACTTTTATTCTTCAAATATCTAATGGTAAGTCTATTAGACAAATGATACTTGGTACAATTTTCATTGGTTCATTTGCTACCTTTATACATTTTTATGTTTTGGGAGGTCTTACATTGAATTTGTATGAAAGAGGAATCATGAATATTCCTGAGATGGTATCAGATGGGATTCCAAGTGGAAGAATTGCATTAGAGGCACTCCTCACCCTTCCTGGAGGGTATTTCCTTATATTTGTCTATGCTTTCATTGCAACTATATTTCTTTGCACTACATATGATTCTTGTTCTTATGTTCTGGCCTCAACCGCAATGAAACATGCTTCTCAAAAACCAAGCAAGCCGCTAAGAATCCTCTTTGCTGCATTGCTTGTAATACAGCCAATATTGATTATGTCTTTGGAAGGTATTGATAGTATTAAATATATTTTAGTCTTATCTTCAATACCCTTGATATTTATTTATATTCTCATGATTTTCTATATTTCCCAAAGTGCACTTAAAAATTAAATCAGCATCAGCTTATATCCATAATTTTGAATCATTAGATCGACAAAAAGAAGTTGTATTATTTATTCCTGGTGCAGGAATGGATCATCGAGTAGCAGATTTAATAGAAATAGATCCTTCTAATTTTAATAATATAATTTGTATTGATCTTCCCGGTCATGGAAGCTCAACACCAACTGATGCAAAGACTATTGAAGATTATGCAGATTATATTTTTAATTGTTTATTGAAAGTTGATTTAACAAATATTCACCTATGCGGACATAGCATGGGAGGTTTAGTTGCAATGCAATTGTTATCTTTAAATAAGATGATGTTTAAAAGTGTAACTTTGTTTAACTGTCAATATCCCTTATTTGTAGGCTCAGCGCTACTAGAGGGGTCTTCAAGAAATCTTGATGGAGCGTCAGACTTTCTTACAAAATATGGAATACATAAACTTCCTGAGAAAGAAAAACCAAAAAAAGTTTTTGGAGTGAAGGGAAGTAGCTTTTATAAAAAAAATAAAGGAAAAGTTATAAGTCCCTATGGATCAAAAGATCTTAATGATCCTGCAAGAGAGATTGCTTTATATGATCTTAAGAAATTATTTAATCAAGTTTCAAAAGAAATTCTTTCGATTGATATGAATGCATGTATGAAATATAGATTGGATGAATCAAAATTAAAAAAAATCCAAGATATTAATATTCTTATTGGTGAAATGGATAAACTTGTTTCTGAAGAAAAAATACAAGAGATGATTCAAATGTTTGGAAGCGCTAATCTAAAGAAAATGGAAGGTGTGGCACACTTTCCATTTTTTGAAGATCCTAAGATTTTAAATAAATCTCTCGAAGATATATTTAATACTTATATCTGAGTCTCAATCCAATTACTCTAGGTTGCGAGCTAGTTTGTCTAAGATCACCAAAGTCATCATACAATCCGAGTACTGGTCTAGTGTCATTAGCATTATTAATAAAGATTTCACCAGAAATACCTTTCCCTAAATCCATTCCAGCTCTCATATTCATCATAGAATAAGAAGGCATAGCAGTTGTATTTAACTCATCAGCCCATCTTTTTCCTGTATATGAAGAGTCTAGGCTCAAATAAGCTGGTTTACCCTTGACATTGAAATCTTTGTCTAATGTAAGGATAAATCTATGCTCGGGGACATAAGCAAGAGTATTACCTTTATTTCCAAGTATTGTACCTTCAGCATCTACAAGATCATCATCCATGGTTGGATCATTGATATTTGCCATAAGAGACATTGAGAATGTATCAGATATATTAAAATAGCCAGCCATTTCTCCACCACTTACTGTTGCCATCCCGACATTATCTACATAAGCAACTGTTAATAGATCATAGACATACCTTGTAGACTGATAATCTTCCCAATTCATATGATAAATCAATCCATTGAATGTTACTTTTCCATCAGCTAGAGTTGATTTCCAACCAAATTCAAGATTTTTAAGAAGGTCAGAGTTATATGTGTCTGGAACTAACTCAGCTGTTCTTCCAGTAGTTCTGTTAATTCCACTTGGTCTAAAGCCTTCAGAATAAGTTCCATAAACTAGCAGATTGTCATTTGGTCTATGTGCAATATTAAATTTAGGAGCAACGCCATCATCACCAAACTGATAAAGATTGGTTCTACCTATCCACTCAAAATATCCAGTATCAGTTGTTTCGTAGTTTCCAAAGTACCCGTCTTGGGCAAAGAAATCGTTCTCTGTTTCATATTTCCTAAAACCAACAGTCAGGTCAGTCTTCTCGTTTACAGGCACTGTTACTTCACCAAAGATTGCTTTTTGCTCATCATCTCTAATATTATCTTGCCCCCACCACCTATCATCAACGGAAACCCATGATGAGTTAGTTAAATCGCCTGTAAAATCATAGAATGTTTGGTAAGCTTGTTCATTAGTTTCACGGAACATACCCAGAATCCACTGATATCCTGAATCAGTTACTGATTGAATTCTAAATTCATTAGAGACTCTATCGTACTTATCAAATTGAGTATAAAAAACTCTTGGGTCTGTAGAAGCATAATAGTCGTAATCATAATAGTAAGCTGCATAAGAATCATATTCGTTATAATAAACATACTGTGTATAGTCATAAGTATAAGCAATATCTCTTTCAAACATTGAACTTGTTAATGTGAAGTCAATACTTTCTGTTAAAGGACCAGATAGTGTTAAAGAAACTTGTTCAAAATTATCTTCAAATGTTTCAGGAGTATATCTAGAAACTTTCCTTGCCCCCTCGGCAACATCAGATTCCCAAGAACCATTTGAAAGATATTCTTGTCTTAAAAAAGAAATATCTAAATTAAGGCGATTATCAAATTCATTCGAAAATCTTACTCTATGACCTTTTTTATCACTAAAGTTATAGTCATCTCTTAGCTCAACGTAATCTGCATTTGATTGTGCTCCAAGATATGTAAAGTTTTGTGTTGTTGCTACATTATCAAGATAGCCTCCAGAGTGAAGGTCATAAAAACTGACTCTTAATGCAGCAGAATCCATTGCATCATCTATAAATCCTAAAGGAATGTTTACAAATGTTTCAAGAGACCTATCAGGCGAGCCATCATGAACATCGCCATACTCTAAATCAAATCCAAGATCTACCTCTTCAGGATTTGGTTTTTTTGTAATAATTTTTACTGTTCCAGCCTGCGATGAGGAACCGTAAAGGGTTCCTTGAGGTCCTGTTAAAATCTCGACTCTCTCGATGTCATACACATGGAGATCAGGGTTCCCACCAATAGTTGATAAAGGTTGTTCATCTATATATAAAGCTGTAGATGCTTGTGCTCCAGCTCTATTACCAAATCCACCATCAGAAACTCCCCTTATGTAGAAATATGAGTTTCCACTTCCACTGTCATCAACTGTAATACTTGGAACAAGATTAGCAATATCATTAAAATCGGATATGTTTTTTGCTTCAAGCTCCTCAGAAGTAATAGCTTGAACCGCCATTGGTAAGTCTTGAATATTAGATTCTCTTTTAGACGCTGTTACAACAACTTCCTCGACATCATCGTCAGCAGCTACAGATTCAACCTGTGAAAATCCAAGGCCAATAGATAAGGCACCAAGGTATGACATTGCATTCCTATTATCCCTAAATATATCTTTAAGAATTAGGGTTAAAGGATCTGCTTTCTTGTTAAAGAGTGGTTTAAGAATAACTTTATCAGTGTTCATTACTTCCCCCTTGCAACACGCAAAAATCTAAAAAAACACCTTAAAAGTATAGCACTAATGAAATGAATTAGTTAAGTAAGGGGTCAAATAATAGTTCTATCCCCCATTTGTAAGGTTTTGGCCAGTCATGACCATTATTATGATCTAATATGGATGTTACAGTTTTATTATCTAAACAATCATAATAATGCTCAATTGTTATGTCTGCCGGATCTAATATTTCTCTTTTTGAGGATTTTTGGCAATTTAATTTTAACTTCCAGTCATTTACTGTATTTTTCATCGGCTCATAAAAGTAGCCATCTGAAGCCAAAATATCCTCAGGAGGCACCGTAGTATCATTTTTAGCACCGTAAATTACCATTGATACAGGTTTTTCTGGCATGCAGCTCATTCCAAGATGCTGCATACCAGCAATATTAATAACTGCATCAACCTTCTTGGGAAGATTGCATCCAATTGCCTGAGCAATCATTCCCCCATTACTCATACCTACAACAATTACTGATTCAATATCATATATATTTTTATGATGATCAATTACCTTTTCGATAAAACCAATATCATCGCCGCAACTTGCCCAAGTGCATCTGTGTGGATCTTTGCAGTCTGGAGGATATGCATAATAATCTCTATCAATATCGCAAATATCTCCTTTTGGGCCCTCTCCTATTGACCCTGCTAAATCATTAAAAGAGGTTACTTTCCTGCCATGCATCCTAAAAGATTTTCCTTCAGGATATGTTCCAATAAAATTATTTTCTTCTAAAAAATAATTAAAATCTGCTTCACCATATCTTATAAAAGTACTTGCATTACCCGTGTAGCCATGAATACCAACGACTAAGGTCATATCTTTCTCAACATTTGAAGGAACATAAGTATAAAAAGTTCGTAAAGATTCATCATGTAGGATATTGTGCTCTTCTAATTCAAAAATAGTTGGTGAGCAACTAAAAAGAAAAAAAATAGATGGTAATAATATCTTATTCATGAACTTAAGTAGCTCTCCATTAATGATAATAATTCATCCTTACAGGACTCATTCTGTATTTCATGTCTCATTTTTTCAAATTTCTTTAATTTCACATTCTTAAATCTTTTTTTAAAATAGTTAAATAAACCATCAATTCCATCTCCATTAGAGATACAGGGATCATCAGCACCGCCGGCTAAGAAAATCTTAATGTTTTTGTCTAAATTTTTGTATGTCTCATTTATTAAAACCATTTCACATCCATAAATAAAATCAAGCCATAATGAATTTGAACATACAAAACCACAATCAGGATCATTAATATACTTATCTACAACACTATTATCATTTGCTAACCAATCAAAATCAGTTCTGGTATTTTTAAAAGCAGAATTTAATCTTTGAAAGTTTATCTTATGTATTTTGCTATTCTCATTTATTCTAAAGATTGTATTTTCAAATAAAAGCAGTGCTTTAAGAAAAAATAACTGTCCTTTGCTCGGTAGAAAAGTACCCGTAAGAAAAATTCCATCAAGATTCTTCACTTTTTTCATAGTGGTTATAGCTACAATAGAACCCATGCTGTGGCCAAATACATATGAAGGAATTTCTGGAAAAAGATTAAAGAAATGATCGCAAATAACTGATGCCTCATTACATACTTTAACCCATCCTTCTTTTCTTGCAAAAACGCCTTGACCATTTTCTTTGTTATTGCCATGGCCTAAATGATTATGTCCAACAACATGATAACCTCTTTGATTTAGCTGTGTTGCAAAATAACTGTATCTATCTATATGCTCAGCCATGCCGTGGTAGATATAGAAAATGCCCATAGGATTTTCGTGTGATGTTTCCCAAAAATTGACCATTAATTCTTTATGATCAATTTTGACTGATATTTTTTTCATAAAGTTATAAAATATAATCACTTTTTTAAAGAAAAAATGCAAAGTATTTATATTACTGGAACTGGGTTCTGGATACCTGAAGATGGTTTAACCACTAATGATGAGGTTGTAAACTCTTATAATACTTTTGTAGATAACTTCAATGAATCAAATGCTCAAGCTATATCCCTCGGATCAATTGAAGCAATGTCACATTCTAGCTCTGAATTCATAGAAAAAGCCTCGGGCATAAAGACAAGATATCTTTTCGATAAACAAAATTGTCTTGATCCTAATAGAATGAAACCAAAAACAACACCTGAGTTACCCGATAACACATCAATTCTTGCAGAAATGGGAATTGAGTCAGCAAAAATGGCTATTGAAAATGCAGGTATTACACCTGATGAGATAGACGGAATAATATTAGGAACGTCTCACTCTGCTCGAAACTATCCAGCTATTGCAATTGAAATCCAAGAAGCACTTGGAGTAAATGGATATGCATATGATATGTTGGTAGGTTGCTCTTCCACTACTTTTGCTATCAGTAATGCTTTTAGTGATATTGCATCTGGTTTAGCTTCGACAATTCTTGTAATTAATCCTGAATTAACATCTCCAGGAAATGATTTTAGAATTAGAGACAGTCATTTTATTTTTGGAGATGCTTGTGTAGCTACAATTGTTCAAGGCAAGTCAGAGGATCCAAATGGTGCTTTTCGAATCAAAGATAGAGAATTAGTTACTCAGTTTTCAAATAATATTAGAAGTGATTTTAGTTATATGAACAGAACCGACGATCTTAATCGAGGTGATGAGGTTATGTTCAGACAAAATGGCAGAAGTGTTTTTAAGGAAGTTTGCCCAATGGTTGTTGAGATGATTTCGAATCAATTATCAAAGCTTAACTTTAAGACTGATCACATTAAAAGATTCTGGCTGCATCAAGCAAATGGGAATATGATAAATTTTATTGCAAAGAAACTTAAAGGTGATGACTATGATCCAAATGTAGCACCTATTATTCTTGAAAAATATGGTAATGTCGCCTCAGCTGGATCATTAATTGCATTTCATGAAAAAAATAATGATTTTAAAGCTGGTGAGCTTGGAGTTATTTGCTCATTTGGAGCAGGTTACTCAATATGCTCTCTTGTAGTAGAGAAAGTTTAGTATGGATACATCAATAATAATTTTCATAATAACTTTAATCTTCATTAGCTTTTATATATTTAATGAGGCCAGGCCTCAAGGCTCAAAATTTTCTGAGACTATTAAGGATACTTTCAAAAGATTCTTCAGAAAAAGGTAATGTTTGAACTCAGTTTTTCAAAATTAAATAGATCTTCATTGATAATTGCAGTTTTATTAACTGCAGTTATTGGAAGTTTAGCATCCTCAACTGCAGCTACTGATTCTTGGTATTTATCATTGAATAAAAGCGAACTCAATCCACCTGGTTATGTTTTTGGAATAGTTTGGCCTATTCTTTATCTTTTAATGATAATTTCTGCTGTTCTTAGCTATAAAAAAGTTTTTAATCTTTTTATTATTCAATTAATTTTTAATGCAGCATGGTCTTGGTTATTTTTTAGATTTAAAATGCCTTTGTTTTCGCTGTTAGATATTTTTCTGCTTATAGGTCTCAATTCTTATATTTTAAAACTGATGTATGAAGAGAATAAGATAGCTTTTATTTTATTTATACCATATGTCCTTTGGATAACTTTTGCTAGTTACCTAAATCTATATATTGTTATAAATAATTAACTAGGCCAATAACTAGGCCGGTCATGCAAGATGCTAAAGTAGCTCCAATCAAGGCCTTTAGTGAGACGCTTACAAGATCATTCTTTCTTTCTGGACACATTGCTCCAACTCCTGCCACTAAAATTCCTACTGAAGAAAAATTTGCAAAACCACAAAGCGCATAAAGTGTAATAAGTTTTGACTGATCTGATAAAAGCCCAGGCTCGATGTTCGCAAGTTCGGCGTATGCAACAAATTCATTTAAAGCAGTCTTGATGCCCAACAATTGACCAGCCACTACAGCTTCTTCCCAGGGAATACCCATTAGCCAACATATTGGGGCAAATACAAATCCTAAAATAGATTGCAAAGATAGATCATCATTGATAATCCCCAAAAGTGAATCTACAAGTGCAACTAAAGTTATAAAAACTATTAAGATTGCTCCAACACTCAATGCAATTTCTAGTCCATCCCTTGTACCCTTTGTTATAGCATCCATTGAGCTGTTATAAAGTTTTGGTAACTTTGACTCATCGAAAGTTGTAACTTCATTAGAGGGCATCATAATATTTGAATAAATTATCGCAGCTGGAACAGAAATAACAGACGCTGTAATAAGGTGTTGAATTAGATTTATATCAGGGAACTGTCCATTTAACATAGTTACTAAAGCAACCATTATAGATCCTGCAACTGTAGACATTCCTGCAGTAAGAAGTATTAAAAGCTCCTTATTTGTTAGTCTTGAAAGATAGGGTCTTATTAGTAATGGTGCTTCAACCTGGCCAACAAAAACATTTGCGGCTGCTCCCAAACCAATTGGACCACCAATATTGAAAAGCTTTTGACAAACTCTTGAAAATGCATCTACTATAACTTTCAAAACTTTTATATGCCAAAGCCAAGCAGTTAATGCAGACATAACTAATATAAATGGCAATATTCCAAACGCAAAATAGGCAGACTGAACCTGAGCAGAGGGATCAGACTGAACAAAGGGAAGTCCTGGACTTGATAAAAATCCAAACAAAAAGGAGGTACCTTTTTGCGTAGCATTTTGTAGCGCAATAACTCCATCACCCAAAGATTTAAAAAAGGAAACAATTAAAGGGATTTTAATTAAAATAAAGGCTAAAATTATCTGAAATAAGATTCCTACAACTATATTTTTATAATTTATCTCTTTTATATTTGAAGAAAATGGAATTGCGATAGCTGTAAGACCAACAAATCCAATTAATAATTGAAAGAAATAAAAGTCCATTTTTTTAGTAAAGCTTAATGGCCTTTATTCTTTCCTCTAAAAAGTCATGGGAAAGAATACCTTCATCGTTATCATCATAAACAGACTTTAAAACAACATCTGGTGAGGGATGAAGAAAAAATGGCATGCTATATCTTGATTTGGAATCATTTGCACTATATTCAACAACCTGATGAGGAGTGCTTTTTAGATTGCCTTCAGTTATGAGCTGCATCATATCACCAATATTGCAAACTATACTTTTTGAATTTGGTTTTATAGGTATCCATTGATTGTCTTTATTTTGAACTTCAAGGCCCCCCTCTTCTGCTCCGACAAGAAGAGTTATAAGATTGATATCTGCATGAGCTCTTGCCCTTAAAACATTCTCATTAGTATCCACTGGTGGATAGTGAAGGAGTCGAAGTATAGAATTTCCTTTTATAACTTTTGCTTCAAAATAGTTTTTTGGTAAATCAAGCACTAAAGATATTGATTCAAGAACTTTGATGCCCAAATCATTTAGAGAATTAAAGAGAGTATTAAAATGAGAATTAAAGTTTGAAAGCTCATCAACACTAATATTTTCTCTTATTCTTTTGTCATATGACTGATCAACTTCTGGACCTAAGTGCCAAAATTCTTTGAGGTCAGCAACATTCTCACCTAAAGCCGTCTCTTTCCCGAAAGGAGTATATCCTCTTGCGCCACCAATGTCAGGTCTTGCATATTTCATCTTTATATCTTCTGGAAGACTAAAAAAATTTTCAGCACAATTGTAGCTTTCCTCTAATAGAGCATCATCAATACCGTGATCAATAATTGTAAAGAACCCATGAGAATTGAGAGCTTCCTTTAATATTTGTAAGTCTGATTCACTTTGGTTTTGTAGTGATGTAAGTGAAATTTCAGGAATTATGTTATCCATACCAATATTCTACCAAAAAAAAGGGCGGAAAAACCGCCCTTTTTAAGATTCAAAAAATATTAGAATTCGTATGAAAATCCTAATTGGAATCTATAAGAAGATGAATTATTATCAATAAATGAACTATCATCTCTTATACCTGTGATTATCCATCTACCTTGAGCATCAAGACCATCAGTTTCAAGAATCTCAGAAGTAAAGCCTTTGAAATATCTTAATCCTTCTGAATCATTAAAGAAGTTCAGAATATTTACAGCATCAAAATAAATTGTAAATTTATCATCATCCATAAATCCAGGTATTTCCTGAGCAATTCTCATATCCAAGGATCTATAGTAGTCTGCATTTCCAATATTTCTTGGAGCAATTTGTCCAGCAAGTCCTGAAAGTCCTAATCTATCGATATGATCTAAGACAAGATTTTCGCTTACTCCACTGTAGACAACATTAGGATCACCTGGTCCAGGAATATAAGCTAATACATTGTCATCATAGTCAAATAGATCATATCTGTACCATGTATAACTATACGGTCTACCAGATTGAGCATTCCAGAACAATGAGAATGTTGTTGCTTTTCTTGAGCCTTCATTTAAAACATAATCCAAGCCAGCTATTAGCCTATGATCTGTGTTCCAAGCTGATTTACCCACGGATGGTTGAAGAGCTGCTGCTCTAGCAGTACCTCTGTATAGTGATTGAGCTCTAGCTTCAGTACCATCCCATAAAGCTGAGGAATCAACAGTTGTATAACTTGCAAAAGTATTTACACCATTATCAAATTGCTTATCTATAGATAAACTAAATGACTCCATGCCACCCTTACTAGTATTACTCATTACTGTGTTTTGAGTATATCCATTATCATAGATTGCTCTTCCATCAGCTGAAATCTGAATTGGATCTTGTGCTTCAACTCCTGCATCAGTAAAGTTGATAGCATCTATAACTTCACTCTTTATATAATTTGCAGTAAGCCTTGCTCCGCCTCTTAAATATAGAGTTAAATCCATTGAAAGCTTCAGGTCAGATGGAACCTGAAAGTCAGGATGGTTTGCTACAGCTGGTCCTGCTCCTGCATATGCTGATATATCACCACATGGGCCATTTTCATTTGCAACAGCGTCAGGAAGCAAGCATGCTAAATTAAGACCATCATAATAATCTCTTATGTCAATGCCGGTATAATCCCATCCAGTTGAAAATGGAGCCATAAATATAGTAGCAACACCAGTATTTGCAGCTGGGTTTGTCATCCAAACTTGAGGCACTCTACCTGAGAAAACACCAATACCACCAGAGAGCTCAGCACCTTCAACTCTATCCATTCCACTAATTAGTTTAGTTCCACCGATATCAAGCTTATATCCAAATCTTGGTTGAATTACAGTTGATTCTAATGGTGCAGTATTTGGGAATCCAGTTAATGCTTCAAATGCAGCATTATAACCTCTGGTATTTTCGGGCTGATCAATTGTGTCTACTCTTACACCAAAATTAAGAGTGAGGATATCGCTAACATCAACTACATCTTCAATATAAAAAGTAGACATATCGATATCAACTATTGCAGCACCAGTCATAAGATTTCCATCAACTGGCTTAATTGCCAAATGCGTATTTAATCCTGAAAGATCACCATTAACAAATGCATCAACACTATCCCATCTCCATCTACCATTTTCAAATGCAATAAATAGGTTTGAAACAAACTTTTCATGCATGTCATATCCGACAGAAATTGTATGATTTCCTCTTAAAAGAGTAGCTTTTAAATTAAGGATCTGTTCTTCAATATTTGTTTCGTTAGCGCTTCTATACTGCTCACTTGTTGGGTAAGCATATTCACCACTAGATAATTCAATTCTGTGATGTCCAAAATTTTCTCCACCCAGGGAATCTTGGTCATTTTTATAAACAATATCTGTATATTTCATTTCTACAGATAGATCACCACTTAAGTCACCTACATAAGCAAATGTATTTTTTTCTCTATCAATTGGATAGACATAGTAGTGTGATGAAAATACATAGTTCAGGTTTGGTCTATCATATTCCCTGATATTTATATCTTGTGTATTTTGATAAATATACTCAACTCTATGGTTATCATTTATAGAATAATCAAGCTTAACTAAAGTTTGCTCTTGAGATTCCGGTGGCGCATTAAATATCGGCCAACCAGCATCGTAGTTATATCTTTGCATTAAGAAATCTTTAATTTGTAGAAGTTCAGCTTCGTCCTCTGCAGCAATTGGCTGCGAGTTACTTGGAGAAAATCTCTCTGATTCCTCATACCCTACAAAGAAGAAAAGCTTGTCTTCTATGATAGGACCACCAAAGACAAAACCCATAGTCTCATCAGAGAATTGATTCACTGGTGAACCAAGAACATCTCCGACATTGGTTTGGTCCGTATCATAGCCGTATACTTTACCTTCAAATTCGTTAGTTCCAGATTTAGTAACAGCATTAATGTTAGCTCCTCCAAAGTTTCCTTTTGTAACACTGTAAGGTGCAAAGTCTACTCTGATCTGAGCTAGCGTTTCTACACTGATTGGGTTTCTAACTGAAGCAAATCCATTAGCATTCAAACCGAGCGGATCATTTGCAGCAACACCATCAATTGTAAAGTTGTTATATCTATTATTTGAGCCTAAAGCTGAGATCTGTACATCTCTGAAAGTACCTTGGATAGCAAATCTTGAATCACGTTTCAAGAAGTCACCAATACCTTTGTCGATGGAAGCTGTTAAGGCAATATCTTCAGCTGTAATTGTTGATCCAGGTCCAGACGATGATATTCCAGATCTAACACCAGTAACAACAACATCTTCAATTGCAGATGAGCTTACTAGAACAACATCAAAAGAATTTGACTCAGCTAGGGTTAAATAAACATTATCAACCCTTTCAGTATTAAAACCAGCAGCGCTAGCAGTAATTACATAAGGGCCTCCGGGTCTTAAACCGGAAAAGTTAAAGTTACCAGAATCATTAGCAGCTGAAGTCTTTGTGCTACCAGTTGGAACGTGTTCTACCGATATAGTTGCTCCTGGAACATTAACTGATCCAGAAATCGAAGAAGACGTGTCATTTGCAGCAAAAGAAAAGCCGATAAAGAAAACTGATAAAGAAATTAGAATTTTTTTCATAATACTCCTCTTATTATCTTTTTGGGGTACTTAACATTCTACGCCTATTTCAGATAGCTTCAACTATAAAATTCAACAATCTTGTGACAAAAAGCTATTTACAGGTAATAACTTCTTTATTTAAGTACTTTTTAAGACATTTTGGGACGAAAATTGATTTTTCTCCATCATAAAAATTTTCAATAATTGCAATCATTGTTCTGCCTACAGCAAGAGCAGAACCATTTAAAGTATGAGGATAAATCTTCTCTCCACTATCATTAAACCTAATTTTCGATCTTCTTGATTGAAAATCTGAGAAATTGGAACATGACGAAATCTCTCTATATTTATTCTGACTTGGAATCCAGACTTCAATGTCGTAAGTTTTAGCAGATGAAAAACCTAGATCACCCCCACAAAGCTGAACCACTTGATAAGGTAGACCTAAAAGCTGGAGAATTTCTTCAGCATTTTCTAATAATTCCTCAAGCGCATCATCAGATTTATCTGGATGAACAAGCTGCACTATCTCAACCTTCTCAAATTGATGCTGTCTAATCAATCCTCTAGTATCTTTTCCATAACTTCCAGCTTCAGATCTAAAACATGGCGTATGAGATGTTACTTTTATGGGCAGATCATGCAATTCTAGAATTGAATCGGCATAGAGATTTGTGAGAGGAATTTCAGCTGTAGGAATTAAGTACAAGTCTTCAGAGACTTTAAATAGATCATCTTCAAATTTTGGGAGTTGCCCAGTTCCGGTTAAGCTCTGAGAATTAGCTATGTAAGGCACATAACGCTCTTTATAGCCATTTTTTTCAGCAATATCTAGCATGAAAGATATCAGAGCTCTGTGCAGTTTTGCTACATCATCTTTAAGAACCGAAAATCTTGTACCTGCAAGTTTAACGGCTGACTCAGTATCAATGTCTGAAGTTATTTCAAGATGATCAATTGAATCTCTTTTTATTATCTCTCCGACTGTTTTTATTACCTTGTTGTCCTCTTCGCTGTTACCCGGCTCTACTTCTTTATAGGGTGTATTAGGAATATCTAAGAGAAAATCTTTAAGATCTATAAGAGTTTTATTAAGTAAGTTTTCTTTTTCTTCTAGTTTTTTCTTTATCTCGTCTAACTCAATAGTGAGTTTTGATGTATCTAAATTATTTTTCTTAAGATCTCCAAATTCCTTAGAAAGCTTATTTTTTTGGCTTTGCAAACTCTCTACTTCAATTTGTTGTTCCTTTCTAACTGAGTCAATCTCTTTGAATAGTTCTTCATTCAAATCATAGTTTTTTATTCTTAAACTATCTTTTACTTTTTCTGGATCTGCTCTAAGAAAATTAATATCAATCATTTCGAAAAAACCATTAGG
>TARA_B100001057_G_scaffold80165_1_pt1 | contig 20213 bp, 21 predicted proteins | sample TARA_B100001057 | Tara Oceans TARA_B100001057 (sample SAMEA2621839) | marine metagenome | biome: marine biome (ENVO:00000447); feature: surface water layer (ENVO:00002042); material: "saline water (ENVO:00002010), including plankton (ENVO:xxxxxxxx)" | depth 5 m
TGATTTTTACAATCCCAACCATTATTTTTCGTGATACTAACTTTCTTAAATGGAAAGCCCCGATAGTGAACTGGGTTTTCGCACTGATCTTTATTGTGTCTCGCTACATCGGTGAAAAACCAGCAGTCGAGCACTTAATGGGCCATACAATCATTGCGCCACGGGAACTTTGGATCAGACTTAACCTGCTCTATGTGTGCTTTTTTCTCGCACTTGGCGCTATAAATTTAGCCGTGGCGTATGGTCTGCAAGAAGCACTGTGGATTCAATTCAAAGTGTTCGGTAATTTTATTTTGACGTTTATTTTCATATTAGGCCAGATGCCCCTGCTCGCAAAGTATATTGAACCCAACGAAGCCGACGGAGACAAAACGCAGAAATCCACTTCAAAACTGTAAGTGCTTGCGCCTAACCATCTCCTGTTAGAACCTTAGCGGCGGTAAAACATATTCCAGACGGTTGAATACGATCGATATTCACCGAGGCAAAAAAGCAGCTCTTAGTTCGGGGAATCGCTGATCAAGCACTGCATTCCATTCGACAAGCTGCCGTTCGCGACGCCTAAACAATTCAGTGGGATCCCCTTCAATAGTGATGCTTTGAATTTTATCTCGACGTCGAATTTGGAGAACAGTTTGGAGTCCATCAATGACCCGCCCGAAAACTGAGTGCTTTCCATCGAGATGCGGGGTAGCCAAGTGAGTGATAAAGAACTGACTTCCGTCGGTACCAGGACCTGAATTCGCCATGGAGAGTACGCCCTGTCTGTTGTGCTTTAAAAGCAACTCGCCCGCAAACTGGTAACCTGGCCCTCCTGTTCCATCCGCTCTTGGATCTCCACCCTGAGCCATGAAATTGCGCTCTACCCTATGAAAACTCAACCCATCGTAAAAGCCTCGCAGGGCGAGGTTCACGAAATTTGCCACGGTGGTGGGAGCAGCACGATCGTTCAACTCGGCTTTCATGACGCCCCGCTCAGTCTCAATGACAGCCACCAGCGGCTGCGCGTTAACAGATATTGACAAAAAAGCCAGACAGGCTAGCGCAATTCGTTTCATAAAATAGTTTCTATACTCGCTATGTTGCAGCATCAGCATAATCAATGATTACCGGGGCATGATCCGAGAAGTTTCGTGCGGTGTAAATTTCAGCACCCAAAACTGAGGAACGCAAGCCCGGAGTGACTAGTTGATAATCTAGGCGCCAACCAACATTCTTAACACGAGCTTGGCCGCGGTTTGACCACCAAGAGTATTGATCCGACTCTTGATTAACTAATCTAAACGCATCACTCCAGCCTACTTCGTTGTAAAGGGTGTCCAACCACGCCCGCTCCTCCGGAAGAAAACCCGAATTTTTCTGATTCGACCGCCAGTTCCTGAGGTCGATTTGTCTGTGACAAATGTTCCAGTCGGCGCAAATAATGTATTCACGCCGCTTTCGGCGCAACCTGCGCATATGATCTTCAAAATGTTCCATGAAGGCTAGCTTCCGCTCCTGTCGTTCAGGGTTAGAAGAGCCTGAAGGCAGGTAAAGCGACGCGACGCTTAGTCCCTGAAAATCCGCCTGAAGGTACCGGCCCTCGTTATCCGCTACAGGAAATCCAGTACCCCTGAGTATCTTGAGCGGCTTTTCCCTAGTAAAGAGCGCCGTGCCACTGTAGCCCTTTTTCTCAGCATCAAAGTAGAAGCAATGATAACCTCGAGGCCGGAAAATAGGATCATCCAGCTGGCATTCCTGTGCCTTAGTCTCCTGCAGACAAACTATATCCGCGTTCGCATTAGCGAGCCAATCGAAAAAGCCCTTTCTCGCTGCCGCTCGCACGCCATTGCAATTGAATGTGATTACTCTCATCAGTGCGCTGCAGCTTTCTCCAATCAGGCAACCCAGCCTCTATTTTAACTCCCGTTCACTCCCAAGCAAGCCGGAAACGTCCTTCAGAAGTTGTTAGGAAATATTTCCTGGGAGGACTTGGGATTGCTGCAAAATAGTTACTTTAAGTAACTTTATTTATCCTAAAAATGGAAATTTGTTGCGATATGTCAGAAAAAAGCTGCTTTATCTCGAACTTTCCCGTGTCATAAAAGCGCTATGAAAAATTAAGTAGCATTTATAAATATCTGTTTATCATGATTTTTTAAAAATTAATTGTGGAGTAACCCAACACTTTCTGTATCAAGATAATAATGTGCAAATATTACACATTATTTGTTACTTTATGAGGCCTTATGTGTTACGATGCGCCCCGCATTGCATGGGTAGCGTGCGATGCAAACCCAATAAAATTTTGAAGGAGGAAATTATGAGTAGGATGCTTAAGGATGCACGATCTGTCGCAGAAGCAGCAGTAATAAGTTTGGCGATTGTGACTGCAGCGTTGGCCGTCCCAGCTGCAATTCTCTACGCCGCTGTCTAAAAAAGGCAACCCCAAGGAGGCGCCATGCGAGGCCTTACTAGTCAATGCAGCGACATCTGAACGCCGACTTGAGTCAACATGATTGAGCCGGCGTCGGCAGTTCAACCAAAATAAGGGAAAACCTCGCAGATTGCCTGTCCCAGCCCCTATTCACAGCCCGGGGAATCTCAACTAGTCAACCACTTCGTCCTCCCAGACAACCAGATACCGAGGCATCGGAATTAGCAGCAGCCCTCAGATCGGCTCTTACAACATTCTGCTCAATCAGTGATTAGCTTGTCTACGAAATTGCAGGGCCGGTGCGTACTGTCCAATTGGTATTGAATAATACTTTCCCATCCTGTTTGACAAGCCCCTGGGGATCCAGGTAGGCAGAATACAATCGTGCGGTTCGATATACCCGCAAATACGCGAGACTGAATCGTCGAAGTGCCGATTTCGTCAAAAGACAAATGACGAAACAATTCGCCAAATCCTTCAATCTGCTTCTCCAGCAGGGGCTGAATAGCTTTCTGGGTATTATCTCTTTCGGTGAAACCTGTGCCGCCCGTCATAATAATCCCCTTCACTAATGGGTCCGCGATCAGGCACGAGATCTCAGCACGCAATTGATAGATATCATCCTTCACGATTTGCTTGCTGTGAAGCACATGCCCCGCTTCTTCCAAGCAATCTATCAACAACCTACCTGAAGTATCTGAAGCCTCAGTTCGCGTATCAGAGACAGTAACAACTGCAAGCGGAAGGGCTATTTTCGAATCATTCACGTTATCCTCCCGTCATATTCATAAGCCGTATCGGCTGCGCATGATCTCTGTTATAGAAATAGTGACGCTCAGGCTTGATATCCATGGAAGCCACCAAGGCGTTCTTTAAATCACCAATATCCTTCGAAACATCGCGCAATATAGCTCTCAGATCAACCGAATGTTCATTGCCTAAGCAAAGCAGCAGCCTTCCCTCAACGGTAATACGAACACGATTGCAGTCTTCGCAAAAATTGTGAGTCACTGGCGAAATGAACCCGATGCGGCTACTAAAACCAGTGACTTGGGCATATCTGGAAGGACCAGCGGTGCGGGTTGAGCTGTCTAATAGCTGATATTTTTTCTCTATTTGTGCGCGAACCCAAGCATTACTGCATGTCGTGTCCTCTCGTGCGTGATCTGAAGCTTCACCCAGAGGCATTTCCTCGATGAATGCAATATCCAGGTTTCGATCTAACGCATAGTCTGTGAGTGCCAGCACTTCGTCTTCGTTGTAACCCTTCATCACAACCGAGTTAAGTCTGATGCGCTCAAAGCCATTAGCAATAGCCGAATCAATTCCGGCTAAAACTTTGTGGAGCTTGCCGACCCGAGAAATACGCTGAAACCGATCAGCTCTCAAGCTATCAATGCTGATGTTGATTCGGTTCACCCCAGCTTCCTTCAAACGCGCAGCATAGGTAGTCAGCTGAGACCCATTGGTGGTAAGCAAAAGCTCCTGCAAACCAGGAAGAGCGCCCAACTTCTCAACAAGAGTCATCACATTGGTCCGCACGAGTGGTTCGCCGCCGGTGAGGCGGATTTTTTTTACGCCCAGCTCGGTAAATGCTTTTGCAACCTGATAAAGCTCTTCCAGCGACAAGATCTCTTTACGGGGCATAAACGTCATTTCTTCGGTCATGCAATAAACACAGCGAAAGTCACATCGGTCTGTAACCGACAGACGGATGTAGTCTACATGACGTCCAAATCTGTCGACCAATTTTGCTGGAAAAATGCTCTCATTCATAACAAGTACTATACCGCAGACAGGCGAAGCTGCGTAAGCCCAGAAAACAGTGAAAGTAAGTCACACATTGACCAGCATGATTTGCGCTGCCAGCAACAGCAAGATAGCGCCCATACCACGCTCAAACCACACACCGAAATGAAGGATTAGTCGGCGTACTTGTGTGCTTCCTAACAAACGTGATAAGAGCGCAAACCAAACAAAAGTGGCTGCAGACATGTAGAGTCCATAGTACAGCTGAACCCTCACCGGAGTCTCACTATTGATCACTCCGGCGAACAGCGCCAGAAAGAAAAGGGTTGCTTTAGGGTTCAGCCCATTTGTCAGGAATCCTAAGCAGAAGGCCTGTGTAAATGCAAAGGATCGTGTATCAGCGCTCTCTTCTTCCAGCAACTGTCGACCTGAAACCTTTATTGTCTGAATACCCAAAAAAGCTAAGTAAGACGCCGCCATATATTTCATGGCGGTTAGCAGCGTGTCCGACTGCGATAACAAAATGGACATCCCTAGCAGACAGTAGCTGACATGAACGAGTACCCCCGCACCCACGCCAAGACTTGTCGAGATGCCAGCTCGGGGCCCACCTGTCACACTTTGCTTCATGACAACGGCAAAATCAGGACCGGGGGAAGCCACCGCTATAAGGTGCGCGATGGCTATGACAATAAACTCTGACCAGTACATCTCAGCAGATCAGTCTACCAAACGTCAGGGCAGACGTTCAGATAGCTCTAATTCCAAAACCACCTCCGCATCAGAATCAAGCATTAGTGCTGCAGACTTAACTCTGTAATCGCCGGGCGCTGGCGTAGCCACCCCCCTGAAAGATGCCAGAGCGGTCACGTAAACCGACTCAGCTGAAGATAAGTTGTAAGGCCCGACGGCAGAGGTATTATCGAGTTGAAACGACGCCGGTAACGCGCTGACCGTTGTGTCTACTGCAGCTAGTGGTGGCAACCCATCTTGCTCTGCATTACGAACGGCCAAGAAGACGCGGAGGTCCGGATTAAGATCAGCCTCTGGGGAAAGACTGAGCGCGACATTAATTTGCGGGCCGCTTCTGCCCCCGTTACGCTCAGCAAGGATGTCCTGTGCAGCTGCAATTCTGAACCTCAGCTCTTCGGCAAAGTCTCCGTTTGGATTGGCCTGAATCATTAACCGCCAATAATCGATAGCATCCGAATAATCTTCCCTTTGTTCTGCCTCCGCTGCCAATAATTGCAATACCGACATCTCACTCGGATTAATTGCTCTGGCTTGATCTATCACGGCCTTAACCTGGGCGCCGAATTCAAACTCTGAATTAATGTACATGGCCATCGCTATTCGACCGAGCACCAATGCCTTTTCAGGCGTTTCATCGAGTAGATCCGCAGCTTTCTGGTAGGCAATCTGTGCTTCCTCAAACAATCCCACTGCAGCAAAATTTTCAGCGAGGAAATAAAAAGCCCAAGGCATGTCAGGGTTCGCTTGCGCCAGCTCGCCAAGCGCTATGATCAGTTCGCGGGTTTCAGCGCTGTCCCCCTGGTTATCGACCGTCCGCTGAAACAAATCCATAACCTGCACATCATCAATGTAACCCCACTGGTTGTATAGGCCGTAAGCGAAAACAGGCAATGCCAACACAAAAACCAAGGGCAACAGATAAGTCGACGTATTCAGTGATCTAAGAGCCTCGTAGCTATTACTTCTTAAATTAGGACGAGCATTTGCGGAAGATACGGCTTTCTCATTCAATTCGACATCAGCCAATAGGCCCATCTGCAGCTCAGACAGCAAGAGGTCAAACTGCTGTTGGTCCAGGCTACCGGCAGAGAACTCGGCCTCGAGCTCGCCGCTGCGCTCTTGGAAGAGCGCAATGTTGGCCTGCTTACGCAGTTCATCTGAGTCAACCGGCTGGGTTCTTACGCGAAACCAAATCGGGGCTAGAACAAACAGTACAGCCAGTAAAAAAAGTCCGACAGTGACTATCCAAAACACGTTTAAATCCTTGAACCGAGACGTTTAGCCTTGAGCCTTCAATAGCGCCTGCAATTTCTCACGCTGCGCGTCATCCAATTCCGACGCCTTTCGTTCCTTCTGTTGTGCCCTACGTGAAATCACAAACGCAGCAGCCCCGCCAATTACTAAAAAAATAAGCGGTCCAAACCACAGAAACAAGGTCTCCATGCGCAAGCGCGGCTTGTAGAAAATGAAGTCACCGTAACGCTCAAACATAAACTGCTCGATCTCTTCATTCGTCATGCCCTCCATGATCATGCGATGGATTTCTCGCCTCAGATCCTCCGCAACTCCGCCACTGGACCCCGTAAGGTTCGTGTTTTGACACATGGGACATCGCAATTCGTCAGACAACTGCCGGAATCTCTGTTGCTGCTCCTCAGTTTGGAATTCAAAGGTGTCGACCTGAGCATAAATCACAGGCAAGGAAGCAGAACAGGCCAAAAAAAGAAAAGCCCAGCGAGCCGCAGTCGAAAGCGAAAAAGAAGCCACCGCAAGGGACATCAGATGTCTTCCGCCCGCAGTTCAGCAATGGCGGGCAGAAATTCTTCAGCCCAAACTCTCTCATCCAAAACACTGACGTGCCGGTATCGGATCACACCTTCAGAATCGACTAGATAGGTCTCTGGAGCTCCGTAGACTCCGAGATCTATGCCAAACCTACCGTTGCTATCCTCAATACTGAATGCAAAAGGATTGCCATTAGTTTCAAGCCAGCTTCTAGCGAGCTCTGACTGGTCTTTGTAATTCACCCCGATAACCGGTATCTCACCTTCCTCAGACAGACGCATAAAAGTAGGGTGTTCCACGAGGCATGGCAGACAATAGCTTCCCCAGACGTTCAAAAGGAAAATCTGATCGGGTAGATTAGCGTTGGATATGGTATCTCCGTCCACGGTGGGAAGCTGAAACTCCGGCATGGGCTTGTCAATAAGCATTGACGGAAGCTCTTTGGGGTCGAGAAAAAGGCCTCGCCACAGCAGAAGTGCCAAAACTATGAAGCCTGAGACCGGCAAGAAAAAAGCTAACCTGCCCATATAAATTCTTTCTCAAAAACACTCATCTCTAATGTCCTGACTTTCCCTTCACTCATACGGCTATGAAGCCGCTTGCAATTCCGGTGCGGCTAGAGCATCAGAGCGCACGCCAGATTTCCCTGCTGCTTTCACTCGCAGCCGGCGGTAACGTTTGTCTGCAGAAGCTAGCGTGCCCCCAAGGGCCATGAGTATCGCACCGAGCCAGATCCAACGGACAAATGGTTTAACATACAACGTCATTGACCAGGCTCCGGCCCCTTTTTCCTCACCCAGTGTGACAAAAAGGTCACGGAGGAAGCCTGCGTCGATGGCCATCTCGGTCGACGGAGTTCCACTGGCAACGTAGAGACGGCGCTGAGGATACAACACCGTGAGCAACTCATCACCTTTGACTACAGTGAGCTCGGCCTCATCGCCAACATAATTCGGACCTTCAATACGTTCACTTCCTTTAAGCGTGAAAACATATCCACCGAGATTTACAGATTCACCGAGGCGAAGTAATACACTCCTTTCTTCAGAGAAGTAACTGGTGAGAGCAGCACCAATAAGCATTACAGCTATCCCAATGTGGGCCAACACCATGCCGTAATAACTCAAGCCTAAGGCTTTCAACCCATCAACTTTCGACCGCTTGTTAACGATTTTGTTGCCGATGTCCTTGCTAATGGCAAAGACAATCCAGCTGGCAAGAATCAGGGTGACTGTTGCCGCCAAGGAAAATTCTGCAAGCACAATCAAGGGGATTACTAATCCGATCACCAAGCTGGCGAACAGAACTTTGCTTAGCTGTGCCACTAGATAGGCCGAAGAAGTTCGCTTCCAACGACTTAGTGGTCCGACACCAACAAACACGAACAGCAACATCATTAAGGGCACAAAAATAGTATTGAAGTAAGGGGGCCCAATACTGATTAGATCGTCAGTAAAAGCCTGATAAACCATCGGAAAAAGAGTCCCAAGAAATATCGAAGCTGCCGACACCACCAGGATCACGTTATTTACTAAAAGAAAAAATTCGCGCGAGGTATGTTCAAAACCAAAACTGCCTTTCATCAATGGCGCTCTTAGCGCAAAAAGGAGCAGTGAACCGCCGATAGAGATGCCCAATATCCCAAGGATAAAAAACCCTCTGGAAGGGTCACTGGCAAACGCATGAACCGAAGTGAGCAGGCCGGAGCGCGTAATAAAGGTCCCCAACAGGCTGCCCGAAAAAGCTAGTATGGCCAGCAGCACTGTCCAGCTCTTAAACATACCGCGCTTCTCGGTTACAGCCAAAGAATGAATCAACGCCGTACCTAATAACCAAGTAATCATAGGCGGATTTTCCACGGGGTCCCAAGCCCACCATCCCCCCCAGCCCAACTCATAGTAGGCCCACCAACTGCCCAACGCGATTCCAACAGTCAAGATCGCCCATGCCACATTGGCCCACGGACGAGACCAGCGCGCCCAAGCAGCATCCATCCGACCACTGAGAAGCGCCGCAATGGCAAAAGCGAAGACGACGGAAAAACCGACATAGCCCATGTAAAGAGTTGGCGGATGCAATATGAAGCCGATATCCTGAAGAGCTGAATTGAGATCAGCGCCATCAGCTGGAGGCAGAGGCACAATGCGATCAAACGGGTTCGAAGTCGACAGCATGAATAATATATAGCTAAAGATCAGAATACCCAGCACACCAAGTACCCGCGCCACAAATTCCGCCGGCACAGTTTTGCTGAACACTCCCACCAACAACATCCATCCGGCCAGCATGAAGGTCCAGAGTAAAAACGAGCCTTCGTGTCCACCCCAGACCGCGGTAAATTTGTAACGCATAGGCAGCAGGGTATTGGAATGCTGGGCGACGAACGACACTGAAAAATCATCAGTAACGAATGCATAAGCCAGCGCGGATATTGCTAACCCGAGAAAAACAAAAACACCAGCGGTTAGCGGACGAGCCATGCTAATCCACACTTGGTTATTGAAGTGGGCACCCGCGATAGGTAGAACACCCAATAAGGCACTCAAACATAGCGCGAGAATCAAGGAAAAAGAGCCCAGCTCAGGAATCATACTGTAAGTCCTTAAGTTTCGGGTCGTGTAACGGCTCCCTCTGGAGACGTCCCGGCAGCGTCAAGAGCCGCTTTGACTTCTGGCGACATATAATTTTCATCATGCTTCGCCAGCACGCGCGACGCCTGAAATACACCGGCGCTATCTAGACTGCCTTCGACTACGATTCCCTGTCCCTCGCGAAATAGGTCGGGCAGAATACCCTCATGGTAAATTGAAACGTCATTGATGTAATCCGTTGCCACGAAACGTACGACGAGACTGTCCACAGCGGACTGCACCGAGCCTTCGCGCACCATCCCGCCAATTCGGATCCGCTGACCTGCATTCACTTCACCTTGAGCGACTTGAGTTGGCGTGTAGAACAGGTCGATATTTTGGCTCAAAGCATACAAAGTAAGGCCAACAGCAACGCTGAGACCTGCGGCTATAAACATGATGACGCCCAAGCGCTTACGACGATGAGCTTTCATGCCCCGTCCTCCTCGATGACCTCTGAACCAGATGCCGAACCGGTGTTGGCTCCAATAGGCATTGATTGTGCTTCAGAATTGATTGCATAGCGGCGTTTCAGGTCTCGAATAATTTGCTTGTTTTTGCGCAATGGCCCATACAGATTAATTGCAAGAAAGATAACGAACATGCCATATACCGACCAAACGTTGAAGGCATAACCGCCCATCTCAATGAATTCTTGGAAACTTGAAAACTGCATGCTTCAAAAGTCCTTCGTAGATCTAGCTTTTTGCAACAAGCTCCATGACCCACTGCGCCCTTTTCTCTCTTTGTAAAATTTCGTTGCGAGTCGACATAATGAGACTAATTGCAAAGAATAAGTACACCGCAAAAATCATGAAGATCAACGGCACCCAAATCTCAGGACCGTTCGCCTGATCTGTCGCCAGTGTAAAGTTTGTCGATGTCTGATGAAGAGTGTTCCACCAGTCAACTGAGTATTTAATGACTACGACGTTTATACATCCGACAATACTAAGCAATGCACATGCTCGTGATGCGCCTTCGGAATCTTCCAACGCTGACCTCAGTGAAACCACAGCAAGCAAAAGGAACAACTGCAAAAGCAAAGAAGTCAGTCGTCCGTCCCATATCCACCAAGTTCCCCACGTATCTACGCCCCAAATGGAGCCGGAGGCTAGCGCAAGGGCAGTGAACCAAGCACCCAGTGGTGCGGCCACCTTGACTACCACATCGGCGAGTTTCATACGCCACACTAAAAAGATGGTGCCGGATATCGCCATTAGGGGGAAAAAGGCGAGGGAAATACTTGCGACAGGTACATGTACATAAAAAATGCGGTTTGTCAGACCCTGCTGATAGTCCTGAGGCACGAACAGCAACGCCCAGGTAACTCCGACCAACAAGCACACAACCATAGCGCTTACCAGCCAAGGCAACCACTTACCAGATAGCTCATAAAACCACTTGGGGGAGCCCCATTTATGAAACCAGGTCCAATCCATCTTCAGGTACCGAAAACTTTTTGAAAGAAGTATATCACTGCTGCTGACGTCCTATCAGAGCGAAATTGTAACCTATTGTTATTACGTGGATAAACGCAAAATGGACTACAAGCTGTCAGTTTACACTGATACGCAAGGCAGCAGCGGAAGCCAATGGGGCTAGAGTCAACGCAGCAACTAGCATAGCTCCCATAATCGCCAAGTATCCCGAAAGCGAGGCGCCTTCTAGGGTCTGTGAGACTGTCAAGGTGCCTGCTATGAGAACCGGAACGCTCATGGGAAGCGTGATTACCGCAAGGATAAGCCCCCGACTTCCAAGGCCGACCGTCAATGCCACACCGATCGAGCCAAGCAGGCTCAGTACAGGAGTACCAAGCAACAAGGTCAGCATTAATGTCAAATAAGCGCCATCAGGAAAATTAAGCATGTAGGCAATCAATGGCGACACCACCACGACAGGGAGCCCGCTAACTAACCAATGAGCGATATTCTTTGCCAGTACCAGAAAATAAAGTGGATGAGGACTGAGCATCAGCAGTTCTAGGGAGCCATCTTCAAAGTCAGCGCGAAACAAGTTGTCCATCGCCAACAGGGAAGCGAGCAAAGCTGAGATCCACAGCACACCAGCTGAGATCTCGCCAAGCACTTCAGGCTCCGGAGAAATCCCGATCGGAAACAAGGTTGCTACCAACACAAAAAACATAAACGGATTGAATAGGTCATTCTTCCTTTTAAGTGCGATCATCAAATCTCTCCGCAATGTCGTAACTACCGCCATTGCTAGAGTAGAACGAGCACCAATCATGACATCATACCCCCAGACTTTCCGCTCGCTCCGAGCACCAGTTCGGTAAGACCGTCGATTGCGAGTGCATGATGAGTAGTCACTAACACTGAGCCTCCTTGACTGCTGTGCTGCCGAATCAGATGTTCCAGTAACGCGACTCCTGGAACATCAAGCGTCGTGAAGGGCTCATCCAGCACCCAAAGGCGCGCTTCTGACACCAGTAATCGGGCGAGACTTACTCTCTGGTGCTGACCTGCAGAAAGCGTAAAGCACTGCGAATCCTCAAAGCCCTGCAAACCGAGATGTGCGAGTGCGGCATCTATCTCGCACACGCTGACCTGTCTGCGCAAGTTGCCTGACCACATTAAATTCTCTCTGGGAGTTAGCACCTTGCTGACGCCCACACGATGACCAAGATAGAGTGCGCCGTCACGGAACTCTTCCACGCATTCCGTGAGTAATTCGCCGCGCCATCGAATAACACCTCGATAGTTGTCGTTAAATCCGCAAAGAATCCGCAACAGGGTCGTTTTTCCCGACCCGTTACCCCCTTTGATCTGGAGCACTTGACCTTCATCTACCTGGAAACTCAGGTTTTGAAAAAGAATACGTTCGTCTCTTTCACAGAAGAGATCGTCGACTGCGAGCACCGGGATGAGATCGGCCGCCTGCTCAGAATTTTCAGAGGTGAGATTTTCCATTTCTTGAAGAGTACCGCAGAAGGTACCCACAAGAGCAAGGGTACTTCGGCATTTTTGTCAATCGCGAGAAACGCTGAACGGGTCTATTCGCATCTTGCATAATGGTAGCGGAACTATCTACCGAAAAGTTGATTTCCAACTGACTAGGGGCCTGTCGATTCAGCTCCAGTCGGACAATCGCGCTCTGAGCCTAATTGCAGCTTGACTGTGAATCTGGCTGACCCTTGATTCACTTACACCGATCACCTCTCCAATCTCCTTGAGGTTCAATTCCTCATCGTAATATAGGGCGAGAACCAGTTTTTCTCGGTCCGGCAACCCATCGATCGCGCGAGACAGGTGCGCTTTGAATGTATCTCGCTGCAGCCCGTCGCAAGGACCAAGCAACTCGCCAGCCGCCATCTCAATCGCAGAGTCGTCGCCTTCCATTACATCGTCAAAGCTGAACAAGCGGCTTCCTGCAGCATCCTGCAGAATGGCGTAATAAGCGCTTAGATCAATGTCCATTTCTTTCGCTACTTCTGTATCCTTGGCATCTTGTCCGGTGCGCGCTTCAATTAACTTTATTGCTTCTGCCACCTTTCGCGACTTGCGATGGACAGAGCGTGGTGCCCAATCGCCTTTCCGAACCTCATCCAGCATTGATCCTCGAATCCTGATTCCCGCATAGGTTTCAAAACTGGCACCTTTCGACACATCGTACTTTCGCGCGGCCTCGAGCAGACCGATCATGCCTGACTGAATCAAATCGTCGATCTGGACGCTAGCCGGCATTCTCAGTAGCAAGTGGTGAGCGATGCGTTTGACCAGCGGAGCATAACGATCGACAACCTCTGTCAGGCTCTTTTCTTGCGCTTCAGCAATCGCTTCAGTTTTATCAATCGCGGAAGCTCCTGTTGCTGCACTCATGTTGTTATCCCGCTATTTAGTTCGATCGACTGGCCGGCTGTTGCCAATTGAACGCCTTTTCCGTTTGTCTGTTAGTTACGTTTTCGACAACTCTAAACCGCTGATGCAAGCGAACCGCCGTGTTCGCGTTTATTTCGGGGCAATTAAGCGCCTTTCTATTTCTTTGCGCCCACGACACACCCATGTGTCGGCCTTAAATCCCCCTTCAATCTAACCCAGCTAAACAAATTCAAACTCGAGACGACACAAGAGAGAGAACGCCGGTGCTGAAGACTATTCCTCTTCCATGCTTCCGGGTGCGCCCAGTGTCTACTCGTGGTCTAACACTCTCGGGCCTGGTGAAGACACCTGCAAAAAGCATTCCAATAGGCGCAAAAACTAAGTATCGGGATTGAAGAGCCCGCATGAAGTGGGCTGTAGAGGGATTGCAGCAAGTCAGGTAAAAATTTGTTTGGCCGTTACCGGAGGAATTATGCCGAGTTTTTGACGACAACACTTAACAACGTCAATAATCTGGCGGTACGGCGCGAGGTGAATTTCAACAACTTTATCAAGCGGCGTGTCAGGGCATTGCCGGACTGACGCTATGAGCAAGCTCCACGAATGCCTCCAGCTTACCTACGTCGCACGCAACAGCTCTTACGCCTTTGGAGGGGTGACTCCGGTTTGCCCCATGTATTTCCCACCACGCTGCTTGTATGTCACTTCACATTGTTCATCAGATTGATAGAAAAGCATCTGCGCAACTCCCTCATTGGCGTAGATTTTAGCAGGCAGTGGAGTCGTGTTAGAAAATTCCAGTGTGACATGCCCTTCCCACTCTGGCTCGAGAGGGGTCACGTTGACGATAATCCCGCATCGTGCATAGGTCGACTTGCCCAAGCAAACGGTCAGTACATCTTTAGGAATTCTGAAGTACTCTATGGTTCGCGCCAGGGCAAATGAATTCGGCGGTATTACGCAAACAGGCTCTCGTATACTCACAAAACTGCCTTCGTCGAAATTCTTGGGGTCGACAACGTTGGTAGTGTGCACATTAGTAAAGATCTTGAATTCAGCCGCACAACGAACGTCATACCCATAACTCGATGTTCCATATGAGATAACCTTTTGATTGTCTGAGAATCTTACCTGCCCGGGCTCGAAAGGATCGATCATTCCCTGCTCGTCCGCCATCTGTCTTATCCACCGATCCGATTTGATTGTCATGCCAGGAATTCCCCCGAAGAAGCCCGCTTGGTGAGGATGCTCATGATAATGCTAATCTTTTCCTTTCGCCATGATACAGCAGGCTATCCCTTGGAAATTCACCCACACCTACAGTATTATACCGATCCAGCTTTTACCTAATGCGTCTGATCTCAGTCGCCAAGTCACTTCAGAATTCGCGTAAACCAGCGGTCACTGCGTCGCGGTAAATCGGTGGACGGCGCATGCACCGCGGGCATGGACACGGAGAGTTTTCCGATGAAGCAATGGCAGTGCATCGTTTGTGGTTTAATTTATGACGAAGAATCAGGTTGGCCTGAAGACGGCATCGAACCAGGAACTCCTTGGGAAGACGTTCCAGACGACTGGATGTGCCCTGATTGCGGCGTAGGTAAGGAAGACTTCGAAATGATTGAGTTATAGGGCCTTACCATCGGTAAAATGCACAACCGCGAGCCCGGGCGCTCGCTGATTTGACTCAGTAACTGAAACGAGAAATACACGTGAATAAGCGCAAAATTCTTGTCACAAGCGCACTACCCTACGCCAACGGAGACATCCACCTTGGGCATCTGATGGAGGCGATTCAGACTGACATTTGGGTTCGCCTGCAGAAACTTCAGGGCCATGATTGCATTTGGGTTTGTGCCGATGACGCGCACGGCACTGCGATAATGCTCAGCGCTGAAACTCAAGATATCACGCCCGAGGAGCTCATCGATCGCGTTAACCGGCAGCATCAGCAGGATTTTGCCGATTTTCTGATTGGATTTGATAATTTTTACACGACACACTCAGAAGAGAACCGCGTTTTTTCCGAGTCCATGTACCAGACCATGGACGCAAATGGGCACATCCAGCGTCGCTCGATCAGACAGCTGTTTGATCCAGAAAAAAACCTGTTCCTTGCCGACCGGTATATTGTTGGAACCTGCCCGAAATGCCATGCTGAGAGGCAATATGGCGACAACTGTGAGGCGTGCGGTTCGACCTATAACCCCTCCGAATTAATTTCTCCCCGCAGTGCAATTTCAGGCGCTGTCCCGATTGAAAAAGAATCAGAGCACTTATTTTTCGATCTTCCGATATTCAAAGATATGTTAAAAGTTTGGACTCGCTCCGGCGCACTTCAGGATCAGGTTGCCAACAAGCTGAGCGAATGGCTCGATCAAGACCTACAGCAATGGGATATTAGCCGCGATGCGCCCTACTTTGGATTCGAAATTCCAAATGCGCCAGGCAAATATTTTTATGTTTGGGTGGACGCCCCAATCGGTTACATGGCAAGTTTTAAAAATTACTGTGATCGCGAAGGTCTGGACTTTGACAGCTATTGGCTTCCCGACTCTGATACAGAGCTGTATCACTTTATCGGAAAGGACATCATAAATTTTCATACATTGTTCTGGCCCGCCGTTCTAACCAGTTCTGGCTATCGAACGCCGACCGCAGTATTTGCACACGGTTTTTTAACGGTCGACGGGACTAAAATGTCCAAATCGCGCGGAACATTCGTCAATGCACGCACTTATCTTGACCACCTCGACCCAGAATACCTTCGCTATTATCTCGCTGCAAAGCTCAGTTCAGGCATCGATGATCTGGATTTAAATCTGGAAGATTTTGCGCTCAGAGTTAATGCTGACCTGGTAGGAAAAGTCATTAATATCGCCAGCCGCTGTGCCGGATTTATCCACAAAGGCTTCGACGGCATGCTAGCGGAAAACCCTGACAATCCTGACCTTCTTTTTGAAATCCAATCCATCAAAGCGCAGGTAACCGAACATTTCGATAGCCGCGAATACGGCAAGGCAATTCGACTAATTATGGCTCAGGCCGACAAAGCCAATCAGTACATCAATGAAAAAGAGCCATGGGTATTGGCGAAGGCAGACAAGCAAGCCGCTGAGCTTCATGCGATTTGCAGCACTGGCATCAACGCTTTTCGACTGCTTCTCTGCTACCTAAAACCCGTCCTGCCTGCTCTCACAGAAAAGGCGGAGGCGTTCCTCAATATTGACCCGTTGGTCTGGAAGGATATCGATTTCCTACTGACCAAACATCGGATAAACAAATTTCAACCCCTTATCACTCGGGTTGAACCAGACAAGATCAAAGCCATGATTAACGCGACCAGAATGCACAGCGAGCCTCCTATCTCTCTCGAGGCAAAGAGCCACTTTAAAACGGAAATTCCATTTGAGGACTTCGCCAAAATCGATATGCGCATTGCAAGAATCATAGAAGCCAAGCATGTCGAAGGGGCCGATAAACTGCTCTGTTTGAAACTTGATCTAGGCCAGGACAGTGAAGGTCAGCCCATATTGAGACAGGTGTTTTCCGGAATAAAATCTGCATATCAGCCAGACGATCTGTTAGGCAAGCTCACCGTCGTAGTCGCCAACTTACAAGCGCGCAAGATGAAATTTGGCATCTCAGAGGGAATGATTCTCGCCGCCGGCCAGGGCGAAAAAGACATTTGGTTGCTGGAACCAGATTCAGGCGCGACGCCGGGCCTGAGAGTCACGTAAAATCCGTCCGAAAGCACAGTGCAAGGCATTAAAAGAGCGCCGACACGCGCTCATCAAAAACGTGGGATAGAATTCAAAAACCAAGTTGATTTCGCGTACGTTACACATTGAACCAGCTTTCTGTCTGCAGATAAAAAGCCAAACACAAAGCACCCAAATCAAACCATGAGTTGCAAAGTATGACCAACCCGAGCTACTACTGGACATTTTTAGTTATCAACGCGTTAAGCAATCGGGCCGCTCTCTTTGGTCTATTCGTACTGCCGTGGATGCAAGCAACCGCAGGCACACAAGCAGACGCTGAAGAGAATATCGAAGGTTCGGTAATCAAGATTTACACCACCCAGGCCCAGCCTGATTACTTCACGCCATGGCGCTTACTCACCCCCCGTCAATCGAGCGGTTCCGGCGCAGTAATCAGAGACAACAGGATATTGACCAATGCTCACGTTGTTGCGAATGCCAGCTATGTTCAGGCGCAAAAGCACAATGATCCCCAAAGATATCAAGCCAGGGTTATATTCATTTCACACGAGGCAGATCTCGCGCTAATCACCGTTGACGAACCCGGGTTTTTTAACGATCTGAATGCGCTTACTATCGGGGAACTACCGAAGCCGCTGCAGGAAGTTTCTGTCTATGGCTATCCAATTGGCGGCAAAACCTTGAGCATCACCAAAGGCATACTCTCTAGAGTTGAGCAGCAGGTGTATGCCCACGCAGGCGCTTATTTGCTGGCTGGCCAAATCGATGCAGCAATAAATCCAGGTAATAGCGGCGGACCTGTGATCGTCGACAATAGTATTGTCGGTGTAGTAATGCAGGCAAATGCCGGCGGTAGAGCTGAAAACCTGGGCTACTTCGTCCCACCAGACATAGTCAACCATGTCTTGAAGGACAGCCAAGATGGCACGCTTGATGGATTCCCCGACTTAGGCTTTCGCACACAGACCTTGGACAGCCCGTCAGCGAGAGCGGCTTACGGCCTTGAGAAAAACGAGAACGGTGTATTGGTGATCAAAGTATTTGAGGATTCGCCGGCCGACGGTGTTATCCAAGAAAATGACGTCATCATGAGAATCGATGAGTATGACATCGCTGATGACGGGACGATACAGATCACGCCAGACGTTCTTACAAATTACAAACACGCCATTGATATGCATCACTTGCAGGATCAGATCGAGCTCACCTTTTCTCGAGACGGTGAGATCACTCAAACGTCGTTGAGCGCGATGCAAAGCAGGCCAAACTATAGCCTTGTTCGTGGCGAAAGATTTGACGAAACGCCACAGTACTACATCTACGGTGGCATCCTATTTGTGCCGCTGAATATGAATTTGATTAAACGCTGGGGCAATGACTGGGGCAGAACTGCGCCCGTAAGTCTGCTTCAGGCTCGCAATGAGTGGGCATCTCCAACAAGACGGGAGTTGATAGTTGCTCTGCAAGTGCTCGCGGCAGACGTTAATCTCGGATACCACGACTGGCGAAATTGGATTGTCGACTCAGTTAATGGGGAAGAAATCGTGGACTTCGATCACTTTGCCCAGAAATTGCGAGCAAATACCGAGGAAAATATCGTTTTCAAGAACAAAAACGGCTATCAGATGGTTATTAATCGTGAGGAAGCCATCGCGACAGAAAAGACCATTCTCGGCCAATATAGAATTCCTGCGGCCTATTCTCAGGGCCTATTCGACTAATTCACGCGGGAAAGCAAGAACCGTGGGCTTTTATCGGAAGAACATTACCATCGGACAACCAACAAATAGAACGTGTAAAAGCCAACGGACGTCTCAAAACGAACTGCGATTGAGCCAAAACAGCAGCGCCGATGAACAAAACAAAAAGAGCCGAGATTTTTTCCCGGTGGCGCGAGGCGAACCCTGCGCCTACCACTGAACTGGCATATTCGAGCACTTTTGAGCTGCTGATCGCTGTTATCCTATCAGCGCAAGCCACAGATGTAAGCGTGAACAAAGCAACCGAGAAGCTCTTTCCGGCGGCAAACACGCCAGAAACCATTCACGCGCTAGGTTTGACAAAGCTAAAGGAATATATCAAAACCATCGGTCTCTTTAACAACAAAGCTGAGAACATTATCAAAACCTGTCGGATACTTATCGATCGATATCAATCTGAGGTCCCCGATTCTCGTGAGGCACTTGAAGAGCTGCCGGGAGTTGGAAGGAAGACTGCGAACGTCGTTCTCAACACTGCGTACAAACAGATCGCGATGGCGGTAGATACCCATATTTTCAGAGTGTCGAATCGCACCGGAATTGCTCCAGGCAAATCGGTACTGGAGGTTGAGAAACGGCTAGTGCGACTTGTCCCTGAGGAGTTCCTTTTAGATGCACACCATTGGCTTATCCTGCATGGCAGATACACCTGTGTCGCGCGCAAGCCTCGCTGCGGTTCTTGTCTCATAGAGGATCTGTGTGAATCCAAACAGAAAACCGGACCATAGCGTAGAAAGCGAGCTCTCAGCCAGCAATCACTTCCGGCCTTTCTGAGCCGCCAGCCTGAGTCTCAAAGCACTCAGCTTTATAAATCCAGCCGCGTCTGACTGTTCGTAAGCACCGACATCATCGCCAAAAGTTGCGACTTGCCCGTCAAAAAGTGAGTCTTCCGAACTTCTTCCAACAATAATCACATTGCCTTTAAAAAGTTTTAGCCTAACCAACCCGTTTACGTATTGTTGAGATCGATCGATAAGGGCCTGAAGTGCCTGCCTCTCCGGTGACCACCAATAACCGTTGTAAATCAAGCAAGCGTACCGAGGCATTAATTCATCCTTAAGGTGGGCCAACTCACGGTCTAAGGTCAGAGATTCAATCGCGCGATGCGCCTTCAACATAACGGTTCCGCCCGGAGTTTCATAGCAGCCACGCGACTTCATACCTACGTATCGGTTCTCAACAATATCGGCTCGTCCAACCCCGTGTTCTCCTGCGAGACGGTTGAGTGTAGATAAAACCTCGGCGGGAGAAAGCGCCGCGCCGTTTATAGCTACGATGTCTCCGCGCTGGTAAGTCAGGTCGATGTAGATTGGCTGGTCTGGTGCTTCTTCTGGAGCTGTGCTCCAGAGCCACATACTTTCCTCTGGCTCCGTCGCGGGATCCTCAATGAGATTGCCCTCATAGGAAATGTGAAGGAGGTTAGCATCCATTGAGTAAGGCGACTTACCGTCTATTTTCCTCTCAACCGGGATCGCATGCTTTTCGCAGAAAGCCATAAGCTTTTCTCGTGAATTAAGCTCCCATTCCCGCCACGGAGCGATAATCTGAATCTCGGG
>TARA_B100001057_G_scaffold344119_1_pt1 | contig 20205 bp, 19 predicted proteins | sample TARA_B100001057 | Tara Oceans TARA_B100001057 (sample SAMEA2621839) | marine metagenome | biome: marine biome (ENVO:00000447); feature: surface water layer (ENVO:00002042); material: "saline water (ENVO:00002010), including plankton (ENVO:xxxxxxxx)" | depth 5 m
CTTAAAGTTCTCATATGAGCAAACATAGATGCTAAAGGTGTTAACTGCGAAACCCCTTCACCGCCATGTATTTGAATCGCTCTATCAATTATATCCAAAACAATGTTAGGAACCATAACTTTAATCTGTGCAATCTCACTTGCAGCAACCTTATTTCCAACCGTATCCATTTTGTGAGCAGCATCAAGTGTTAGAAGTCTGGCTGCATTAAGCTCAATTCTGGAGTCAGCAATATGATCAAAATTACCACCAAGTTGAGCCAAGGGTTTACCAAATGCATTTTTATTCGGATCTATTCCGCGTCTACACATCAATTCAAGAGCTCTCTCACCAACACCAATAGCCCTCATACAATGATGAATCCTGCCAGGCCCTAGTCTTCCTTGTGCAATCTCAAACCCCCTTCCCTCACCTAGAAGCAAATTATCTTTTGGAACTCTAACATTATTAAATTTGATATGAGCATGGCCATGAGGGGCATCATCATACCCAAACACATGCATCATTTTTTGGACTTCTAAACCATCTGCATCCATGGGAACTAAGATCATAGAATGCCTTTGATGTTTTGCATTATCTGGATTTGTAACACCCATAAATATCATAATTTTGCATCTAGGATCTCCAGCACCAGAAGTCCACCATTTTTCTCCATTAATTACATATTCGTCGCCATCCAAGACAGCAGTTGCTTGCATATTAGTAGCATCAGACGAAGCAACACCTGGCTCCGTCATACCAAAACATGATCTTATTTCACCATCGAGTAAGGGCTGCAGCCATTCTTCTTGATGTTTTTCGTTACCATATCTTGCTATTACTTCCATATTTCCAGTATCTGGAGCTGAACAATTGAAAACCTCTGAACCCAAGCCATATTTACCCATTTGCTCTGCTAGATGAGCATATTCATAATTTGTAAGTCCTGCCCCAAATTCACTTTCGGGCAAAAATAGATTCCAAAGACCTTCAGATTTTGCTTTGTCTTTTAGTTCCTCAACAATCTCTGGGAAATAGTTCCATCTGTCTTCATCAGTTTTTATTTGTTCATGAAATTTAGCCTCATTAGGAGCAACCTCATTTTCAAGGAAATTAGATACTCTTACTAATAATTCTTGGGCTTCAGGTCTAAGATTCATACTCATTTTTATCCCCACTATGGTTTGATTTACAGTACATTATAAATACTGTGAATAATACAAATATATTGTTATCATAATAACTTTAAGTAGAAAGCAAATCTATACATGTCTGGCAAAATATGAAAATAAGTACGTTTGATTTAAATCTTTTTGTAGTTCTTAACGCAATATATACAGAAGGAAGCCTAACGAAAGCAGCCGAAGTTGTTGGAATCACTCAGCCTGCTGTTAGCAATGCGCTTGCTCGCTTGAGAGAAAAGTTTGATGATGATCTATTTATAAGAACAGGTTCAGGCATGACTCCTACCCAGAAAACAGAAAATATTATTTTAGATGTTAAAAAAGCCTTAGATTTAATGCAAAAGAGTGTGAACGAGCCAGATGAATTCAATCCAGAAACCAGCGAACTAACTTTTAGAATTTCTCTCAGTGATATTTCTGAAGAGCGAGTTCTTCCATACATTTTAAGAAAAATAAAAACAACTGCTCCAAGAGTCTCTATTGAGAGCTATCAATTTGAAAGAAAAGATTTTGTTCATGCTCTAGCGACTAATCAATTAAATTTTGTTGTTGATCCAGTTATCCCCAGATCTAAAGATATAAAACATGATCTAATATTTGAAGATGAGTTCGTTTGCGCGCACAGAAAGAATCATCCAATTGGTGATGAAAAGAAGTTAACTATGAAAGAGTTTTTAAGCCTAAAGCATATTAATATATCAAATAGAAGAAGAGGATCATCATTAATTGATGGAGAGCTGGAAAAGCTTCAACTTAAAAGAGAAATTGCGTTGAGAGCTCAACACTTCATGGTTACTCCGCAAATTGTAAAAAATAGTGATTATGTTTTAATTTGCTCTAAAACCTTTGCAATTAAGAATAATTTAGCTTTTCAGAAACTTCCAATTAACCTGCCAAAAGTAGAACAACATTTAATATGGCATTCCAGTGATGATAATGAAGGTCCTCACCTCTGGATGAAAGATCTTTTAATCGAAGCCTTTTCCGAGGCTCAAAAGGTTTAGCTTAGATCATGCCCTGAGGCATTGACAAGGCCTCCATCACAAGTAATTGTCTCACCAATTGTATAAGAGCCAGCTCGAGAGCATAAAAATATAGCTAATCCTGCAATATCTTCAGGGGTTCCAACTCTTTTTCTAGGATTTCGGACAGCAATTCCGGAATAATCATGATTTACAGCTGAACCCAACATCATACTTGGAAATGGACCAGGTGCAATTGCGTTAACAAGTATATTTTCCCTTACTAACTTACTTGCAAGAGCTCTAGTCAGATGATGAACTGCAGCTTTCGAAGCACTGTAAGAAAAAGTCTCAAATATCGGCACATTAATCCCATCTATTGATCCAATATTAATAACTCTTGAAGGCTCATCATCAGTAGCATTTTTTGTAAGAGCAGGAGTAAGATCCCTTGTTAAAAAGAACATACTTTTAACATTTGTATCCATAACCTTATCCCAGCCCTTCTCTGAGAAGTTTTCATAAGGCTCGCCCCATGCAGCACCAGCATTATTTACTAAAATATCTAAGCTATCTTCATGATTAAGATAATTAGAAGCAAGCTTCTTTATGCCTTCCATGTTGCTAAGATCGCAAGGAATTGCAATACATTCCCCATTAAATTTTTCTGATAGCTCCTTTGCTTTTTCTATTAACGGTAACTCCTTTCTAGCGGTTATGTAAACCTTGACACCATTTGCTAAAAAACCTGCTGCAATCATTTCTCCTATGCCTCTAGATCCACCAGTAATAAGTGCTGTCTTTCCATCAATATTAAATAGTTTTTGTATATCCATGCTTACCTCTTTAAAAAAACAACATTATAACTTTATAAAAGAAAGGAAATAAGAAATTCCCTTAGTAATATAATCTTAATAATGAATAGAAGAGATTTTTTAAAAATACTAGGTCTTTTTGCCTTGTCTCCAAAAAAAATCTATGGTCAAAATAGGAAAGGTAAAGAAGCAATTGTTATTGGTGCTGGTATTATCGGTTCTTCCGTTGCTTATGAGTTATCAAAGCGCGGTGTTCATGTTACATTGATAGACAAAGATACTCCTGGCTCAGCCTGCAGTGGGGCATCATTTTCTTGGATAAATGCAACATATCCAAAAAAACCTTACTCATATAATTTATTTTCACAACTTGGCATCAATGCATTTCATTTGATCGAAAAGGAATTATCTTTAGATATCAAATGGAATGGATCTTTGGAATGGGCTTCAAAAATGATGGAACAAGAAAAACTAATAGAAAGCGTTAATGAGTTGCAGAGTTATCCCAAATATACTCCTACTTCAATGATTAGTTACAAAAAAGCAAAAAAATTAGAGCCTCACATAAATTTTAAAGATAATAAAAATATAATTTTTTCAAGATCAGATGGGGCATTAGATCCTAAGGATGCCATAGCTAAAATGATAGATGCTATCAAAATGAATGGAGGATCAGTTTTATATCCGTGTGAGTTTCAAAAAATTATAGAAAGTAATGACTCTTTTTCAAAAATTAAAACATCAATGGGCATATTCAAATCTGAGAATGTTATTTTTTGTAATGGTATTGATATTAACAAAAGCTTAAATATTGATTTTTTAAGAAAGCAAAGGCCGGGCGTAATAATTAAAACAAGGCCTGAAAAAGATCTCATAAATTCAATCGTTTATGGTCCTGATATTCATATGCATCAACAAAGTAATGGTCAACTTATAGTTGGTGAGCAAATAACAGCCCCCATAAAAGAAAACTCAACAAATCACTATAAAAGAATCAATGGTCATTTCAAAAAAATGATTAAGCATCCATTTGATTTAAATCCATCAGAAATATTAATTGGTTGGAGGCCTATTCCTAAAGATGATTTACCAATTATTGGAAGATTCAAAAACAAATCGGTTTATGTTGCTGTGATGCATAGCGGTATAAGTCTTGCAGCAATTGTAGCCAATTTAGTTTCTCAAGAAATTGTCGATGAAGTTGATAGTTTGCTTTTAAATGATTTTAGACCTTCAAGATTTTTTTAATTAAATCTATACAATATAAATATGTTTACAAATATTTCAGTACTTATTTTATCAATTGCAACTCTTGTCTTTGGCGCTGAAAGGTTTGTTGATGCTTCCTCTAAAATAGCTAAAAGATTTGGTATAAGCGAGTTATTTGTAGGCTTAACTATTGTTGCTCTAGGGACATCTGCACCTGAAATTTTTGTTGCCATTAGCTCTGTTGTAAACTCAGCTGAAGCTGTCGCTATTGGAACAATAGTTGGATCAAATATCACTAATATTGCTCTTATTTTCGGAGTATCTTGCTTTGCAATTAATCAAATTAAGAAAAGGTTCTCACTTGAATCTCTAATACCTTTCTTTTTAAGTTTTCTTTTATTTTTATTTGCTCTAGCAGATTTAAGATTTAGCATCATTGAAAGCTTTGGATTTATAGCTATTTTATTTTATTTTCTTTTAATTCTTTCCAAAGAGAGATCTAGAACTACTGAGTTTATTTCAGGAAATTCAAGTATATTTAAAGATCTAATAATACTGCTTGTAGGTTTGGTGCTGCTTATAGTTGGTTCAAACTTTGCAGTAATATATGCAGAAAAGTTTGCTCTCTCTATTGGTATTTCAGAAGTAATAGTGGGTTTAACTATTTTAGCTTTGGGTACGAGTCTCCCGGAACTTGCAGCAACAATTTCGGCAATCTTCAAAGGTAAAAATCAAATGGTAATAGGCAATATAATTGGCTCAAATATTCTAAATCTAGTAATTATTGTCCCGATAATTGGTATATTTTCCTCAGCTGTTATGCCAATTGAGTTGTGGGAAAGAGACACAACACCTCTAATAATATTGACTTCAGCTTTTATTTTAATAATGCTCTTTCTTTCAAGAGTGCAAATGCCAAAATACTTAGGAGCTTTCTTAGGATTTGGATATATAAGCTTCTATGTTGTGTATGTCTTAAATTTAAGCAATCTAATCAGTGTCTTTTAAAATTTTAATAAACATAATACCAACTATGAAAACAACAATTTCAAAGATCAAAAAAACATTTATTTCCGCTGGTAATCCTGCCTGAGATCCAAGTAACATAAGCAAAAATCTGCCAAGAGCTATTGAACCAACAAGAAAAACAAGAACTTTAATAGAAAATAGTCCAACCTGTTTTTTAAAGATGCCTATTAGAAACAAGATGCCAATCACAATATTAATACCGCCGTATATTCCTGCAAATTCTGAGTATCCAATTGGAGATATTACAGACAAGCCAACTGCTTCATAAAAAGAAGGAAGCTCTAGGCCAAGAGCATCCTGAGCTGGAGCAATAATTGCCCATAAACCTATAGGTAAATATACTGCTGCCATCAAGAGTAAAAAGATTATCAGGCTAACGCGTTTAAGAATATTCATCAAAATGAATCCATTCTTATTTCTTTTTTTCTTTTTGAATGACTAAGTCTAACGAAAAGAGTAACAAAAATTGAGACTACAAACATACCTATTCCAGGTATACCAAATTTATATGGTCTATCAATAAATAGAAGTGCTTGTGTAATAGTAAAAAATAAAAGTATCAAAAAAACAGGCCAAAGAGTAGTAGTCGGATTTTTTCCAAGAAAGTGTCTTAATATAAAATAACAAGCTGTCATATAAAAAGCTGGTTGTATAGTCCTTGTCCTCCACTCAGCCATAACCATAGGATCTAATTCAGTTCCAGGAAAAACAACAACTAAATGATTGGCAAACATAAAAAGGCCAGACATAATAAGCAAGAAGGTAAATAAACAAAATAATACTAATTTTTCAATAATGTTCATAAATTTTAAAAATAGTTTTTTATCATTTTACTTAGTTTTAGTATCATTTCCCATTATGTCATCAAATATCATTGTGCCTAATGAAGAAATCTTAGAAAAGCCATTTCCTCTTCCTTACGAGAGAGTTGATTTAAGCGTGAATGATCTCAGAAATTTTATCAATAATACTATCGACAATAATAAACAGCCTGTGGTTATTTTTGGCGCTAATTGGTGTCCTGATTGTAGGATATTAAGTGCTGTCCTAGAGCTTCCAACTGTCAAAAGATATATGGATACAAACTTCAGAATTATGTATATAGATCTAGGGAGATATGATATGAATATGTCTCTGATGGAGGTTTTTGATATTATGCCTCAACAAGGTATTCCAAGAGTCGTAATCCTAAACAAAAAAAATGAGGTATTAAATATCAAGGATACAGGTGAGTGGACTACAGCACGATCAAGGACTAAACAAGAAATCTTTAACTATTTTCAAGAATATAAAGAATAAAAAAAACCAGGTACAAACCTGGTTTTTCTATTTTAATTATTCTTAGTAATGATAGGTATATCTTAATGACACACTTCTAGGTGGAATCCATTGGAGATAATTCCTTGGCCTATAACCAGGACTATCAGCAGAAAACTTAAATGCCTCTGTTCTGTTATCTAATAAGTTGTCGATACTAAGTTGAAGTGATGAATTTTCATTTAATTCAACACCCAGATTTAGATTAAACTTTTCGTATGCAGGAGACATCTGGTCATCAGATTGCTCGAAAGTTGCATAACTGTCTCCATAATAAAGATAATCTAGTCTTGCATAGGCAGGTCTTGAGCCCATTGCATAGTCATAAGAAAGACCAACATTGAATTGTTCTTCAACTGTTCCTGGCAAACTATCGCCTGCAGATGCACCGAAACTAGGCATATCAACAGTAGTTTTTGCTGTCATAAAAGAACCAGCAAAATCCATATATAGACCTTCAGCAAGCATCACATCAAAGTCTATTTCCCAACCTTCTGTCTCAGCTTGACCTCCATTAGCTTGGAAACTCCAGCCACATGCTGGCGCTATACCAACTTGGATATCGGTCCAATCAATCATGAAATAAGTTGCATTGAAGTTAAAAGAGTCGCCTCTGGCTTTAACTCCATACTCAAAGTTTTCAGCTTTGTCAGAGGTATATCTTCTTTGGAAAGCTGATGCTTCAGGATCATTTGCACAAAATGGTGGTAAAGCTGTATTGTTTCCACCTGGTCTATATCCAGCCGATTGAACAACAAAAAGTGTAAGATCATCATTAGGCATATAGGTAGCTGTTAATTTTGGTCTTGTATCAGCTTCTGAGCCAGCTTCCTGATTACATGTTGTTCCATCTGCTGCTGATCCATCACAACCATTTCCTGAATAAAAAATACCAAATTCTGAGGTTTTATAGCCGTCTGCTATTTCATAATCTCTTATCCCCGCTGTAAATTTAAATTTATCGAGATTAAGAGCTAACTGACCATAGATAGCCCTCTCTTCAGAATAGTTATAATATGTGTAACTTCCATAATAGAAGTATGGGCTTGAATCATCGCCACAATAAGGTGGACAATAAGCAGCCCCATCGTAACCTCCAGGAACCATAAATCCGATGTAATCAAATGCTTCAGCACTCAGAAGAGCTTGATTCTCTACAATGGAGTTTGGATCAGCTTTTGATTCATAGTCATAAAGACCAACAGTCCATTCAAAGGTTCCAGGATTAGAACTTAATCTAAGCTCTGTAATTTCTTCTTCACTATCTGAGGTTACTATTAAAGGTGCAGGATATAAGTCATCGGTATCTATTCTTCCCCACTCTGTATCACTATCCTCATCATAGTCTCTATTCATAGTTACCAACGTGGCTGTACCCCAATCAAATCCTAAATTAGTAGTCGAAACAAGAGTTGACATCTCTACATTATGAATCTCATCAGTGACTTCAGCAAAAGCAAGCAAAGGATTATATTTTGAAAGATCTCTGCCATATGCTGCAGCAAGTGCTGTTAGTCTTGTGCAGGAATCCCCATAATAAAATGCAGAACTATAATCGCAATTTGGATCTAATATGTCTGCATTACCTGGTTTGTCGCTGTTGCCCTTCTCTTTCATTCCTTCGTCATGACGATCGCTTAATATATATCTGACCATAGTTGAGATAGTTCCATCATGAATTGGAGAATCATCTCTATTAAAGCCAACTGTAAGAGTAAATCTCTCATCATCTTGATCGCCAACGCCCATATCTTGGGTAATAATGTTCTGATAAATGCCAGGATCTAGTGATTTTGAGTATGTAGCTCTTAATGCAATGAGATCATTTAATGGCACATTAACCATAGCGTTATAGTTCAAAATAGTATTTTCGGCATATTTCTTTTTTCCATATTCAACAGAATAAGCATAATCAAATCCAGATGTATCTGGTTTTTTTGTTATATACCTTATTGTCCCACCAATAGCATTTGACCCATATAAGGTTCCCTGAGGACCTCTAAGAACCTCAATCCTTTCAATATCCCAGATATTCATAGTTGTTCCAGGAATTTCATCAACATAAGTTGAGGTTGTTCCAGAAGATCTTTGAGCTGAACTAGTATTCAAACCTCTTATAGAGTAATATCTTGCGCCACCTGGAGTAGTAACACCAGCAAGAGTTCTCAGGAAATCTTCAGGATTTGTTATTCCTCTCTCCTGAATATCAACTTCAGTAATAACTGAAATATTCATTGGAATTTCTTGAACTGTTTCTGTCTTTTTATTGGCTGTTACTATTACTTCCTCAACTTCTGCTTGAATGAAAGCAAAAGGAGCCATTAAAACTAAAAAAGCTGTTTTTCTTAGAAAATGCATATTCTTTCCCCTAATAAATAAAATTATTTGTTTAAATATAGCACTAAAAAAGTCTAAAAAAAATATTTTTAAAGCTGAAAGCCTTGTTTTGACTGGGTTTTAGTCAAATTGCTTTTGATCACTAGCAAATATTAGGTAAATTAAACCCCCAACTACAATTAAGCTTGCAGCTATATGAAATACGAGCGTCCAAGAATTTGTAATTTCTAAAACATAACCTGATACAGAATTGCCAACAACTCCCGCAATCATTCCAAATGTTGATGCTATTCCTACAAGCGTACCAGTTGTGCTTGGACCAATATCAGCATGATTTACTCCAAATCCTCCAGCAGCAGCACCTGTAAATATATTTGTAATACATATTAAAATTATTATTATCAAAATTGATTCAAAAAATGGGATCATGAAAAGACATATGGCAGATCCAAAAAATCCTATTGAGTTTAATACCTTTCTAACCTTGATTACTCTAATGCCACTCTTGATTAGGCTATCGGCAAGATAACCGCCAGCATTTAACGATATTACCGAAATGATACTTGGAATAATAATAAGAATCACAAATGTTCTTGTTTCTAGATCGATGCCCAATTCATTATCAATAAATTTTGGTAAAAATGATAAGAAAACAAATAGGCTCCAATTATTTGCAAAGGTTGCAGACACAATTGCTAAGAATGGTTTATTAGTTAGAAGCTGTCTCAAAGGTATTTTTTTTGCTGGGTTTGATGATGGTGCATTTTCTTTAATATAAATTAGCTCATCTGAGGTGATCTTTTTATGGTCAGCAGGATACGAAGTTATATTTTTATGCCAAAAAATAAACCAAACTAAACCAACGACACCAAAAATATAGAATGCCCATTCCCACCCCATTAAGACAATGATCATTTGAGTGCCAATATACCCAATAATGCTTCCGACAGAAATTCCACTATTGGTAAAAGCTATAGCTCTTGTTCTCTCATTAAAGGGTATCCATCTGGCATACAAGCTATGCCATGCTGGAAAAGTTACTCCTTCTCCAACTCCCATTAAAATTCTTATAAAAAATAGTGCAAAAAAACCATTATGGGCAGCAAACGGTGTAAGAATTGTAAAGATTGACCAAAGCACTACTCCCCAACCAAGAACACGTTTTCCTCCAAATTTATCAGATAAGTAACCACCCAATGCCATGGTGAGCATGTATCCCAAATAAAAAGAAGAAAAAATAAAACCAACCTGAGAATCACTCCAACCAAATTGTTCTTGCATTGGTATGATTGCTACTGAGATATTAACTCTATCTATGTAGCAAATAATTACAGCAAGAGTTGAATAAAGAATGAGATTAATTCTTTGGGGAATCATACCTACTATTTAGGCGTAAATTTTATCGGCATTTCTTGAATAGCATGAACAAAATTGTTTGGCGCCACTTTCCACTCACCATTCATTTCAAAGTCAGGAAATCTTGTTAGGAATTGTGAATAAAATTCTTTAAGTTGCATTAAAGCAACCGGTTTGCCCAAACACGTGTGTCTTCCAATGCCAAAAGCTAAATGCTTTTCTGCATTTTCTCTTAGGATATTAAATGTTTCTGGATTCTCAAACACTTCGGGATCCCTATTCGCTGCTCCATACCATAATGAGATCTTTTCATATGGCCCAATTCTTTGACCATTTATTTCTGTTTCTTCAAGTGAGGTTCTGCGCATATGAATGACAGGCGAAACACATCTAACTGTCTCATTGATAAAGTTTGGAAGATACTCTGGGTTATTAATTAATAACTCTTTTTGATCCTGATTTTCATGAAGAAGCTTAATTCCTCCACTCATAGTATTTCTGGTGGTGTCATTTCCGGCAAAGATTATTAAAAGCCATGAACCATCAAGAAATTCTTGTGAGAGTTTTTCATCATTAATTTTCGCATTTGCAATAGCACTTAATAAGTCATTTTTAGGATTTTTTCTTTTCTCTAGCAAAATATATTTTCCATAGTCAAACATTTCATCAACCATTGCATTGAAAAGATTAATCATTTCGGGATCCGGTGTAGAATTGGAAATTCCCTCATTTTGTTGTTTGATTTGCTCCACTGCAAAGTATTGAGCTAGTTCTAAAAACTCCATCCATGAAACCAATTTTTGCCTGTCGGCTTCTGGAATTCCTAAAATTTCAGATAAGGTGTAAATGGGAAGCTGCTGAGAAACTTCGCTGACTAAATTACACTCTCCCATTGGAGATATATGATCTAATAGCTGTCCTACTTTTGAGACAACTTTCTTCTGAAGATCTTCAACAAAACCTGGCTTAAAAAAAGGCATATGCTCTTTTCTTAGTCCAATGTGCATTTCGCTATCAAGATTGAGCATATGATCAATTGTTGACTTAAATAGCCGTGGATGTCGGTTTTCTTCAGATCCTTGAGTCAGCATGTTTCCTGTAGCGTATTGAGAGGAAAATATTTTTGGATTCATAGACACATACTTAATATCTTCGTGCCTTGTCAGCACCCAATAGCCAGGCTCGGGGTCTGTTGGCATAGGTTCATGGAAATAAACAGGAGCGTTTTCTCTTAGCTCCTTATAAAGATCAATTGGTTGTCCTTTTGTAAAAAGATCTAAATCATTAAGAGACTTTTTAGCTTTATATGAGGAATTTTTTTTATAGGCAGGTTCATTTATATGATTATTTAGAACTTCATCCGATAATATGAAACCTGAGCTCATTTCTTACAACCATCTTCTGACTTTAGAGGAATATTCTTTCCAGTCAGTGAAATTTTCTTGCATGGCTCTCTCCTCTGGCATTATTTGAAAAAAAGTAATGTAGAGAACAAACATGACTAAGAGACATATTGTTAACTTAGCACCAAAAATGATGCCAAAACCAATCAAAATTATACTCATTCCTAAATACATTGGATTTCGGGTATATTTAAAAGGACCAGAAATTGCAAGCTTTGTTGCTTGAGAAGGCTGCATTGGATTTATTGTAGTCTCCAATTTCTTAAACACTCTGGCAGCTAAAATTAAAATTGATAAGCCAAAAATAACTATCAAAACTCCCACAAATCCTTGATACTCAAAATTAAAAGGTTCTATGAGCCTATTTGAAAAAATAATTAAAGAAATAAAAATTAAAGTGACTATTGGTGGAGGTATTTTTGTTTCCATAAAAAAATTATATCAATCAATTATAAAAATGCTAATACGAAAGCATTTAGCCTGAAGGTACATTTGCCGAAGCAGCAGCTGCTTCATCTTCAAGTTGTTGATTGAATGATGAAATTGATGAAACAAATGAAACTCCATTCCCAAGATATGCGGTAACTCCATTAACATTAAATTTTTTGGTAAGCTCTGGATCGATCTCACTGTTGCCAGTTTCAATATCAATTTTTCTAATTTCTTTATTTGAAAAAGCTATCAAAGCATCCTCAACTAAAATAATCTCAAAACTCTCAAAAGAAAAAAACTTTTTTTGCTTGATAGTTTTTTTAAAGATTATTGTTCCTGTTTCACAACAGATTTTTGTAAAATCTACTGCTCCAGATTTAAAAATTATATTTTTGCCAACAAAAATTGGTTTAAAATAAACATTCCAACCACACAGAAAGTCATATCTATATCTCCATAACAGATCTCCTGATCGTTCAGAAAAACAACTTATGTTTTTGGTACCTGACCAATTTTGGTGAATAATGATAAGGAAATCCTCATATTGAGCTATAGCTTTTGGAGTCTGCCCATTTGGTAAATCTGCAGTCCAAATAGATTCATTTTTATCTAAGTCATATTTAACTATCGTATTTTTCTTCCCGAAAATAGCTACTTTTGCCATTTGTTAAGAAAAGTTTTTTTCCTTCCTATTAACAACAAAAAGTAAAAAAACAACCAAAACTAATTCAACTAAGATCTTGTCTATTGACAGTGATGCTCCATGGGCTAGAAATGCAATAACTCTTGAAATGGCTGCAAATGTCAGCAATGCAATAGGCGTATAAAACCAATAATTCTTCTTTTTATATACACCCAAAAAAGTAAAAATACCAACTACCAGAAAAAAACTTGCTAAATCACCTATTTGAGTACTTAAGCCATGTCCAGTTAAAAGCTGCATACCAAGACTCATCGCAGTTTCTGAGGGGTTTATAAGCCACATTAGTCCATTAAAAATGAATAAAATACTTATTAAATAACAAAAAATGCTTATAAACTTTGACATATATTTATTATATCTCAAATAAATACATAATTTTTATAAGAAAACCTAATGATTTGTTTAAGAAGGTTTTAGAGTATTTTGCTAGAGTTAATTTATTATGCGGTGTAGAATACTTATCACAAATAACGGTGTAATTTTATGAAATACTTTAAAAAATCATTTTTCATGGCAATTCTTCTGTCAATTTCATTGCCATCTTTTTCGGCTGATTTTGGAGTCGTTAAAGGCAATGATAATCAGGTAATAGAGCTCGTAAGGATGAATAAGCTCCTCCCAGAGTATCCTAGACAAGCTATAAGGTATGGAATTGAAGGTTCTGTTAAGGTTCAATTTAATGTTGATACTTTCGGTGCAGTTTTGGATCCTTTTGTTGTAGAAAGTAATCCTCCTGGATTATTTGAGAGAGCTTCAATTAAAGCTGTAAGAAAACTTATATACGAACCTCCAGTATTCGAGGATGAAGCCGTCAATGTTGAATCTGTTACAGTAGATATAGTTTTCAAGCTTCAATAAGAAATTATTATGTCAATAAGGCTCCAGCTAATCCTTTTTGGGGTTGTAGGAAACCTTTTGGTCGCGGTTATATTCTTATTTTCATTTAACTATAGAGAGAATGTTCAGGAAAATTCATCCAGTGAATCCCTTCTTACTCTTTACGAAGCTGCTTGGTTCCAAACCTATAATGGATCCTTTGGGTCAATGTTTAAGTGGCAACCTATAATAGGATCAAATGCTTCTTTTTGGGATCCTGATGGTGAAATTTTCCAAGATGAGGTTATGCCTAATGGAAATTTTACCAATCCGTTCTTGGATACAGTAAGTGCAGGGCGTATTGGCGATGCTCAATACATACTTGATCTTTTTTTTGAGGAAGATTTTGACTATGGAGATTTAAGCTATGCAATGGCTTATCTTCCCTCGGGACAAAGAATCTATTGTGGAAGTTCTTTAGATCTTCTTGGTATTGATGCATGTTCACCAAATGCAAGGCCGGACTTCTTTCAAAACCTTGATTCATATTTGGAAGAAATATCTAACCGGCCTAAACAGAGCGTAGTACAAATTAAAGATGCAACAGAAAACTCTGCGGGAACACTCAATCAAGCTTTAGCTTTTCCTGTGAAAGCAAATGGTGAGACTTTGGTTGTAATTCTTCTAGGAATCGATATTAGAAAATCACTTGAAATATTTGAAGATGAGTTTGAAGTAAGAACAGCAGTGAAAACACAGGATGACTTGATATCCCTCAATGACTATTATACTCAGTTTGATAATGATGAGGATAACCTCTTTGATTCTGAAAACTTCAATCTTCTTTCAGATAAAGCATTACTATTTCGAGATGAAAATGGGTCAAGATTTTCATCAAAAGATACCGAATTAGGTTCGTCAATTACTCTGTTACCTCTCAGTGCATTTCTTTCTGCAGACGATGCTCAACTTTTTATCTTTAAAGATGAAAGAGAGAATATTTTAATTGCTCAAGAAATTTTAAATTTAACTTATATCATTGCTGTTATTTCAGTAATATTACTTATCTCCTTAGTTGCCTTCATTACGACAAGAACATTTGGAGGAATATCTAGGGCAATAGAAGTCTTAGATGGGTTAACAAAAGGTGATCATTCTCAAGAAATGCCTATTAGAAAAGGATTGCTTGCATCCGAATCTGATGAGGTTGGTCAGCTTTCAACTGCATTAAAAAGCTATAAGTCACATTTACTCGAAATGGATCGTATTAGGGCTGAACAAGCCACACGAAGACATGAAAGAGATCAAGTAATAATCGAGAAAATGACAAAACTCTCAGATCAACTTGAGGGTGATGCTAGAACCTTAATTGTAAATGATATTAAAAAAATGAATGAACTTGCTGATAGTTCCGACAAAAACTCAAGTGAGGAAGCTTCTGTAGAGCTAATGTTGATAGCATTTTCTAGAATGTCTGATGAGGTGAATGCTCTGATTGAGGCCAGAACTCACGAAATGAAAGTTGCAAGGGATGAAGCTCGTGATGCAAGTGATCAAAAAACCAAATTCTTTGCAAATATGAGTCATGAACTTAGAACTCCACTAAATGCAATATTGGGTTATGGAGAAATGCTTTATGAAGATTGCGAAGATCTTGGATATGAAGATTTGCTTCCTGATCTTAAAAAAATTACATCTGCTGGATCTCACCTTCTATCGCTCATAAATAATATTCTTGATCTATCGAAAATCGAAGCTGGAAAAATGGAGCTTTTTGTAACTGGGTTTGAAATTGAGAATATGATTGAAACTATCAAGGATGTCTCAGCCCCTCTTGCATTAAAGAATAATAATGAATTTAAAATTAATCTTGATGATAGTATTGGTTCAATGTCACAAGATGAGACAAAACTAAGACAGTGCCTGACAAACTTCCTAAGTAATGCATTTAAATTTACAAAAGATGGTGTCGTCACTTTAGACATAGATATAGAAAATCAAAATGATAAAGAGTTTATAAATTTTTCAGTAACTGATACTGGTGCAGGAATGAGCCCTGAAGGGGTTGCAAAAGTTTTTGAGGAATACACACAAGCTGAACGCTCAACTTCTGCAAATTATGGCGGTACTGGCTTGGGTTTACCTATATCAAAAAGGTTTGCTGAAATGATGGGTGGTGATGTTAATGTCTCAAGTGAGGAAGGAGTTGGATCGGTCTTTTCAATAATTGTTCCAAGAGAATGCCCTGAAATTAATGAAGAAATTGAGGAAGGTGTTATCAATCTTGATTCAACCGATAATGTTGTTGTTCTGGTAGATGATGACGCTGCAATGCATGGTTTGATTAAAAGAACAATTGCAAAACTTAACCTAACCCTTATTGGAGCTACTAATGGGGAAAAAGGAATGGACTTAATAAGAGAAATTAAACCAAAACTTATACTTTTAGATGTTTTAATGCCAGGTAGAGATGGGTGGTCAATCCTCAAAGAATGCAAACTTGACTCTGAACTCAAAGATATACCAGTTATCATGATAAGTCAGCTAGATAAAGCAAATTTTGCTACATCACTTGGCGCAAATGAATATATGACAAAACCTATCGATAGAGGACTATTTGTAAATACTGTCAAAAGAATACTTGGTTCGCCAGATAAAAATCAAAAAGTTCTTGTTATTGATGATGATAAAGATGTTAGAGATTTAATGAACAGGATGCTAGAGGATATTGGAGTTAGATCAATAGAAGCAAGAGATGGTAAAGAAGGATTAGAGAGAACAAAAGATAAACCATCCCTTATTGTTCTTGACTTAGAGATGCCAAGAATGGATGGCTTTGAATTTCTTGAAAATTATATTGATGAGTATTCTGAAGAAAATAGAGTTCCAATTCTTGTCTATTCTGGTAAAGATATAACCGATGTTCAGGAAAAACTTTTAAATGAGAGAGTCGTTGGATTTGTTAAGAAAGATGAGACATCTATGGACGAATTATCAGAAAGAATTTCCAAACTTATAAAAAGCTCTTAACTAAGCAGCGAATCAATTTTTCCTAATAGTCTTTTAAAATCAACTGGCTTAGTATCAAAATCATCAGCACCACAATCAAGCGCTTTTTGCTTATCAGATTCTAAGGCGTGAGCAGTTAGAGCAATTATTGGAATCATATTAATCTCAGGATCAGCTTTAGCCTGAGTGGTCGCATCCCACCCATCAAGAACCGGGAGGCCCATATCCATAAGCACTATCTCTGGGCTCTCAGATTTCATCATATCCAACCCAGCTTGGCCATCAAAGGCTAATAGGACTTCATGCCCTCTTCTACTTAATCTTCGAGATAGCATATCTCTATTCATCTCATTATCTTCTACATATAAAATTTTAGCCATTATTCACCAACAATTTCTGATTCAATTAATACAAATCTATTTCTACCAGATTTTTTTGCCTTGTAAAGTCTTTTATCCGCTTTATTTACTAAGTCAGATGAACTTTCTGACTCCTCCGCAAAAGCTACACCTCCACTTGCAGTAATTTTAATATCTGTATCCTCAAATTTAACAATATTCTTTTGGATTTTCTTAATAAGGTCACTTGCAAACTCTTTCAGTGATTCATTGTCTTTATATAGAATCGCAAGAAACTCCTCACCTCCTATCCTCCCAACTTGATTTGGTTGAGATATTTCATTATCTAAGAGCTTGGCAAATGATTTTAAAACTTCATCGCCACCAGCATGTCCATATGTATCATTAACATTCTTAAAAAAGTCTATATCAAAAATTATTATGGCAAATGGTTTGTAGTCTTTTCTTTTTTCTCTAGATACAGCCTCTTCGAGTGTATTAAAAATTACTCTTCTGTTAGCAATGCCAGTTAGTTGATCGGTTGTAGCTTGGATATGAAGCTCGGTTACAAGCTCTTTTTCTCTCTCTCTTAAGAACTTTCTTTCCAAAGAGGATACAACCTTAGCGAGCAGAACAGTTCCATTGATTGGTTTAGGAAGATAGTCTTGTGCTCCTAATTGAATACACTTTGCAATACTATCAACATCATCAAATGCAGAAACCATTATTACTGGTAACGATTCAACATTATGTTTTGATCTAAATCTCTTTAACAATTCAAGTCCGTTAATGTCAGGTAAAATTACATCTAGCAGGATTAGATCAGGAGTCTTCTTTTTTACCTCATCAAGTGCTGTTTCTCCATCATAAGCAGTCCTACATTTCAAACCACTCATTGATAATCTTCTTTCGAGAACTTCACAATTCGTTTTATTGTCATCAACAATAAGAATATCTGAATCCTTTAATTCATCACTAAGAGTTATTGAATGCTCTATATCTCCAAGGGATTTAAAAAGAGCTTCTGCAGTTTCTACTTGGCTTTTATCTCCGTCATCATTTGAATTTTCATTGCCTCTAATAAAATCAACAAAAACCTCAATGGCTTTCTCAGTTTCCCTTGCTAATTCTATAACATGCTTTAAATCATTAATTATTATTCTTCTGGTTCTGCTTTCTGGTATATCCTCCTCAAAATCTTCAATTAATATTTCACCATATCCTATAATTGCATTAAGAGGTGTTCTCAGATTATGTCTTAGCTCTGAATATTCCTCAGATGTTTTATTATTTTCATTAGATGAAGAAGAGGTATATAAATTGAAGGCTTCCTCGTATTGATTAATGAGCTTATTGCAAGAAGACTTTATTTGATTAAACTCATCTTCACATTGAAGATCTAATTTCGATACAGCTTTATCAATAATATCTAGATAATCAAAGATGGCGTTGGCTGGAGTAATAAAATCTTGCTTAATCTGAGTTAAGAGTATCCCCTTAGCACCTTTTGAGCGATCAACCATTGCTGGCCTCTTTTTTAATATCCTCGATAAAGCTTGGCATGTGCATTAAAAAACCTTGGCCAATCGTGCATCCAAGATCTATCATTTTATTTTTCTCTTCTTCGGTTTCAATTCCTTCGCCAATCATTTCTAAATTTAACTCTGCACAAACATCAGATACAAATTTTATTAATCTGGATGTTGAAGGATCGGAAATATTTGATGTGAAATGCCTATCTAACTTAACAACATCAATCGGTAAATCTCGAATATATTTAAGAGATGCATATCCAGCACCAAAGTCATCAAGGGCGATCTTTATTCCACGTTTTTTAAGTCGAGTTAATGATTCAGCTGCTTTTTTTGTGTCCTCTAATTCAGCTGTCTCAGTAATTTCCAATCCGAACTCATTTTCTTTTATTCCGTTTTCCTCAACAAATCTTGAGAAAATCTTACAAAACTCTTGGTGCATTATTGTGTGTGCAGATACATTTAAATATACAGTAGTATTGGAAAGACCAAGTGCATCTTTTGCATCAAAGTATTTTTTTATTTGATTTAACGATTCAAGAACTATCAAGGAAAATAATTTTTCGCCCTCAATAAGTGGAATTACTTTATCATTAGGAAAATGCCCACCTTTTCCATCTTGCAGTCTAAGTAAAGCCTCTACTCCTGAAACTTCCCCTGTAATAAGATTATATTGTTTTTGGTAGGCTAATTCGACTCTATTATTTTCAATACACTCAATTGTTTCTTTTAAAGCATCAAGTCCATCCCTTGACTGACATAATAGTTCTATTAACATGATTCCGCTTTCATCAGTTACAGGAATCATATGAACTCTGGTTCTCATAAAGAAAGAAATTTCTCTTAGAGTAACTTCAATAGGTGTATCGTAATAAAGAGCAATTGAATCAATATCTCCAAAATTGTTCTTGATATCGTCATCAATTTTATCAATTGATAGTTCAGACAATTCTTTTAAATCAAAGATGTATCGTGCTGCTATGTTAGCCCAAGCTATGGATCCATCGAGTTCATAAATTATATATGGGCTTGGATGATGAAGTAGAGACCTTGTTAAATAACTTAATTCAGTCTTGTTTTGTGTTGGTTCCATAAATTTTGCTTTGTTTAATTTGCTCATCAACTAGTGTAACAAAGTCATCAGAGAAGGTAACCTTAATAAATTTCCATATTTCAATATGTTTTGGTTCCTTGAATAAAGTTTTAAAAGAAACCAGCATTGATGACCATTCCTCTTCATCAAGCATGCCAATCTTATGTTGATAATGCTGATTTTCTCTTGCGCGAAGCATAAGACTAAAGTATGTAAGATAATTAGCATCCTCCTCTTTTGAAAGCTCTTCATTATTTCTTAACTTAATCTTTGCTGCGACTATCACTTCCTTCATTCCAGCCAAAGCTAACTTTTGGTGAGAGTCTGCGATGTTCTGCCTTGCATTAGCTCTAGCAACCTTATTTTGCTCTTTTAACTCAGTTACAAGAAAATATACGGTTACAAGAACCGTAAATGGGCCCAATGTCTGTAGTATCAATATGATGACATCAAAGTACATAGAAAATTTATAAAATTAGAACTGATCTAGACTATCAAGAAAGAAAGAAATCTTCAAATATTTGGTAGGGATGGAGGGAGTCGAAAGAGCAACCTTAATCTTTCAAGAGCTTATGTTTACAAGGTTTCTATACATATGATAGAAATCTCCGCTTAAAATCCCGCTTTTGAGTGATTTGTTGTTTCCTGTGCAAGTTCGCATTACCTATAAAGGTGTTTTCTTGAAAAGTCC
>TARA_B100001057_G_scaffold499271_1_pt1 | contig 20194 bp, 32 predicted proteins | sample TARA_B100001057 | Tara Oceans TARA_B100001057 (sample SAMEA2621839) | marine metagenome | biome: marine biome (ENVO:00000447); feature: surface water layer (ENVO:00002042); material: "saline water (ENVO:00002010), including plankton (ENVO:xxxxxxxx)" | depth 5 m
AACCCCTGATATTCTTGCCATAATTTAACCTTGTCTTTGTTTGAATCGAGGATTCTTTTTGTTAATAACGTACAAAGTACCTTTTCGTCTTACAATTTTGCAATCGGCACTCCTTTTTTTTACTGATGTTCTTGTTTTCATTTAATTTTTTTTCTTTAATATCAAAATCTGTAAGTGATCCTAGCCTTTGATAAATCATACGGACTCATTTCTAATTTTACCTTATCTCCAGGTAATAACTTTATGTAATGCAATCTCATTTTTCCAGAGATATGCGCTGTAACCACATGACCATTTTCAAGCTCAACCCTAAACATAGCGTTTGATAATGCCTCAATTATTTTACCTTCTTGTTCTATTGCTTCTTGTTTGGCCATGTATTTATATTGTTGGTGTTATTGTCCTACGACTTTTTCCTGTTTTCATTAGTCCATCGTAATGTCTGTTTAATAAATATGAATTTACTTGCTGTATGGTATCAATCGCAACTCCTACCATAATTAAGAGTGACGTACCCCCATAAAACAATGCCCAACCTTGTTGCATTCCCATAAATTTAACCACAATAGCCGGGAAAACTGCAATAGCAGCTAAATAAAGAGATCCTGGAAAAGTAATATTTGTCATTATGTTGTCAAGATAATTAGATGTATCATTTCCAGGTCTAATGCCAGGGATAAATCCGCCACTTCTTTTTAAATCATCTGACATTTTATTAGTGGGAACAGTCATGGCAGTGTAGAAAAAAGTAAAAATTATGATTAGTAAACCGAATAAAATATTATACCAAAATCCAAAAATATCAGAAAACTCAGATTGCATCCATTGTCCAAAACTCGAATTTTCAAATAAACTACCAATATATACTGGAGCAAACATTAATGCCTGTGCAAATATAATGGGCATTACTCCTGATGCATTTAATTTTAAAGGAATATATTGTCTACTTCCAGCCAAGTTATTATTTTGTGTTGAATTTGCGCTTGCGGTTCTTCTTGCATATTGAACGGGAATTTGTCTTACTGCCATTACAAGCAAAATTGATAACAAAATTATTACTATCCACAGTACTAACTCAATCAAGATAAGCATCAGACCCCCGTTATTTTCGGAAACCCTTGAAATAAACTCTTGTGTGAATGATAGCGGTAAATTTGCAATTATTCCAACCATAATAAGTAAGGATATTCCGTTCCCTATACCCTTGTCAGTTATTTTTTCACCCAACCACATGGCAAAGATAGTACCAGTGACCAAAATTGTTACTGATGAAAATAAAAATAATGGGCCTCTGCCTAGAATAAAAGCACTATCAGGAACCCCAAGTGCTGATAATCCAAAAAGATATGCGGGAGCCTGAACTATACATATTGCAATAGTTAACCATCTTGTAATCTGGTTGATTGTTTTCCGACCACTCTCACCTTCCTTTTGAAGTTTTTGAAGGTAAGGGATCGCTATCCCCATTAATTGGACAACAATTGAAGCAGAAATATAAGGCATAATACCTAAAGCAAATACCGATGCATTTGTAAAAGCACCACCGGTAAATGCATTTAATATGCCTAACAAGCCACCACCATCCGCTCTTTCAGATAGTGAAGCGAGTTGTACAGAATCAATTCCTGGAATAACTATTTGAGCACCTAAACGATAAACTAATAATAAAAGTAACGTAACCCCAATCCTCTGACGGAGTTCATCGATATTATAAATATTTATAATTGTTTCTAAGAATTTTTTCATCTATATTATATAATAATTGCCTCTCCACCTGCGTTTTCAATTGCTTTTTTTGCAGATGATGTAAACTTATGGGCAGAAATTTTCAATGAAATATCTATTTTTCCTCTTCCCAGAATCTTAACAAGATCACTTTTACGGGCTAATCGGTATTGAATAAATTCTTCAAAGGAAATTTTCTTCTTAATTTTTTTTGATTCAACAAGCTTTTGAATTGTATCAATATTAATAACCTTATATTCTTTTCGATTTATATTTTTGAATCCAAACTTTGGTACACGTCTTTGGAGTGGCATTTGACCACCTTCAAAACCTAATTTCTTTGAGTATCCGGACCTTGATTTGGCCCCTTTATGTCCTCTTGAAGCCGTTCCGCCTTTTCCTGATCCTTCACCTCTACCTAATCTCTTATTGTTTTTTTTAACAGAGCCTTCAGCAGGCTTTAAATTATCTAAACTCATAAACTTTTATTTAAACCTTAATTACAGAAACTAAATGTTCAACTTTTTTTATCATACCCAAAATACTTGGAGATGACTTATGAACTACTTCATTTCCAATTCCTTTGAGTCCCAAAGCCTCTAGTGTTCTTTTCTGGGATTTTAGTCTTTTTATTCCACTTTTAATTTGAATAACTTTAATACTTTCCATTATAAATAATAATTTAACCATTAAAAACTTTCTCTATTGATATACCTCTTTCCTTAGCGATTTGCTCTGGACTTCTTAACTTCAATAAAGCATCAAAAGTAGCTTTCACAACATTATGAGGGTTTGATGAACCTTGTGATTTTGAAAGTACATTTTGAACCCCAACAGACTCCAGTACAGCACGCACAGCACCGCCAGCAATAACACCAGTACCCTCGGAGGCAGGCTTAATAAAAACTTTAGCCCCTCCATATTTACCCTTTTGCTCATGTGGTATTGTTCCGTTTTTTACAGGAATTCTAACTAAATTCTTTTTAGCATCTTCAATTGCTTTAGATATTGCTTCGGAAACCTCCTTAGATTTTCCTAGACCCTGACCTAAAACACCATTTTCATCTCCAACCACAACGATTGCAGAAAAACCAAAGGCTCTTCCACCCTTAGTTACCTTAGTTACACGTTGAACTCCAACCAACCGATCTTTTAGATCTAGTCCTGCCGGTTTTACATACTCTATGTTGCTATAATTTTGATACATAATATAATTAAAGTTTTAATCCACCCTCACGGGCTCCTTTAGCTAATGATTTAACTCTTCCATGATACAAATATCCGCTTCTATCGAATTTAACTGCACTTATACCTAGTTTGATAGATCTTTTAGCAATTAATTTTCCTACATTCAAAGACTTTTCTAGTTTTGAAGACCCATTAACATCATTCTCACGGGAAGATGCGGTAGCAATTGTTTTACCAGCTTTATCATCAATCAATTGAGCATATATTTCATTATTACTTCTGAAAACTGAAAGTCTTGGAAAAGAAGCATTACCACTTATAGTTTTACGAATTCTACTTCGTATTCTTTTTCTTCGTTCTATTTTAGTTAGTCTCATATTAAATATAAATTATGCTGATTTACCTGCTTTTCTTCTAATTTGTTCACCAACAAATCGAATACCTTTACCTTTATATGGCTCAGGTTTTCTGAATGATCTTATCTTGGCAGCAACGAAACCGATTAATTGTTTATCGTGCGAAGTTAATTTAATTATTGGGTTTTTACCTTTCTCAGTAATTGTTTCAACTTTTACCTCAGGGGCAACTTCAAGTAGAATATTATGAGAGAAACCCAAAGCTAAATCTAAAGTTTGATTTTGATTAGAAGCACGATAACCAACACCCACTAACTCCAATTCTTTGGTATATCCAGTACTTACTCCGAAAACCATATTGTAAATTAGTGATCTGTATAAACCATGCTTTGACCTCGAAGTTTTAGATTCAGACAAATTTTTGACATTAATGATATTTTCATTGATATCTATCACAACATCCAAGAAAGTCTGACTTAATTGACCAAGTTTACCCTTAACTGTAATTAAGTTTTTCGAAAGTTCAACTTGAACACCTTCGGGTATTTCTATAGGGTTATTTCCAATTCTTGACATATCAAATTATGATTTTATTAATAAACATAACATATTACTTCTCCTCCAATATTCTGTTTTTTTGCTTCTTTTCCAGTCATTACTCCTTTAGATGTTGATATTATGGAAATTCCTAAACCATTTAACACTCTCGGTAGATCCTGACTTGAATTGTACTGACGTAAACCAGGGGTACTGATTCTTTGTATTTTTTTTATGACAGGGTCTTTGGTATGTAAATCATATTTTAAAGCAATTTTAATGCTTCCTTGATTATTGATTTTTTCCTCAAATTTATAACTCAATATATATCCCTGATCAAAAAGAATTTTGGTTATTTCTTTTTTTAAATTAGATGCAGGTATTGAAACTACACGGTGCCCTGCACTATTCGCATTTCTCAGTCTAGTTAAATAATCTGCTATTGGATCTGTGTTCATATTATTTATTTTACCAGCTGGCTTTTGTTACACCAGGGATTAAACCTTTATTTGCCATTTCTCTGAAAGTTACCCTTGAAATACCAAAATGTCTCATATATCCTTTCGGTCGACCAGTCAACTTACATCTATTGTGCAATCGGACAGGAGAGGCGTTTCTTGGTAACTTCTGTAAACCCTCGTAATCTCCAGCTTCCTTAAGTGCTTTTCGCTTTGCAGAGTATTTTGCAACTATTTTTGCTCGCTTTACTTCACGTGCTTTCATTGATTCTTTTGCCATATTATTTTTTTTTAAATGGAACTCCCATTTCGTTTAATAGTGATTTTGCCTCTTTATCAGTTTTTGCAGTAGTTACAAATGAAATATCCATACCACCTATTTTATTTACCTTATCAATATCAATTTCAGGAAAAATTATCTGTTCAGTTATACCCAGATTGTAATTACCTCTTCCATCAAAACCTGAAGATTTAACTCCCTGAAAATCTCTTACTCTTGGTAATGCAAAAGTAACAAGCCTATCAAGAAACTCAAACATTCTCTCTCCTCTTAAAGTTACTTTAGCCCCTATTGGCATTCCTTTTCTTAGTTTGAAGGAAGCAACATCTTTTTTTGAGAGGGTGGCAATAGCTTTTTGTCCTGTGATTTGAGTCAATTCATCAATAGCATAATCTATTTGTTTTTTATCTGATACAGCCGAACCAACCCCTCGACTGACTACAATCTTAGTTAGTTTTGGGACTTGCATCACATTACTGTAATTAAACTCTTTTTTTAGGGAGTTAATTATGGTCTCGTTGTATTCTTTTTTGAGTCTAGGCTTATAATTCATAGTTATATGACTTCATTTGTTTTTTTTGAATATCTAATTTTCTCGTTTCCCTCAAATTTATATCCAACTCTTGTTACCTTGCCATCAGGTAAAAAAAGTGAAATGTTTGAAATATGAATAGCGGCTTCCTTTTCTTTTATTCCTCCTTTGGGATCTTGTGAATTAGGCTTAGTGTGTTTTTTAACAATATTAACACCTTCAACTATGACTTTGTTTGAGATATCAACGAACTTTAAAACTTTTCCTTCTTTACCTTTGTGAGCTCCTGATATAACTCTTACTAAATCTCCTTTTCTTATCTTTGTTTTATTCATAATTCTTATATGTTTTTAAAGAACTTCAGGTGCCAATGAGACAATTTTCATAAACTGCTTTTCTCTTAATTCTCTGGCCACTGGCCCAAAAACTCTTGTTCCTCTCATCTCTCCTGTTTCGTTTAACAAGACGCAAGCATTGTCATCAAATCTGATATATGATCCGTCTGGTCTTCTGACCTCTTTTGTTGTTCTGACAATAACTGCTGTAGAAACCTGACCTTTTTTTACTGTACCTGCAGGAGTAGCATTCTTGACGGTTACTACTATTTTATCACCTAATGATGCATATCTTCTCTTTGTACCGCCCAAAACCCTTATAGTAAGCACTTCCTTAGCGCCAGTATTATCTGCAACTTTAAGCCTTGATTCTTGTTGTACCATATTACTTTGCTCTTTCTATTATTTCGACTAATCTCCAATTTTTTGTTTTACTCAATGGTCTTGTCTCCATTATCTTTACAGTATCACCTATGTTGCATTCGTTTTGTTCATCATGAGCAGTATATTTTTTTGTTTTTAAAACATACTTTCCATACATAGGGTGCTTAGTTCTTTTAACTTCAGAAATAATAATTGATTTCATCATTTTATTACTTGTAACTATGCCAATCCTTTCCTTTCTTAAATTTCTATCTGTATTCATTTGGAACTATATTATTTGTTTTGTTTTTTATTTGTTGCCATCCTCGTTAAAATACGTGAAATAATTCTTCTGGTCTTTCTTATTTGTAGTGGATTTTCAATTGGAGAAACTGCATGAGTTAGTTTAAGATCAGCTAGCTTTTTTCTAAAATCGGTTAATTTGTCAACTAAATCCTCAGGTGAAAGTATGTCTATCTCTTTTTGTTTCATAGATTTTAAATTTGATAATCTCTAGCAATTATAAATTTTGTTTTAACAGGAAGCTTTTGCGCTGCAAGCCTCAATGCCTCTTTGGCAATTTCTATTGGGACACCTGCTATTTCAAATAAAATTCTACCAGGTTTTACAACTGCTACGAAATATTCTGGGGCACCCTTTCCTTTTCCCATTCTGACCTCTAGTGGTTTTTTTGTAATTGGTTTATCAGGAAATATTTTAATCCATAATTGACCCTCTCTTTTCATGTATCGTGTAGCTGCAATTCTAGCTGCTTCAATTTGTCTTGATGTTATGAATTGAGAATCAAGAGTTTTAATTCCAAACATTCCATTGGATAACAAATTTCCTCTTTGGGATAAACCCTTCATTCTTCCTTTTTGTGCTTTTCGAAATTTTGTTTTTTTTGGTTGTAACATTTGTATAAAAATTTCAATTTATCTTCTCAATCTTCTAGACTGTCGATTATTTTGCTTACTATTTTTTGAATTGCCTGATGTTTTACTTTGCATTCCAACCAAAGGAGACAATTCTCTTTTTCCATAAACCTCTCCTTTCATAATCCAAACTTTAACTCCTAATCTACCATAAGTTGTGTGGGCCTCTACTAATGAGTAGTCAATATCAGCTCTAAACGTAGACAATGGAATTCTTCCTTGTTTGTATGATTCACTTCTTGCCATTTCTGCACCATTAAGTCTGCCTGAAATCTGAACTTTTATCCCTTCAGCATTCATTCTCATTGAGGCTGCTATTGACATCTTAATAGCCCTTCTGTACGATATTCTATTTTCAATTTGTCTTGCTATACTTGATGCAACCAGTTTTGCATCTAACTCAGGTCTCTTAATTTCATGGATATTAATCTGTATGTCCTTCTTAGTAATTTTTTTTAGCTCCTCTTTTAGCTTGTCGACTTCTTGTCCAGCTTTTCCTATGATAATTCCTGGTCTTGCTGTTGTTATGGTAACAGTAATTAATTTTAATGTTCTTTCAATTATAACATTTGAAACACTGGCTTTTTGAAGCCTTACAAAAATATATTTTCGAATTTTATCATCCTCTGCTAAATTATTTCCATAGTCGCTGCCACCATACCAGTTTGAATCCCAGCCTCTGATAATTCCTAAACGATTTCCAATTGGATTTGTCTTTTGTCCCATATGTGTTAGTTTTGAATATTATTAGCTCCCAGTATCATAGTAACATGGTTTGATCGTTTTCTAATCCTGTGAGCACGACCCTGTGGAGCAGTTCTAAGCCTCTTCAACATACTTCCACTGTCAACTCTAATCTCCTTTATGAATAATGATGCCTTTTCAAAATCTGAGTTTTCATTTTTTGACTGCCAATTATTAATGGCAGTCAATAATAGTTTTTCAAGGCGTCTTGATGCCTCTTTGGGGCTAAATTTTAAAATTGAAAGGGCGCTGTCAATACCAAGTCCTCTAACCTGATCAGCTACGAGCCTCATCTTACGAGGTGATGTTGGACAGTTATTTAATTTAGCAAAGAAAATATTTTTTTTATTTTCCTTAAATTTTTCCGCGCTTTGTCTCTTTCTATTTCCCATTAAAATTTATTTTTTTCCCTTATTTTTTGCTCCAGCATGTCCTCTAAAAGATCTTGTAGGTGAAAATTCACCTAACTTGTGTCCAACCATATTTTCAGTTATGTAAACCGGTATATGTGTTTTTCCATTGTGAACACCAATAGTTTGGCCGACAAAATCTGGAGTTATTAGAGATGATCTAGACCAAGTCTTAATAACGACTTTTTTATTACTTTCAATATTCTTATTTATTTTCAAAATAAGACTGCTGCTTACAAAAGGGCCTTTTTTTAACGAACGTGCCATATATTATTTTTTTCTTCTTTCTATTATAAACTTACTGCTTGCTTTTGTTTTCGATCTTGTTCTGAAACCCTTAGCAGGAACACCATTTCTTGATCTTGGGTGCCCACCAGAAGCCCTACCTTCTCCTCCTCCCATTGGATGGTCAACAGGATTCATAGCCACTGGTCTAGTTCTTGGTCTTCGACCTAACCATCTTGATCTACCCGCCTTGCCAGAAACCAACAATTGGTGGTCAGAATTTGATACTGCTCCAATAGCTGCATAACAATCGACCTGAATCAATCTTGTCTCACCAGAAGGCATTTTTATTGTTGCAAATTTACCTTCCCTTGCCATGAGTTGTGCAAATGAACCTGCACTTCTTGATATTACGGCTCCGGCACCAGGCCTCAGCTCAATGCATGAGATAATTGTACCAAGTGGAATCTTTGACAGTGGTAGTGCATTGCCAAGTTCGGGAGGAGCAGAAACTCCTGAGGTTATCTTTTGTCCAATCTTAAGTCCTGATTGAGCAATGATGTATCTTTTATCACCATTTTTGTACTCAACTAAAGAAATGAATGATGTTCGGTTAGGATCATATTCGACTGATTTAACCTCGCCAACAACATCGAAATTATCACGCTTAAAATCAATTAATCTGTAACGCTTTTTATGTCCTCCACCGCGGTAGCGTATAGTCATCCTACCTTTGTTATTCCTTCCACCACTCCTTTTTTTTGGTTCGAGCAATGTCTTTTCTGGGGTACTGGAAGTAATCGATTCAAATCCATTAACTACTCTAAAGCGCTGTGCAGGTGTTACTGGTTTTAATTTTCTTACAGGCATTTTTCTCTTTATTTTTATAAATTAGAATAAAAATCAATTTGACTACCCTCATCAAGATGGACTATAGCCTTTTTTATTGAATTTGACTTTCCTTTTTGAATACCATTCTTTGTAAATTTTGTTTTTCTGACAGGCCCATAATTCATGGTTCTGACCTTTAAAACACTGACCTGATAATATTCTTCTATAGCCTTCTTGATTTCAACTTTATTTGATTTACTATCCACCAAAAAGGTGTAATTGTTACTAAGCTCACTATCTGATGTAGCTTTTTCGGTTATGATTGGTTTTAAAATAATACTCATACAGCTTAGACTTAACTTAAAATACCCTCTATATCTGAAATCGAATTTTCTACAAGAATTAAACTTACAGCATTTAATATTTTGTAAGTATTTAATTCAGAGGTTGTTATAACTTCAGAATTTTTTAAATTACGAGAGGACAAATATACATTTTTATTTGGCTCTCCCAATACTAACAGAGATTTTTTAGACTCAATTTTTAATGCTTTTAAAATATTGATATAACTAGAAGTTTTAACCTCAGGTAATTCAAAATTCTCTAATACAATAATTTCTTTTTGTTTGGCTTTCATCGATAAAGCAGATTTTCTGGCTAAACGTTTAACTTTTTTATTTACCTTTTGTGAGTAATCCCTTGGTTTTGGACCAAAAACTCTTCCACCTCCTCTAAATAATGGATTTTTTATGTTCCCTGCTCTGGCTGTTCCTGTACCTTTTTGCTTTTTAATTTTTCTCGTAGACCCAACGATTTCTGACCTTTCTTTTGATTTGTGTGTCCCTTGTCGTTTATTAGCAAGATGTTGTTTGACATCTAAGTAAACCGCATGATCACTTGGATCTATTGCAAAAACCAACGGGTTTAACTTTACTTTTTTTCCGGTATCTTTTCCTTTTGTATTTAAAACTTTAATTTCCATTACTTAGTTATTGAAATATATGAATTCTTATGTCCGGGCACACAACCTTTTAGTATAATTATATTTTTATCCAAAACAACTTTTAGTACACGAAGATTTTGAATTGTATTTTTTTTGTTTCCAGTTTGACCAGCCATTCGCATACCCTTAAAAACCCTCGCAGGGTATGAAGCAGCTCCAATTGAACCTGGTGCTCTTAAACGATTGTGTTGACCATGAGTAGATTGACCCACACCAGCAAAACCGTGACGCTTAACAACGCCTTGGAACCCCTTTCCTTTTGAAATACCTGAAACATCGACAAACTCCCCTTCATTAAAATGATCAACTCTAATCTCATCTCCCAACTTAAAATTGTATTCAAAATTCTTGAATTCTTGTACCTTTTTTTTGACTAAAGCTTTAGCTTTTTTAAAATGGTTTAATTTAGACTTAACAATATTTTTTTCTGAAACATCATCATAACCTAGCTGAATCGAATTGTAACCATCATTTTGTTTTGTTTTTACTTGAGTCACAACACATGGTCCTGCTTCGATAATAGTGCATGGTATGTTTTTTCCTTCATTATCAAAGATCGAAGTCATTCCAATTTTTTTTCCAATTATTCCAGACATTTGTATCGTTGTTAATTAAACTTTAATTTCTACCTCAACTCCACTTGGAAGTTCTAATTTCATGAGCGCATCAATGGTTTTTGATGAAGAGCTATATATATCTAAGAGCCTTTTATAGTATGATAATTTAAATTGTTCCCGTGATTTTTTATTCACATGAGGTGAACGCAAGACTGTAAAAATCTTTTTATTTGTTGGTAGAGGAATTGGTCCAGTAACAACCGCACCTGTTGTTTTGACTGTTTTGACAATTTTGTCAGCAGATTTATCAACTAGATTGTGGTCGTATGATTTCAGTTTTATTCTAATTTTTTGGCTCATTAATTTACTAATTATTATTTCCTTTGACATCTGCGATTACAGATTCAGATATATTTGTTGGTGTTTCAGAATAGTGAGAAAACTCCATAGTTGAAGTTGCTCTTCCAGAGGATAGCGTTCTGAGGGAAGTCACATATCCAAACATTTCAGATAAGGGAACCTCAGCTTTTACAACTTTTGAACCTGCTCTATCATCCATTGAATTTACTTGACCCCTTCTCCTATTGAGATCCCCAACAATATCACCCATGTTTTCTTCTGGAGTTAGTACCTCCAATTTCATGATTGGTTCCATTATAACTGCTTTTGCTGCTTTTGCTGCCTGTTTAAATCCAAGTTTTGCAGCTAATTCAAAAGACAGTGAATCAGAATCTACGGCATGAAAAGAACCGTCTTTTAATGTGATTTTCATTGCATCAACTTCAAAACCTGCTAAGGGTCCATTATTCATTGACATTTTAAACCCTTTTTCTACAGATGGAATATATTCTTTTGGGATGTTACCACCCTTGATTAAGTTTATAAATTCAAGACCAGACTTTCCTTCATCAGCTGGTTCGATCTCAAAAACTATATCTGCAAACTTACCTCTACCACCAGATTGTTTTTTATAAACCTCACGGTGTTCGGCTTTAGAGGTTAGAGCTTCTTTATATTCTACTTGTGGTTGGCCTTGATTTACCTCAACTTTAAACTCTCTTCGAAGTCTATCAATTATAATATCAAGGTGAAGCTCCCCCATTCCTGAGATTATTGTTTGACCAGAAGCTTCATCTGTTTTTACTTGAAAAGTAGGATCTTCTTCGGCTAATTTCGATAAAGACATCCCTAACTTATCAACGTCAGCTTTGGTCTTAGGCTCAACAGCAATTCCAATAACTGGGTCAGGGAAATTCATACTCTCCAAAATAATAGGTGACTTTTCATCTGATAATGTATCTCCTGTTTTGATATCTTTAAATCCAACTGCAGCACCTATATCACCAGCTTCTATGTATTCGACAGAATTTTGCTTGTTTGAGTGCATTTGATATATCCTTGAAATTCTCTCTTTGTTTCCTGAACGATTATTTAAAACGTATGAGCCGGCTTCAAGACGTCCAGAATATGCACGAAAAAAGGCTAAACGTCCAACGAATGGATCAGTAGCAATTTTGAACGCTAAAGCTGAAAATGGTTCATCTACAGATGGTTTTCTTGAAATGTCTATATCAGATTTCGGATCTAATCCGACAATAGCATCTTTATCCTCTGGTGAAGGTAAATATCTGCATACTGCGTCCAACAAAAACTGCACTCCTTTGTTTTTAAAGGAAGATCCACAAATCATTGGAATTATGCTAATATCTTGCGTGGCAGCCCTGAGTGCACTATGTACTTCATCCTCAGTAATACTGTCAGGATCATCAAAAAACTTCTCTAATAAAACTTCATCGTACTCTGCAACAGCTTCAATTAGGTTATTTCTTAACTTATTTGCTTCATCTTTTAAATCCTCAGGTATATCAACTATATCGAAGGTTGAACCATAATTTTCATCATGCCATACAATAGCACGGTTTTTAACTAAATCAACAATACCCTTAAAGTTATCTTCATCTCCAATATTCAGTACAATTGGAACGGCATTTGATTTTAACATATCTTTTACTTGGTTACATACACCAATAAAATTTGCACCTTGTCGATCCATTTTATTTACAAAGCCTATTCGAGGTACCTTATAGTTATCAGCAAGTCTCCAATTAGTCTCTGACTGAGGCTCAACACCGTCTACTGCTGAAAACAGAAACACAAGACCATCAAGAACTCTTAAGGATCTATTAACCTCAACTGTAAAGTCAACATGACCAGGGGTATCAATTATGTTAAATTTGAAGTCTTTGGAGCTTTCTATTAATTTTCCTTGTTCTGTTGGAAAGGACCAATTGCAGGTGGTTGCTGCAGATGTGATTGTTATTCCTCTTTCTTGTTCCTGTTCCATCCAATCCATCGTAGCTGCTCCGTCATGTACTTCCCCGATTTTGTGGCTAACACCAGTGTAAAATAAAATCCTTTCAGTTGTAGTTGTTTTTCCAGCATCGATATGAGCTGCTATTCCAATGTTTCGAGTATATTTTAAATTACGTGACATATTTTTTGCAGTTAAAATCTAAAATGAGAAAATGCTTTATTTGCTTCAGCCATTTTGTGAGTATCAACTCTTTTTTTCACTGCAGCTCCTTCTTCTTTTGCAGCTGCAATACATTCATTTGCTAGCTTTAGCGCCATGGATTTTTCGTTTCGTTTCCTGGAGTAACTTATCAGCCATTTCATTGCAAGAGACACCTTGCGATCAGGGCGAATTTGCATTGGGATTTGAAAAGTGGCGCCTCCTACTCTTCTGCTTCTTACTTCTACATGAGGCATTACATTAGACAATGCATCTTTCCATATTTCAATTGCAGATTTTCCGTCGTTGTCTTTTCTTTCATTTATTATTTCGATCGCATCATAAAAAACCCTGAATGCAGTAGATTTTTTCCCATCCCACATTAAATTGTTAACAAACCTTGAGACAAGTTGATCATTAAACTTTGGGTCTGGTAATAATGGTCTTTTTTTAGCTTGTCTTTTTCTCATTTTGGTCTATTTTTATTTTTTAGGGCGTTTGGCTCCATATTTAGATCTTCTTTGAAGCCTTCCTTCTACTCCTGCGGTATCTAGCGCTCCTCTTACGATATGATATCGAACACCTGGTAAATCTTTGACACGACCACCTCTGACTAAAACAATGGAGTGTTCCTGTAAATTATGGCCCTCTCCTGGTATGTATGCATTTACTTCTTTCGCGTTGGTTAATCTAACCCTAGCGACTTTTCGCATTGCAGAATTTGGTTTTTTTGGGGTTGTAGTGTAAACTCTTGTGCAAACTCCTCTTTTTTGAGGGCAAGATTCCAAAGCAGCTGATTTGCTTTTCTTAATATTGGAAACTCTTCCTTTTCTAACTAATTGTGCAATAGTTGGCATGATTAATTTTAATTTTTTTGTTCTAAACCCTTATTTGAGCGTGCAAATTTATGATATTTTTTTGTCTTTCAACTTTTTAATACTTGTTTTTTTAGCAAAAAAATAAGATTTGAAAGAAAAAATGAAAAATGAAAAATGATAAAAATCGATACCTAAATACTTAAGTATTTCATTTTTAATTACTTATATGTTTTCAACAATCTCAACTGATAAAAATATAAACAGTAAATTTGAGATATGGAAAATTCATTTGAAATTTATGGTATTCACTCAATAATCGAGGCCATAGAGTCTGGAGTTAATATTGAAAAAGTATGGCTTAAAAAAGGTAAAAAAGGATATTTATTTCAGCGTCTTGAAAAATCAATTAGAGATAATAAAATTTCTTTCTCATATGTTCCTGAGGAAAAACTCAATAAATTAAAAACCAAAAATCATCAGGGAGCAGTCGCTTTGATATCAAAAATTGCTTTTTTTCCGATTGAAAAAATAATTGAAGAGGCTTTTCAAGTTAATTTAAATCCCACTTTTGTTTTGCTAGACCGAGTCACAGACTCAAGAAACTTGGGAGCTATCTTAAGGTCATGCGCCGCAGCATCAGTTAATGGTGTAATTATTCCGCAAACAGGTAGTGCATTAATTAATGACTTATCAATAAAAACCTCATCTGGTGGAATATTCAAAGTTCCTATTACGAAAGTGAAACACTTAAAAGATGCAATATATATTTTGAAATCATATGATGTAGAAATTATCGCTGTAAGTGAAAAGTCAAATAATCATCTATTTAATTCAAAATTAAATCACAGTAGTGCATTTTTATTGGGCTCGGAAGATAAAGGTATTGATAAAGGCTTAATTAAATTATGCGATAAGACTATAAAAATACCTATGTATAATTTAATTGATTCTTTAAATGTATCAGTTACAACTGGTATTGTTTTATATGAAAAAATTCGACAGAATTTATTTTAAATATCACCTATTTTTCCAAAAATAAGGAGTGAAAATTACTAGTACAGTAAACAACTCAAGTCTACCAAAAATCATAAGCAGAGAAGCAATATATTTACCAATATTAGGTAGTGATGAATATGTAAATGATGGGCCATAGTCTCCAATCGCTGGTCCAACATTACCTAGGCTTGCTGCTGATACCCCAAGAGCAGATTCAAAATCTAAGCCAAGTAAAGTAAAAGAAAATGATCCAAACACAAACAGCAAAATATATAAAATAAAGAAGGTGTATATGTTATGTATAATATTTTGCTCTAATATCGATTTATTATATCTTGGTTTTATTATTGCACTTGGGTGCAAAGATCTTTTCAGTTCAAGAAATCCACTTTTAATCATCAATAGGTGTCTAACAATTTTCACTCCTCCAGATGTTGAACCAGAGGAACCTCCAATAAACATTAGACAAAAGAAAAAAATAGTCAAAAAAGGTGTCCAAGTTGAAAAATCCCCCGTAACAAGTCCAGTTGTTGTAATAACCGCGATCACCTGAAAAAGTGCATGTCTTATTGAGCTTTCTAACTTTCCATAGACCTGCGGATGCTCAAAACTCGATTTTGACAAATCAACGTTAAAGTACAAAACAAAAGCAGCAATGATAAATGAAAAAAAGACAACTAAAAAATAAACCTTAAACTCCTCATCTTTCAAAAACTTATATATATTTCCCTTTAATGCAAAATAACTCAAAACAAAATTTGCACCTGAAACAAACATGAAAAACATAATAATGTATTGAATCATGGGATTGTTGTTCCAAAAAGCAATACTTTCATTTTTTGTTGAGAATCCTCCAGTTGCTATTGTACTCATAGAGTTGTTTATTGCATCAAAAAAACCCATTCCTGCAATATTTAGTAAGAAAGTTTCAACAAAAGTTAATCCAACGTAAATATACCAGAGCCTTTTAGCCGTATCTGTTATTCGTGGGTGTAATTTACTTCCATTTGGCCCAGGTGCTTCCGCTGAAAAAAGTTGCATACCACCAACTCCAAGTAATGGAAGAATTGCAATCGCTAAAACAATTATACCCATTCCTCCTATCCAATGAGTAATACTTCTCCAAAATAGTATGCTTTTTGGAAGGCCTTCAATATTATCTATAATGGTAGCACCAGTTGCAGTATAACCTGAAGAGGTCTCAAAAAACGCATATGATATATCACTAATTGAATTAGTATAAATAAAAGGGATCATCCCAGAGCATATCATCAAAAGCCATCCCAATGACACAATTATAAAAACTTCTTTCTTTTGAATTTGCTTGTCATGATTTTTAGTGATAATAAAAAGTATCAATCCAGTTAAAAAAACTATTGTACCGGAACTAAAAAATTCAGAAGTTACACCATCATTATAATATAGACTCACTAACGTGGACAGAAACATAAATGCACCATTGCATAAAAGTAATACTCCAAACAAATTAATAATTATTTTATGATTGATTCTTATCATCTTATGAGAAAAAACCCTCCACCTTGTCAACAACCTCTGTAAGACAACAAACAAGTACCCTATCCTCCGATTTAATTATATAATCTCCAAGTGCAATAATTCCTCTGCCATTTTTAATGACTCCGCCTATTATGGCAGATCTTGGAAAATTCAAATCTTTAATTTTTTTATCACAAACTATTGATTTTTGATTTACAATAAACTCCAAAATCTCGACATCTAAATTATTTAACATGGTCATTTCAACAACATCTCCTCTTCTAATATACCTGAAGATTGTATTTGCAGTTAAAAGTTTTTTGTTTATCAAATTGTCTATCCCAATAGAATGTGAAAGTTTAAAATAGTCCATATTTTCAACCAATGCAACTGTCTTAGAAACATTATTGGAATTAGCCATTAAACAAGAAATTATATTTGTCTCCGAGTTACCAGTAATGGAAATGAATGCATCCATCAAATTTAAATTTTCTTCTTCCAATAATTCTAAATTAGTACCATCTCCATTAATTACAACAGCATCCGGAAGCTTATCAGCTAAATCAATTGCTTTGGAATTATTTTGCTCGATTAAAGTGACATTTATTTTTTTTTGTAAAAGTTTTTTAGTCGTATGCAATGCAATCTTTCCACCACCTAAAACCATAACATTTTTGACTGGCTTTTTTACTTTACCTGCAAGCTTATATATTTCATTAACACCCTCCTTCAATGTAATAAAGTATGCAATATCGCTTTCATAAAAAATTGTATTACCCCTTGGAATTATTGAATTTTTTGCTTCTTTTCTTTGAATAGCTACTGGCATAAAGTGAATATCATTATAAACCGAAGCTGCTTCCATAACCGTCTTACCAACAAAAGGAGCTTCCTTTTCCAACGAGGTTCCAACTAATGTCAGAGCTCCTTCATCAAATTTGTGGTTATTAAAAAAAGCAGATTGATCTAATAACTCCTGTATCTCACTAGCAGCAAGATCTTCGGGAGAAATTAATTCATCAACACCAATATTCTTAAGATTTACAAAATTATCTTGTTTTAAAAACTCAATAGTTGAAATTCTTGCAATAGTCTTTTTACAACCAAGTTGTTTTGATAGTGATGCTACTGTGATATTTGTAGTTTCATGAGATGTTACAGCAATTAATAGATCTGCATTTCCAATATCTGCTTCATTTAAAATTGATATTGACACACAATTACCTCTAATTGTTCTGATATCCAAGTGACTTTCAGCATATGCTAATGAATCTTTATTGATATCAATAAGTGTAATTTCCAATGATTCTAATGATAATAATTTTGCTAAGTGAAAACCAACCTCACCCGCACCAGCTATAACAATTTTCATATAATATTTGGAAAAATTTAAATCAAATATACAAATTCAATGAAAAGAATTAGATAAGTTTAATCTAAACATTGGGTGCCGAAATTATATATCTTTGATGAGAAATGATCAAAAAGGTAAAACCATACAACACTCACGAATCAAAAAAATTACAAATATCAAAAATGTTTGATAAAATTTCTATCAAATATGATATTACCAACAAACTAATTTCATTAGGCCTAGATACTATTTGGAGAAGAAAATTAGTAAAGATAATTTCATTAATTAAACCAAAAAAAACACTTGATGTCGCCACAGGAACTGCAGATGTTGCAATTGAATTAACAAAAATTGAAAATAATAAAGTTTTTGGGATAGATATATCAAACAATATGATTGAGTTGGGGGAAAAAAAAATCATTAGACTAAAACTCGACAATAAAATAAAGTTAATTAATCAGGATGTAGAAAAAATGAAATTCAACAGCAACTCTTTTGATGCAGTCACAATAGCCTTTGGAGTGAGAAATTTTGAAAATATAAATAAAGCTTTAAAGGAAATTTTTCGCGTACTTAAAAGTAATGGTATTCTTGTTATATTAGAGACTTCGATTCCGGAAAATTTGATCTTGAAAAATATTCATAAATTATACTTAAGAATAATTATGCCAATAATTGGATTGATAACTTCATCTGATATTAATGCATATAAATATTTAGCACTCTCAACAATGAATTTTCCCAATAAATCCGTTTTCAACAATATTTTATTAAAAAATGGGTTTATTAAAGTAAATGTAAAAAAACATTCATTTGGAATAGTCTCGATATACAGTGCAAGCAAACCTTAAAAAATATTTTTACTTTTCATTTCTTCTTTTGGCTATCGGCCTGAAAGGTCAATATTCTTCAGTTAGAGAACGGATAACTAACCTTCCAAATTTTGATGAAAAAATTTTACACTATGGGTATTATGTAGGGACCAACTCGTATGACTTTAAGTTTGAATACATTGATAACTATTATAGACTTAATAATTATAATGACATTCAAGTTAATTCTTCATCAGGATTTAATGTAGGTTTAATAGGTGATTTAAGAATTAATAAATATTTTAACTTAAGGTTAGAACCCGGACTTTTATACACCCAAAGAGATCTTGTCTACCCATCATTACCAATATTTGACTCAGAAAATGATTTAATTAGAGAAGTTAAATCAACTTACATACATATTCCATTACTAATAAAAATTAGTGCAAAAAGAATAAATAATTTTAAACCATATATTACATTTGGTATTTCAACTGATTACAATCTATCCAGCAACTCCAGGAACACTGATGATAATTCAAGTAATGTCTTTAGAACAAATTCAAAATCCTTCAACTACGAATTAGGATTTGGTTTTGATTTTTATCTCTATTATTTTAAATTTTCACCATCTATTAGAGGAATATTTTCATTGAACAATGAACTGATATCAGATTATGATTTAAATAGTCCATGGACCAGCAATATAAAAAATATGTATTCAAGAGGTTTAGTAATAAATTTCACTTTCGAATAGCTTTTTTATTCTGTCTAAAATTTTCAGCAAGTAATATTGAAACCGATGACGCAATATTTAAGCTATTAACTACTTTATTTTTTTTTGGAATTGATATTTGCTCATCTGTAATGTTAATTACCTTGTTAGAAATACCATTAGATTCATTTCCAAAAACAAAAACCGACTTTTTCTTAAAAGAAGTGTCATAAATAGATCTAGAATTCAAATCAGTTCCATAAATCATATGGTTAATTTTTTTTAAATAATCAGGTAAATCTATATAATAACAAAAAACTCTTGAAATTGAACCCATTGATGCTTGAACAACTTTTGAATTGAAACAATCTACAGAGTTTCTACTGCAAATAATATGCTTAACACCATACCAATCGCATGTTCTAATAATTGTCCCTAGATTTCCTGGATCAGAAATATGATCTAAGGCAACAATTGTTTCACTCTCATTTAAAATTTTATAATCATAAATTGGCTTGATAAAAACTCCTAAATAATTACTTGAATTTTTGAAATGTGTTATTTTTTTCATTTGATCATTCGAAATTATAACACTATCAATATCAAAATTTTCAATTGTCGAAAAAATATAATGAAAACCAAAATTTGCCTGAAGCAGCTCTAAAACAACCTTTTCTCCCTCAGCAACAAACAAGCCAGTTTTTTCTCTAAATTTCTTAAATTTTAATTGTTTTATTTGTTTAATCTGACTTTTTGTAACCATTCAAAAAATGTACTTTTACTATTAATTAATCTACAAATTGAAATATTTAGGACCTAAATTACGCAATCTACTTTTTATTTCAATACTATTAAGTAATTGTAGTACTGATAGGTTCTTAAAAGAAGGAGAAACTATTTTATCTGAAAACAAATTAATTATTGATGGTCAAGAAAAAAAAAGGGATTTTTCGAACCAATTACTTTTTCCAAAAAAAGACAACAAAAACTTTTTATCCTTAATTAAATACC
>TARA_B100001057_G_scaffold342401_1_pt1 | contig 20171 bp, 12 predicted proteins | sample TARA_B100001057 | Tara Oceans TARA_B100001057 (sample SAMEA2621839) | marine metagenome | biome: marine biome (ENVO:00000447); feature: surface water layer (ENVO:00002042); material: "saline water (ENVO:00002010), including plankton (ENVO:xxxxxxxx)" | depth 5 m
TGAATGAGATGACTAGTTGGAGTGCTTTGGACAAGTGCCTTAACCAGAACATTGCTACCGCACATAATATAATGATGGGAACTCCATTTAATAACGTCCAAAGTGTTATTGATTTAAGCGTGCCGGGAGCGTTAGGCATAATCTCAAATTGCCATTCTGGCATCCATTGTGCTATGAAATAAGGTTTAAAAACCATCATTCGGATGAACAGAGCAAGTAGGCTCAAAGACATTAATAATAAGGTTCTCCAGATGATCGAAATTCTGCTTAGGTGGTTGTTTCCAATCCAGAATTTGATGATTGGGAAAAGTACAAGCACATAGCAAAGTGATACAACCAGATAACCTCGGAGTAAGGCAAGTGTTCCAAATAGAAGATAAATTCCGTGATCTTTGATGGCTCCATCTGCGAATGAGCTATTAACAGATTTAGCTTGGTTGAGCAACATGCTGCAGCTTATTAGGAAAAGAACCATATGAAACACGCATACAGTTAAAGTTATCCATAAGAGAATGGATAACTTTCTAAATTGTTCTTTCTTTTGATCGGTATTTTTCATTTCGATCACCTTATCTTTTTCAAATAAGGTAGGATGTTCAATTTAAATCCATCATCATTACAAGTAATTCAGGAAATTAATACGCATTTTCTGATGAAAATCTGGCAAAAATGATTAAACTAATATTGATATATATTATATATCAAAGTGTTAGGATGACAAATGACCTTTATGAGGCCCCTAAAAAGTCTGTATGCTCAAAAATTTTGAGTATGGCTAACTTGTCCTGGATTGTAGGGCTGCTCTGTCTCTCGGTGCCGTACAATGTGTGCTGGAATCTAGGTAATGGAAACTTTGGGTATGATATTTTAAATACAATTTATTTTGCAGCTCTTGGAATTTTTCTGTTTAGATTTCCAGTTGTCTTAGAAAAAAATTCAGAGTCGAAAGCAAAACCTAACAAATCTGTAGATTATCTAAATATATCTTTCCATTTACTGATTATAATACTCCTCGCGGGATTAGCTTATTTTAATCTTAGTCCAAAATTATATTTACTAATCCTTTGTTTATTTAGTGTTTTTTATTGGTCTTTTTTGGTGCTGCCGATTCTGAACTCTTTGGCTGTTTCCAAAGAGTTATTGATCCGAAAGGCGCTTAAATCTTCATGGGAATTCAATGGTATATTTTGGATCACCTTATTAATTATTCTATTGTTTTGCGATCTCTATGCGTTGTTATCTATTGAGAGTGATAATACGATTGAGTTTATTGGATCTCTTTTAAACAGGATAGCGACTCAGATTGTTTGTGTTCTGGGTTTGCTTTTTGCATTCAATGCGATAATCAATCTTACTTCTCGTTACCTAAGGGTATTGATTTACCAACTCTTCTCACTGATACCATTTTTGGTAATTGCGGATTTTTTACTCAAGCAATATTGGAACCAGTCCTTGTTGACGATAATTAATCTTCTTACCTCTTCAGGTTCCATTGACTTGGAAAAAGAGATAGCGGCATCAGGTATCGCCTTAAGTTTAATGCAGCTTAGTATAATAATCATTCTTACAGCAATGTTGGCTTTGCTCGTTTATTGGTTGTTACATTGGTGTTCACGCTTAATCAAATTTAGGATCAATAACGGGTTTGTTTTTACTACTTCACTAATCTGTTGGCTATTCGTCGTGACTGAATCTGGATTAAGTCATTTTTATAAAAGAACCGAGCAATGGCAGAGGCAGTATAAACTTTATGGTGCTCATATCGGTTTTTTTGCGCCTCCTTCTGGCTTTGAGAAGATGGATATAAGTTTCCGTGATTTGTCCTCGGATTCTAATAAAGATGACTTGTTGAATTCTTTGGAAGATTCGCCAGAATTTATTAAGCCAGACATTTATGTTTTTATGATTGAGAGCTGGAGATCAGATTCGATTACTCCAGAAGTGGCGCCTTTCTTGAGCAAGTTTAAGAGAGAAGAGTGCCAAGACCTTGGAAGAACCTATGCAGGATCAAATTGCACCCCACTTTCATGGTTTTCAATGTTTCATAGTAAATTAGCTATTCATTGGAGTGATTCTTTGAAGAAAGCTAATCAAAGCTCTAGCTATGAGGGAGCTTATCCGATGAGAGTTCTGAAAAAACTTGGTTATGAGATTCAAGTTAGAGCTGTTTGTGATTTGAGATATAGAAATCTAGGTTCTTTAAATTTTGGTAATGATCACGTCTTAGTCGATCACTTGTCACATTATACTGAAACTAATAATAAGCCTGAACATATCTCTGAAAGAGAAAAGTTAGTCATGGGACATCAGCGAGAGTATTTAGACAGTGACCCCAATTCTCCGCAATTTCATTTTACTGCGCTCGATTCCCCTCACTACAACTACTACTGGCCAGCTGATTTTGATCAACTTCATGTCGATTGCGCTAATGATATACCAGTTAAGTTAAACCCTAGTAAGGATATTGTTGGTGATGTGGTTAGGAGGTACGAAAATGCAGTGCACTGGGTTGATTATGCTATTGAGGAATTTGTCGACTTTTTAAAATTTAAGGGCACGTACGATAATAGTGTAATCATAATAACTGGTGATCATGGTGAAGAATTCCAGGAAGAAGGAAGTTGGTTTCATTGCTCATCACTAAATAGGTTTCAGACAGAGGTTCCAATAATAATTAAGTGGCCAAAATGGGTTGAAGATACCCCATCTCACACAAATGTTAGTCATTATGACATAATGCCAAGTGTATTAGATCTAATAGGATTAGAGTCAAAATTTTATGATAAGCTCGCGGGGCAATCTGTTTTGCTATATGATGATTCTCCTCGTGAGGTGGTTCTTTCAACTGTGCATCGTGGGGAATCAGGAATAGGTTTTTGCCTCGTGGGTAACAAGAGTAAAGTTAAGTTCTCCTTCCCTGGACCTTGGAGCACAGACGCTCCCGATCAGTTAGTAGTCAGTGAATATTCAGATATTCTGGATCGCCCGTTTGATTTCAGGCAAGAGATCGGAGAGATGACCCATGCTGATTATATTAGGAAAAAGTTTCCTCAGTCTAGTGGGCGATTCTTTGAGCGTTTTGAGAAACATTGAATTATTTCTTAATCTCAATATTTAGACGTGCACTAAAAATAAGGCCTGGGTCTCCTCGTTCCTTAAGTGTTCTGTGAATTTCAGATACAGATCGATTTATTTTTCCCTCAAAAATTATTTTATCTTTGTGATGCACTGATATGGGTTCATTAAAATCAACCATGTCATCATTAAGCATGATTTCAATTTTGGAGACTTCAGCGATATCATGAATGTCTATTCTTTGATTCTTTCTAGAGGCTGTAATTAACTGCCTAGCTTTGATTTGATCCTTTGGGAGTGATAGCCAATAGCTTCTCTTGTGTGTAACATCATCTTGTTGCCAAACAATATGATTAGGAATTCTACTTCTCGTGTATTTTGCCATCCAGGGAACAGCAATGCTATCTTCAAGATTCATCCAATGCCCTTTACCTTCATGTATTTTAATGAAATGAATATATCCTTTAGGATCTTTTTCTTGTAGCTTCGCAAGTTCATTGCCCCAAGATGCGGCGATTTTATTTCTTCTGTAACTTTTATCGTTTTCTCCCACCTGTAAGGCAAATGGTAAATTCCTCAGACCTTTAGGAGTAGATTCATTCGGGTGGCCGGCCATCATTGCGGCAGCAGCAAAGCGGTCACACATTCTTGGAGCGAGTTGGTAAACTCCATCGCCTCCAGCTGAGTAGCCCATAAGGTACACTTTTTCTGGATTGACTTTTTTAAAGACTATTAGGTTTTCAATTAATCTATCAAACATTGGGTCAATATGGCCTTGATGCCAAAGATTCCACGTATTCGTTGGTGCTCTTGGACAAAGGTATATGCCTTCTTTTGGTTTATATAAGCGCATTTGGTTTTTCCACTGACCATCGTTTACTTGTGCAGGTGCTCCTCCTCCTCCATGCATTGAAATGTAAAGACTTCTTCCTCCTTCTGGCATTTCTCCAAAAACTAAGTAATCAAACTTCATCCTTTTTCCGTCGAGTGAAATTATTTTTTGTTCCATTTCTTTTGCCCGAGAGGCCTTGATAGAAGATGCATGATCTTCCCAAAGAATTTTTTTTGCTATCTTCGCCTCTTCTTTGCTAATTGGTGCGATAGCGAATTCATTTTCTATGATTGGAGACCTGTTAGTCTCTGCCAGAGATAGCCATTCTTTAAGGGAGCCTATTGTATCCTTATCCGCATGAGCGGATGCAATGAAGGAGATCAAATTAATAAGATATAGTAGGGTTTTCATGATTAATTTATATTGTTAGGTTCTATATGTTTTTCCATTTTGTAGTGTGGAATTCCTACTTCGTGGAATCTATCCCCGACTTTAGTGTATCCTAAACGCTCGTAGAAACCAATTACAGGTTCTCTAGCATGGAGTATTATTTGGCTGAAATCCTCTTTCTTTGCAAAGGTTTCTGAAAAGATAACTAAATTTCTTCCGATCCCTTGGTTCTGATATTCTGAATGCACAGCGACCTGCTGCATTTTTGTAGTACTCTCGTCAATGGCTTTAAATTGTAGATAAGCGATGATATGGCCTTCCTTCGATTTACCGACGATGTGAATAAAATTTTTCTCTTCCTCCAAGTTTTGATCATAGAGGCTCATTCCGAGAGGCTTCCTAAGAATAACATCTCTTAATTGACATGCCTCTTTGTAATAGAGTGTGTCGTGAGTCGTTGCTAAGAAGAGTGTTTCCAAGATGATAACTTGTGCTAATATTTTAACCTGTTTCAGGCATAAATGTAGGCATCGTGATTCCATTCATTGGGGGACAATCTCCGAGGACTTGGCAAAGGTGCATTTCACAATTTCGTGCGCCCCATTGATATAAGGTTTTCACCAATTCTCCCTCATGAACTGGAATAAGGAATACTGGGGTGTTTCCACGATGTCTTGAGTCAAGCTCATGATAGATTAGAGATTCAGCATGGTTGATATCCCTCATTATTCCGGGTCCTAACATTTTACTTCCATTACTATTTATGGAGCACAAAAACCCTTCAATTTTTCCTGAGGTTGACTCAAAAACTGAAACGCCCCAATATCCGGAATCGTTTTTCACAAAATACTCGTAATCACCCTTTCTCTTAATTCCATTGAGTTCAAATTCTAGTTCAGCGATTTGAGGAATGTCATCAATAGTTGCATCTCGGACTAATTTTATTTCTTCTGGTGGTTTTTGTGGTAATCCGTTCTCAGGTACATCAAGAATCATGTCTTGGAAAGTCATGCGAGGAACAAATCCTCCTCTAGTGTATAGCGAAAATGAATCTAAATTCATTGCGCTTGAGACGAGCCTTACTGGAAGATTTTTTTCAAATGCGATATTAATGATTTGATCCAGAATCATTTTAGCAACTCCCTTGCCAAAATAATCTGGGTGGGCGTTCATTATTCCAATCGATAAATGAGTTTCTCTTGGGTGAAAAAAACATGATCCCGCTATTTTTCCATTTTGTTGGTCTTCAGCTATTAGGCAGCAGCCAGGGTCTAGGCCTTCGTAGACTTCAGTGAAAATACTACAAGTAGTCGAATCGCCTCCAAATATATTCTTATTAAAGTGTTTCTGGTACCAATCATTTGTGGAATGAAAGATTAGTTCTTCGATAGCCTTGCGGTCCTGCTGATCAGCTCTTCTAAGTTTAAATTGATCGCTCATTGTCTATGAGCGTTTAGATTTGGCTATCGCTGATTTTGCACTTGATGTAATTTTTTTCCAGTCTTTTGAATTGATGTCTTCTCTTGATGCTAACCAAGAGCCACCAACGGCTGCTATGATGTCATGGCTGAGATAATCATTCATATTTTCCTCATTAATTCCTCCTAAAGGAATATACTTTAAATTGAGATGTGCGTAAGGAGCAGAAATGTTTTTCAAATGTTTTATACCTCCACTACTACCTGCTGGAAAAAATTTAAGGATTTCACAATTATAATCGAGAGCGGTTTCGATATCAGATGGTGTCATAATTCCAGGAGCAAAAGGAAGTCCCGCGTCTTTAGCGGCCTCGATTGTAGCTCTATTTGATCCGGGTGATACACCGAATGATGCTCCTGCGTTCTTGGCTTGAGTTACTTGTTCGGGTTTTAGGATGGTTCCTATGCCGGCAAGCATTTCAGGTACTTTGTCTCTAATGGCCTCTAATGACGGTAGAGCTGCTTCAGTACGCAGGGTTAGTTCCATGGCATCAATTCCTCCATCTATTAGAGACTTTGCTAAAGGTACTGCATCGGTCACGTTGTCGATGATCAAAACGGCAACAAGCCCTTTAGATGTCAACTTCTGGGCCACTTCATCATTCACTCTCATAATATTAGAATACTTGCAGGCTACGAGCTAACTATCAACTCTCAGTGCCTTAGAATGAAATAATCTCCGTTATTCTCTCTTTTCCTTAGGGGTAAGTCTACCCAAAGTGTAATTGCGAATTCTGTCATCGCTTATGCGATCTACCCAAGCAAGAGCCGCCTCAGGATTATCTTTAGCAGCTGACATCGCATAGTCCTGTATCGCTTCATCATAAGCTGGTCCAAGTGGTTGACTTGAAAGCCAATCTCCAGCTCCAGCAAAATCTTCTTTTATAAATTCCTCAAAGCGTTCTCCTAATGCATGGCGTTGTCCTTTGACCTCACTAGGTAGATCTGCTAACCACTGCACTTCATCTGCTATGGATGTCCGGCTAACGTACCGAGAGGTTCTCTCTAGAGTGTCGGAATCGATAAATTGTTCTGTCGCATTATCTGAAATAAACTGAATGGCTTTATCTCTATCATTTCTGGCAATCTTTTCTACGGCTTGTCTAGTTGCGTGCTGCTTATAAGATAACATGTCATTTTCTTTTACATTGTGGTCAATTCCGTTGATCCAATCAATAACCCCTTGTTCACCTCTTTGTTGCATAAGAGCATCGGCTATTCGGTCCATTTGTTCACCGCGTGCTCTGCTTTTCATGTTTTTTTCCGAGTAAGCAATTGCTCCATCCAGATCATTCTGAATCATTTCTTTAGTGACCCCTAGATGCATCCATTGCCGAGTTTCAGGGTTTTCCACTTTTTCAACAAATAGCATAGCAGAGTTAGGGTCCGAAGCTGCCCAACCTGAAATAGCGGTCATTTCATCACCCCTCGTTCTTCTAGCTGACTCAGGATCCATTGCGTATTTAATGGCTTCTTCTCCAGATACCCTTGCCCAAGCATACAGAAAATCATTGAAGTGCCTGTCGTTTTCTCTTCCACCCGGTGAGTTCTCAAACGCAGTGAGCATCTCTGTTGCATTCGCGGGAGTTAATTCTAAAAGCATTTGAGAAATGGTTGCGTTTCGCCTTACTGGATCAGAATCTGAAAGAGCATTTTTAAGTTTGCTGTTTGCTGCACCAATAAGTGAGATGGAATCTGCTGTGGATTGTATAGATTTTTGCGCACCATCCGCTGAGTTTGACTGCCCGAGTCTTCTGACTTTTGAAGAATTAGCGTTATTACCGGCAGTTGAATTTTGCGATTTATTAAAAGATGAATCGTTTTGAGAAGAGGTTGACTCCTGATCATCTTTACCGAGAAAGAAAGCGCCGGTAGCAATTGCTGCCCAAATACAATTTAATATGATGATTTTTTTCATAGAACTGATGTAATATATTAACGAATTGATAATAAAAATCAATTTCACTTACAATTTAAATTGCTACTATTCAGTTAATCTCAACGATTTATTGGTCTTTAAATATGAATAAATATCAGCTTATAGAATCCTCAAGCCTTTGGACAGGAGAGGAATTAGCTGAAAGAGAGGATTTTCTTTTTAGTCTGGAAGGTTCTCAATTGGCAGAGATTAAACACCTGATTTCAGGAAATCTTGAAAGAGCTCCGAATATTTGCTCCCTAATTAATCAAGTAACGGACTCACTTGAAAATGGAAGTGGAGTTATAATCATCAAAAATTGGCCAATCCATGAGCTTAGTGAAGATGAGGCAAAGAGAATGTTTCTCAATTTAGTTTCTATCATTGGAACTCCAGTCTCACAGAGTTCTGAAGGGGAAATGATATTTAGTGTTAAAGATTCAGGCTTTAGTGATAATGACCCTAGATCGAGAGGGCCAAATACTCGAAAGAAACTCTCTTTTCATTCTGATCGTTGTGATGTGATTGGGTTCCTTTGTCTCCAACAAGCAATGTCAGGTGGAGAGAATCAGATCGTAAGCTCTGTAGCAATTCATAATCACATGCTCAAAAATTACCCTGAATTATTAAATGTGCTTTATGAGCCTTTTTATTATAAACGACATAATGTTGATACCGTGAATGAACTCCCTTATTGTAGGCAGCCCATTTTTTCTGTCACCGAGGGTAAGTTTGCTTGTAATTTACTAAGGGTATTAATTGATAGGGCTTATGCAATGTCAGAAATTCCCGACATGTCTGACTTACAAAAGACTGCACTCGATAAAATCGAAGAGATTGCCTCGATGAAAATAATGCACCACACCTATCGTCAGCAACCAGGTGATATTATATTATTAAATAATTGGGTCACTCTTCATAAGCGCACAGAATTTGTAGATCATGAAAAACCTGAGAAGAAGAGGCATATTTTAAGGGCCTGGGTTTCTCCTAGTAATAATCGTGCCATTGATCCTCTTTTTAAAGAGAACTACGGTGATCATAGGGCGGGATTTGTCAGAGGAGGTATGAAGGCTGATTCAAAAAGTTAACTACTGAAAGGCCAGAAGATTGGGATCATCAATGTTGCGACTAGCCACAATATTAAGTTAAGAGGCACTCCGACCCTGATAAAATCAGAAAATTTATATCCTCCTGCACCATAGACATAAGTATTAGTCTGGTAACCTATTGGAGTTGCAAAGCTAGCGCTGCAACCAAACATCATAGCTACAATTAATGGTCTTGCGTCTATGCCTAAAGTTTCTGCAATCCCTACCACTATAGGGGTTAATAAAACAGCGACTGCATTATTGCTAATTAACTCAGTCAGTATTGAACTTAGTAAATAGACGACAGCAAGTATAATTACGGGCTTAGGGCTTTCACCAAATATACTAAGGACCCCATCCGCGATGAACTGAGCTCCACCTGTAACCTCCATTGCTTTCCCAATTCCAAGCATACCAATTATAAGGAAGATTATATTCCAGCTTACTGAATTGTAAGCATCAGAGGGATCAATGCATCGAGTGGCGAGCATGGCAATTGAAGCAATTAATGCTACGACAAAAATTGGTTGGCCAGAAACGCTGGCAGCTATCACGAAGGCAAACGTTATAGCTGCTGCTATTAGAGCCTTACCTTTTCTTATGGTTGGCTCTGAAGTCTCAGATAAACTGACAAAGTCTTTTTCATTTTTGACTCGGGCAATTGCTTGAGGAGGACCTTCAATGAGAAGTGTGTCACCTGAATGAATTCGAACGTCTTCAAAGTTTCGCCTGAATTCACCACTTTGACGATGAACGCCAAGGATCAGAACACCAAATCGTTGGCGAAACTTTAATTCCTTAAGTGTTCTGCCAATAATAGTGCTTTGCGGCCCAATAATACCTTCTAGTAGTATTGCTGGGCGACGTTCAAGCGTTTCCAACTTTAGGTTTTGATAAGCCGTTAAGCGAAGCCCTTCGGTCTCCTTTAGTTCTTTAAAGTCATCACTGTGAACAGAGATTAAAATTCTATCACGTTCCTGAATTTTTAATTCATTGAGAGGCGTTTGAATAGGAACACCTCTCCTGCGAACTTCAATGACCCTGGCTTCTTTAATTTCCTTTAGTAAGGTCTCGGTAATAGTCTTTCCAATTATTGGAGAATCTGTACTGACAATGACCTGAGTAAGAAAGTCTCTCTCCTCAGAACTAGATAGATCGACAGACATAGAGTCGTGTTTTGGTAGGAGTTTTTTACCAATCGTCAGCATGTAAATAAAGCCAACGGCAGCATAGATGGCTCCAAGTTTCGTAAGTTCAAACATTGAGAATGGGGCTTGGTTTTGCTCTTGTGCAATTCCATCAATGATAAGATTGGTTGAGGATCCTGTCAGGGTACACGTGCCTCCTAGGATGCAGGCAAAAGACAACGGCATTAGAAGTCTGGATGACTTAAGTTCAGAAGACCTAGCCAGTGAAATTACGATGGGCAAGAATACTACCACAACAGGGGTGTTGTTTACGAATGCCGAAAGCACTGCACCTATAATCATTATCGTCACTAGTGCCCTAAGTTCAGTCTGACCAGCCAACCTCTTAAAACCTGCTCCAAGAGAACGGATGCATCCACTTCTCTCAAGTCCTGCGCTCATCACAAACATGCAGGCGATAGTCAGTGGAGCAGGATTAGAAAAGGCTCCTGTGATATCACTAGTGCTTAGGATTGGAAGGCCGAAAATTCCAGGAAGCAAGATCGCTCCTAAGGAAAACATAGCCACCATGTCAGGAGGCATCCATTCCTTAATGAAGGCAAGTCCAGCGAGTATCAGAACAATAAAGACAAGAATCATGTCCCAGTGCTGGCTAAAAATATTAATTAGTGATTCCACATTAACAGTTTACTGAAAAAATGTATTTTGGCTAATATTAGGATCCTGCTAAATTTATATACTAAAACTGTTAATTATTATGTTGAATCCAGAAGAATTTGAAGAAACGATGTTAGAAATATCTCGTACTTTCATGCCTTTTGGAAAGTATGGCCCGCAGAATTACCCACCCTCAGGTGTGCCTATTTATGACTTGCCGTTTGAGTATTTGGATTGGTTTCAATACAATGGGGGGCTTCCAAAGGGGCCTCTTGGAGAATTGCTTGAAATTGTTTATCATATTAAGAAAGACGGATCCGATGAGGCTTTTTCTCATTTCAGGAAAATGAATGGTGGAAGGACTCGGTTAAGAAAAAAAATTGATAAGCCGAGTTTCTAATTTTCTATCATTTGTTTAAAGAGCTAAACCAATTAAGGAAAATTTGATGCTGCTCTTTCTGGAACCGATTAACATCATTAGTCTCTTTCCATTCAAAATTTTGGGATCTTATGTTATTCAGTATTGATTTTAGATATCTATGATTAGTGAAACGGTCTTTATTTGGGGTAACGATGAGGCAATGCTTGGGCGAAACTTCCTTAATTATATCATCGTAATCAAAAGGAATTGATGACTCGTTGCCTTGAAAGAATCCTAGCTTCGGGAGAAGGTTGTGAAGTTCCCATAATCGTCTACTACCCCCGGTTGATAATATTTCCTCAGTTCCTCTAAGAGGGTTTAACCCACTAAAGCAAGCAATGCCTGTGACTCGGTTATCTATTGCTCCAGTGTACAGTGCGGTTAAAGAACCTGTCGAATAACCTAAGAGAAAGATTTTTTTAGAGTCCATTGTGGGTACATTATCCTGGGTTGCTTTTTTTGGATCCAGTACAAACGAGACAGCGTCTCTAGCATCTTTGACCATCCTTCCTAACTTTGACCATTGGGGGTGATCGTTATAAAAGTCTCGACCTTCAAGTAAGCGGAGTCCGAAACCGCACTGGTCATAAGCGATAACGGCAAAACCATTTTCAGCAAGCCTGTGATATATTGTTGTTCCCTGAACTCCGTAACCTTCATTGTAACCGCTATGATAGGAGAGGGGATGAAGCCAAATGACGACGGGCTTGGGTTTACCGTCCCCTTTTTTATAAAATAAGTTACCTTTCACGCCTGCTCCAAAATGAATGGGGACTCGGGTTACCCCATTTGGTGTCCAACGGTCATGAGTCATTAAATCAGACTCTTCTTTAGAGAGATAAATATCTTTTTTGGTGGATGGAAGTTTCGAGGGTTCATTTCCTAGAACCCATTTAATTTTCTCTGTTATTGGTGCGCTGTGATTTATTTTTAATGACGCCTTGTTTTGTTTTTTACTCCAGGATTCCCAATTAAATTCATGAATGAGTTTTTCCGGAAACTTTTTATTAATATCAAATGATTGAAGGCCAAAGCAGTGATCTATCCAGTCGAGATTCCTACGCCTTTCGAAAGAATTGATGTTTTCTGGTGGAGGACCTGATGAATGACCTCCAGTCCTATAGTCAATACGAAGGTTATTGGCTGATTTAAGAAAACGGTAAACTGACCTGCCTTCTATGTAAGCCTTTTCAACGGCGAAGGTTGGTTCTGCTCCGTCGTTATGTGCTGTATGAATCAGACAATGACGTGGAGCTATCAAAGCATACCAACCATGAGCGTCGATTGGAATTTCGTTTTCTCTTCCTGCATAATTTTTCAATGAAGGAAGAAACCATTGGCTAGGAAAATCTGAGGGATCTTCAGCAAAGGTGTTTCGGCTCGTATAACGATATGGGCTAGACGCCGGTGATCCCGGGCTTCTGGCGACGACACAACTGATTCTTTCATCATAAGCCGCAGCGATCATGGCCTGTTTTCCATAACGCGAAAAGCCGATCATTGAAATTTTATTTTCATCTACTTCACCCTCAAAAATTTCGCTAGTTAGATAATCAATACAGCGGCTTGCTAGCCAAGCCTTTGTGCTAATTTCGGTCCAGTTAGACTTAGGGTAGTCACTTTGAAAATCTTTCCAGACACTATCATAGCCTGGGAAATCTTTTTCGCGATGGTGGCTGTCGACTCCCGGGAAAAGGCACACAGTATATCCTCGTTCAAGTGCATCTTCAGCCCAATATATTTGGTAGAATCTTGGAGCTATAATGATGAGAGGGCTCGGGCCATTCTTTTTAGGCGTCCATACTTCCATCTCTAATGACTTTTTGTTGGGTGTATCGTAAGTGACTCTTATTCTTCTTTTTCTCGTTCCATTATCCATTTGCAAATCTGAGATGACCTGGCTTGCATGAATTGCGGGTGTCTTTTTTGGAAAGCTTCCGATGAAATATTTGATCATAAGATCACTGATTTCTTTACGACGCTTATTCCATTCCGATAAATTTTTCACAGGTTTACCATCACTGAATTGTAGTAATGGAGGTAAGGCTGCTTGGGCTTCATTAGAGTTACTTTCTATTGAAAGGGCACAGAAAAAAAAGACACTAAATAGAGATAAAAAGGCTATATTCAATAAGGTTAATGGCTTTCGTGGCATTTTTAAGATTTTAGGAATTAATCCTCAAGGCTAGCATTTACTGCGTTTTTACAAAAGAACTAAGAAATCTCTAAGAAACATCACCAGAGTCGCGTTATACTAAATGTAACAAAACCCCAATGAGATATTTTATCCCAACACTCTTCACTTTCTTATCCCTTAGCCTTACATGTTTTTCGGAGGAGGCATCAATATCAGACCTGCGAAAGAAGGCAGCAAAACTTCAGAAAGATGGCAATTGGAAAGATGCTTATCAAGTTTATGAAACACTCCTTCTTGAAAAAGTGAATAGTGGTCAGGGCGGGGCAGATGATCTTCAGAACGCTTGGCGCTGCCTTAGTAGAATTCGACAGGGAAAACTAGTTGATGGATTGTTAGATAAAGTGGTCGAAAAGTATCCAGAGGATTGGAGGATACTTTCCTCTGCGGCTCGTGTATATAACCAAATACCTAAGTGGGGAACTATTATAGATAATGAATTTGAAAGAGGATCCCGCTCGAGAGGTGGTAAGCAAGTAAATACACAAGAGAGAGACCGCGTGCGATCATTGTCTCTCATGGAGCAGGCATTTAAAGTGTCAGCAAAAGAGGAAGATCAAAAGGCATTAGCAGTTTTCTATTTTGAATTTGCTTCTGCAATTGGGAGAAGAGGTAATGAGGCCTGGCGGCTTCAGGATCTTACAGATCTAAAAAGTTTACCTGACTACCATGACGGTGGTTATTATAGCGCTAGAAATGTGGGTACGCCTGTTGATGAGGAAGGGGTGCCAGTTTTTTATGAATTACCTGAAAGCTGGGAGAAGGCCAAGAATGATGGTGAGAGATGGAGGTTTCTTCTGACAGAAGTTGCAGAGATTAATTTGTCTAGAGCCGGTGAAGCCAAATATCAATGGATCAACTTCATTAAAAACCAGTTCGGTGTTCAGACCATTAGGTCTGGAGGATTTGGAAATTTTTTTGGTGGACGTAACCCAGATGAAGGAAAAGAAAATGAGAGCGGGACTTATCAGATCCATACACTAGAAGAGACGGAATCTATAGTAAGATTAGCGACTGGAGTTAAGCGAATTAAGCTGCCAGATGAGCACAATCATATAAATCTGTTAAAACAGCTCGCTGAAATTGAGGATAAAAAATATGCAGAATTAGCATTGAATGATTTGGCGTCGATTTTTGAGAACCGCAGGCAATACCCTGAAGCGGCCAAGTATTGGCAAAAGAGCATTGAAAAGTATGGTCCTGGAAACAACAAATGGAAAGTTGATCGGTTAGATCAAATCCTTGATAACTGGGGCCGGTTTGATGGGACTCAGACTCACCCAGCCGGGGAGAATCCTCAGTTAGGTTTTGTTTTTCGTAACGGCAAGAAAGTTAAACTAGAGGCTTTCACTATAGATGTGCGGAAGTTACTCGACGACGTTAAGGATTTACTCAAAAGCAATCCGGTCAAGATGGACTACCAAGAAACCAACATTGGTAACCTTGGCTATAGGCTAGTTAATGATAAGATGAAAAAATATGTCGGTGAGATGATCTCCGAGTGGGAGCAAAGGCTCGAGCCAAGAAAAAATCATTGGGATAAAAGAATTGATATTGTAGCGCCACTAACTAAACCAGGCGCTTACCTTTTAAAAGCGACCATGGAGGATGGGAATGTGTCTAATATTGTTGTTTGGGTTTCAGACACCGCAATAGTGAAAAAGCCTTTAGACGGGAAGTTCTTCTATTTTGTTGGAGACGCTCTTAATGGTAGCCCTATCGAGAAGGCCAACGTTGAATTTTTTGGTTTCCGTAATGAGTGGCTTCCAAAACCAAAGCTTTTCAGGCGGTCGAATATTATTACTAAACAGTTCGCAGAGTTTACTGATGAAAATGGGCAGATTATCCTTGGTTCAGATAGGATGCCACGTGAAATGCAGTGGTTAATCACGGCCACAACTGATGATGGCCGATTTTCATATCATGGATTCTCTGGAGTTTGGTATAGCAAACTTCATGACCCCTCTTACAAGGCGACAAAGGCAATTTTTATTACTGACCGACCGGTTTACAGGCCTAAACAAGAAGTACACTTCAAGGCTTGGGTTCGTCATGCTCAATACGACAAGGCTGACGATAATCAATTTGCAGGCAAATCATTTAAGATTTTCATCAATAACCCAAAAGGAGAGAAAGTTTATGAGAAGAGTTTAGAGGCTGATGAATATGGCGGAATTTCTGATAAACTCATGCTTCCTGATGATGCAACGTTGGGTGTCTACTATATTAATATTGATCGGAGAGGAAAAACTCCTTTCAAGAACCCCTTCTCAATCGGAGGTAATTCATTTCGCGTTGAAGAGTATAAGAAGCCAGAGTTTGAGGTTTCTGTCGAAGCGCCGTCTGAACCCGTGATGTTAGGGGAGAAGGTCCCTGCAAAGGTTACTGCAAAATATTTATTCGGAGCTCCGGTTCAAAATGCCACTGTTAAATACAAAGTCATGCGGAGCGAGCACGATAGTCGTTGGTTTGCCCCAATGCCATGGGACTGGTTTTACGGGTCAGGTTATTGGTGGTTCTCTTATGATTATGATTGGTACCCTGGTTGGCGCAGTTGGGGTTGTAAGCGACCAAATTATTGGTGGTGGCCTCGCAATAACATGCCCCCTGAAGTGGTCCTAGAAAATGAGGTTGAGATTGGGCCTGATGGAACGGTTAAAATAGAAATTGATACCGCTATTGCAAAGGCAATGCATGGTGACATTGACCATAAATACTCTATCGTGGCCGAGGTTCGGGATGAGTCTAGAAGGACCATTGTTGGTAATGGATCAGTGCTGGTAGCGAGAAAACCATTCAAAGTTAACGTCTGGCTTGATCGAGGTCATTACCGAGTCGGTGATGCGATCCAAGTCCAGGCAAATTCTAGGACTTTAGACGGCAAGTCTGTGGCCGGAGAGGGAACGTTGAAACTCATTAAGATTGAATATAATGATGAGGGGGATCCTATTGAGAAGCCAATTTCCTCTTGGGACATTGATCCTGACCAACAAGGCCTAATTAATCATCAAATAAAAGCCTCGGCCAAAGGTCAGTACAGATTAAGTTATCTATTAAAAGATAAGGCCGGGCATAAGATTGAAGGAGGATATGTTTTTGTCGTTAGGGGTGAAGGGTTCGACGGAAAAGAATTTCGTTTTAATGATATCGAAATCATTACAGATAAAAAAGAGTATAAGCCTGGTGAGTCGATTGAATTGATGATTAATACTGAGAGAGAGGATAGTACCGTTGCGCTTTTTATAAGACCTTCGAATGGAGTCTATCTTGAACCGAGAATTATTAACATTAAAGGCAAGAGCACTATTGCTGAAATTAAAGTGACTCAAAAAGATATGCCAAACTTTTTCCTCGAAGCTTTCACGATCAGTGGAGGTAAGATTTATGAGGATACTAGGGAAGTTATTGTTCCTCCGGAGAAGCGTATTCTTAATGTTGAAGTTCTGCCAGGTGAGACCAGGTACAAGCCAGGTGCTCCGGCAAAAGTTAAGGTCAAATTAACTGATCAGGATGGAGAACCTTTCGTCGGATCTACCGTGGTCACCGTTTACGATAAAGCGTTAGAATATATTTCTGGAGGATCAAATGTTCCTGAAATTAAAAAGTTTTTCTGGAAATGGCGCCGCAACCATAACCGTAATACTGAATTTAATTTAAACCGTATGTTCAGGAATGTTTTACTGAAAGGAAAAAAAGGGATGAGTAATATTGGAGCCTTTGGAGCTTCTGTAGCTGATGATCCATTTGCCTCTAACCTAAATGGAAGAGTTCAATTAAATGCGTTTGGAGCGCCGAGAGATGGGAAGGCTCGAATGATGATGAAAAGATCTTCAGCGGCCACATTTGCTGCTGCTCCTGAAAGTGCCGCTTTAGGAGTCGCCGAGGCTGACAGCGCACTCGCATTTGATGATAATATAGGTGGTGGTGCTGAACAATCCTTAGCCCCAAATGGGTCGGCGCCTGCAGCCGCGGTCGTGCAACCAGTAGTTCGGAGTAATTTTGCAGATCTTGCGTTTTGGGCCTCTCAACTTAATACAAACAAAAAAGGGATCGCGGAAGTAGAGATCGATATGCCAGAAAATTTAACCACATGGAAGATTAAGACCTGGGCCATGGGGCAGGGCACAAGAGTGGGTCATGGTGAGGCAGAAGTTATAACCAGTAAGGATTTATTAATCCGTATGCAGGCGCCAAGATTCTTTGTGGAAAAAGACGAGGTCACTTTGAGCGCGAACGTCCACAATTACCTAAAAAATGAAAAAGAAGTACAGGTAGCAATTGAATTAGAAGGCAATTCACTTGAAGTCACAAAGAATGATAAAGCTTCCAAAACGATTACGATTGAGGCGGGAGGAGAAAAGAGAGTTGATTGGTTAGTCAAGGCTGTGCGCGAAGGAGAAGCATCAATCACTATGAAAGCGCTGACAGATGAAGAATCGGATGCAATGCAGATGAGTTATCCAGTCCTTGTGCACGGAATGCTTAAGACAGAATCCTTTAGTGGTACTTTGAGCTCAAATCAAAATAAGGGAATGATAAAGCTTAATGTTCCTGCCGAGCGGCGGCCCGAGCAGTCACGACTCGAAGTGAGATATTCTCCGAGCTTGGCTACAGCCATGGTTGATGCTCTTCCATACCTAGTAGATTATCCTTATGGATGCACAGAGCAGACATTGAATCGCTTCATTCCAACTGTCATAACACAAAAGATACTCCTTAATATGGGAATAGATCTTAAAGACGTTAAGAAGAAGAGAACAAATCTAAATGCCCAAGAGATTGGTAAGGATAAGAAAAGGGCAAAGCAATGGAAGAGAGGAGATCAGAACCCTGTCTTTGATGATCAGGAAGTAGAAAAAATGGTTAAAGAGGGGGTCGAAAGGCTCACTTCGATGCAAAATTCTGATGGAGGTTGGGGATGGTTTTATGGTTCTCAGGAAAGATCATGGGCGCATACCACAGCAGTTGTGGTTCATGGTTTGCAGTTAGCGGTAGAAAATGACGTCGCTCTAGTTCCAGGAATTCTTACTAAAGGTGTTAACTGGTTAGAGTCGCACCAAAAAACCCAAGTTGAACTAATCAAGAATGCTCAGGATAAGGATAAGAATAAGAGGTGGAAGCAGAAAGCAGACAATTTAGATGCTTTCGTTTTTATGGTTTTATGTGATGCAGGAAAAGTGAATGAAGAGATGAGAGATTTTCTCTACAGAGATAGGAATGATCTTTCTGTCTATTCAAAATCAATGCTTGGCCTTGCGATGCATAAGATTAATAGAGTTGAAGAGCGTGACATGTTGATAAAGAACATTGAGCAGTTTTTGGTCATTGATGACGAAAATCAAAGTGCCTACCTTGACCTAAGAAACGGTGGATATTGGTGGTATTGGTATGGAAGTGAATTTGAAGCGCAGGCCTACTACCTAAAATTATTATCTGCAGTCAAACCGAATTCACCGCAAGCAAGTGGACTCGCAAAGTATCTCATCAATAATAGAAAGAACGCCACTTATTGGAACAGCACCAGAGACACAGCAATTTGTATTGAAGCTTTGGCTGACTATATCAAGGCGACCGGAGAAAATGAGCCTGATCTTGAGATCGAGGTTGCGTTGAATGGTAAGGTTCTCAAGGAAGTTAAAATTAATAAGAAGAACCTGTTTAATTTTGATAACAAGCTTGTACTCCTGGGAGATGCAATCGATACGGGAGACCACAAGCTCGAATTTAGGAAAAAAGGTAAAGGTCCATTATACTTTAATGCCTATCTCACGAACTTCACTCTTGAGGACTTTATTACCAAGGCAGGACTAGAAGTGAAAGTGAATCGTTCTTACTTCAAACTGGTTCCGGAGGATAAGACGGTTAAAAATGTAGGATCAAGAGGCCAATCGGTTGATCAAAAAGTTGAAAAATTTAAGAAGATTAAAATGGCTAGTGGTGATGCTATTAAGAGCGGAGACATTGTTGAGATCGAGCTGATTATTGAAAGTAAGAATGACTACGAGTATTTGATGTTTGAGGACATGAAGGCTGCCGGTTTTGAGCCGGTTGACTTGAGGAGTGGTTATACTCGTAACGGGATGGGCGCATACATGGAGCTTAGAGACCAGAAAGTCACTTTCTTTGTGAGATCACTTCCAAGGGGTAAGCACAGTATCAGCTATCGAATGAGAGCAGAAACTCCTGGTAAGTTCAGCGCCTTGCCCAGCCGTGCCGAAGCCATGTACGCTCCTGAGTTGAGAGCCAATTCAGATGAGATAAAAATTAGTATAACTGAGTAGTTAATAATGATTTTAGCTTACGTAGATGTAAGGCCGATTCTTTTTATCCTAGGGGTATTGGTTTTGCTTCTAGGGGTTTATATCTTTTGTCGGATAAAGAAAAAAAAAGGGAAATTTCGGAAAATATTTGGTCTCAGTTTCTGTGTCTATGTTGGGCTCTTTACTTTCTTTGTTACAGAAGCCGGACCGTTTATTGCTCAGAGAGATACCAGAGAATTTATAATGACTTGGAAATTAGCTGAAAAAGAGAATGCTAACTATGATCAGCCTCATGTAGTCCTTCAGTATAAAGATTTTCCAGGCCATAGAATAGGTCATTACTCTCAGGAATTATTTGATCATCTCGAGTCACAAGGCACTAATGAGATCAAGGCTATTTTTAGTACTGTTTCGGATTACGGAAATGTCAGAGGTTACAGTGCTGAAAGCATTGCAGGCCTCAGAGAATGGTCAAGAGAATGGAGTTATGGAGGAACGGCCGGTTCTCCAACGTCGAGTCCCTGGGACTAGGAATTTAATACTCAGTTTGAACTTAAATTACTTTCCTTGGAGAGGAATAATTGGAGTATTCCAACCCTCCAAATCCTCAGGCTTTGTGCCTGATTTTCTGCGGCCCTTACCTCTTCCCCATGTCGCATTAAAGGGTCCTACAAAGCTAACATCTAAATCTGCTTTAATATCTTTTT
>TARA_B100001057_G_scaffold116486_1_pt1 | contig 20152 bp, 18 predicted proteins | sample TARA_B100001057 | Tara Oceans TARA_B100001057 (sample SAMEA2621839) | marine metagenome | biome: marine biome (ENVO:00000447); feature: surface water layer (ENVO:00002042); material: "saline water (ENVO:00002010), including plankton (ENVO:xxxxxxxx)" | depth 5 m
TGGGCGCTCTTCACCTTTTCGGCCGCCGTTGCAAGGCGCTCCGCCTCTGCCTCCTGCACCTGGCGGGCTGCATCTGACTGGGCGACTTTGATCTTGGCCACGTTCTCACCCTCAACGGCAGTGGCCTGCGCGGCTGCCACTTCCACACGCTGGTCTCTCTCGGCGTTGTTCTTTCCGATTTCACCCGCCCGCTCCTGCTGGGCCACGCTGATCTTAGCCTCATTGATGGCTCGGGCAGCGGCCTCTTTACCGAGAGCTGCGATATAGCCGGATTCGTCGGTGATGTCCTGAATGTTCACGTTGATCAGGCGCAGCCCGACTTTCGTCAACTCAACCTCGACACCGGCGGTGATCTTCTCGATGAGAAGGTCTCGGTCAGCATTGATGGACTCGATGTCCATAGTGGCGATGACTACCCGCATCTGACCAAAGATGATGTCCTGTCCAAGGAGTCGTATCTGGTTGAGATCGAGCCCAAGAAGACGCTCAGCTGCGTTCTCCATCACGCCGGACTCGGTGGAGATTCCGACCGTAAAGGTCGAGGGGGTATTGACCCGGATGTTCTGCTTCGAGAGCGCTCCCTCGAGTTTAATATCGATGGGAATCGGGGTCAGATCGAGGAACTGGAAGTCCTGGAAGATTGGTAGTACGAAGGACGCGCCTCCGTGGATACAACGCGAGGATCCGTCCTTGCCGGTTTTACCATAGATTACCAGGATACGGTCGGAGGGGCAGCGCTTGAAGCGCGAGAAAAAGAACATGAGCGTTCCCAACCCCACGATGAGCAGGGAGGCGAGCAGCACCAGACCGTAGCCAGAGCCCCCGTCCCCTCCATCCGTTTGCGCGAGACATATGATGTTTTCGAGTGTATTCATTGTTATTTGTTACTTGTTGCTTCTTTGGAATTAAAGGGAATCAGGAGCTGGGGGTGCGTCTACTGATTCGGTTTCAGGTTCTGGAGAGTTGTCTTCTGATCTGTTGCTGTCCCCCGGACTTAGTCTTTCCACCAGGAGAGTTCGCTCATCGACCAGTTCCACCACCTTCACGGCGGTGAGATTTTCCATACGCTCCTCGGCGTCGCTGAGGGCCTTGACGGTGGTCATGCGGCCGTGGACGAGGACCTCGATCTGGCCGAGCCCCTCGCGGCGGGGAGGAATGGGCACATAGACACTACCAATCTGGTTCAAGGCTTTTTTATAATCCATGGTGCCGTCTGCTCGCATGCTGTAGATCCAGCGCATTAGTAGGATAAACACCGTGAGCGTTCCTCCTCCGACAAGGGTGGCCGCAATTAGGGCGATGGGAAGGCTCTGTCCGCTGTCGAGGACGGTGGCTCCGGTCCAGCCAAACCCTGTAAAGAACGCCCCAATTCCACGAACAGAAAACATGCCGGCGGCACCGCCAGATCCCACATCTAGGTCAAAGTCGGGAATGTCGAACGCACCACCGAAGAGTAAGACGATCATCTGAACAAACAGGACCCCGCTGGAAACCATTCCGATCGTTACGAAGGTCCGCATGCCTTCCGGTTCCAAGTTCTGCCACCATTCAACTATTTGCATCATAATCGTATTGGATCGTATTGGATCTATTCCAGAAGACAATCCAAGTCGCATCAGGACATATAAATAGGTTTCAGGTGGGAGATCCATTACACACAGAGCGTATTTTTGTAATGGCACAGGCTCCTAGGTTCTCTCCGGAGCCTCCAGAAGGGCCCTCCGGAAGGGGAGAGTGCTGCTCCTGAGCAGCGTTACAGGCTTGCGGAGAGCTCTGTGCGACGTTACATCGCGGCGGTCCGAGAGTGTTATCCCCAGAGTGCGGATCACCTAGCCCGGTTCAACTGGGGAAGGAAGAAGTAAAGGGGATTCCTCAGCGCCAGCAAAAGCCAATGTAGCTCAGGGGTAGAGCAGGTCATTCGTAATGATCAGGTCGCCGGTTCAATTCCGGCCATTGGCTCCACTGGTGGAGGCGAGTTGCTATGAGGGCGGGGGAGTCTTACTACGGAACTACCTGAGAGTTGATCACGGACTGACTCAGGTTCCCGTTCACGTCGAAGAGATTGACGATGTAGACCACTGGCTGCCCGGCTACGAGAGGGCGTGGCGCGGTTACGGTAAGAATCCCAGCCCTCTTCCGGGCACTTTTCAAGGAGAGGTCTCTGACAAGAGCGTCGATTTGTCCGCCGCCTCGCTGGAGAATGACAAGGGGCCCAAGTCCTTTGTCATCGCTCATTTTGAGGGAGAGTTTCACGGTTTTTTCTCCTGCCTTGGGAGGGCTAGCGATCTTGAATTCCTCGATAAGGGGTGCCTTGGTATCGCTCCTGTCGAAGGACTCGTTAAAAAAGCGGCTGACGGCGGCCATCCGGGCATGGGCAGGGGAGAAACGAACGGGGCGCCCGGGAGCGGTTTCATGATCGAACATCTGCCCGAGGTGGTCGTATCCTCGCATCATGATGTTCCGGGGATCCCGAGTGTCATGGAGCATACCAAAGATGTGGCCCAGTTCGTGGATGAGGACGCCGTTGCTGGTCTGGGATTCCCTGTTGCGGGGGTGTTCGTCCTCTCCGGCCACCTTGCGCACCGGGGTCTGGTCCATGAAGTAGCGGATCTGCTCCTCGATGGTGGAAGCGGTGACTTCATCCCGCAAAATATTGCCTGAGACGCAGGCGAGGCCGGAGTAGACATGAGGAAGGGGACGGGCCTCGGCCACGGCGCCGGCCTCAGAAAAGACGAGAGTTGGCCGGTTGCGGGAGTAGCCGGTCGTTTCCCAGATTTCCTGTTGCTGAGTATTCAGGAGGCGGTCCACGTCGAAGGGTTCTCCGGTGTAGAAGGTGGATGGGTGCTTGGCCTTGACGAGATGGACCTGGAGCCTGCCATCTTCAGCGAACTCGAAGTCGAGACCTCTGGTCTGATGTTGGTTGGCCTTCATTTCCCTCTGGTAGACGTCGGCTACCACCCGCATGAGGACCTCGCATTTGTCTCGATAGCCCGGCTTCACCTCGCGGTCGGTGGGCACGAAGTAGACGAGCCTGACTTTGTAGTCTTTCCCTAGGTCCTCCAGCGGGGGGGGAGTTATGAGGGTTTGAGAATCATTAGGATAAGAGCTCTTTTTACGGTCGAGCTGAGCCATGAGGCCAAGGCCAAGAACGAGGGAGAGGACCACGATGGCGGAGAGTAGCGAGCCGGGCAGAAACCTCATGAGCGCAGCAGTTAAACAGCATTTTTCTGGGGTTTACAAGTGCTCGGGTCCGTAGTGGGACTGGGTTGCGGGACAGCGAAGAGAGGTTTCCGGAGCTAGTTTGATCTTTCGGGCGGTCTTCCGGCAGCTAGATTACAGGTATGACGGAGGAAGGGGCCGCCTCATCGCGACCGGTTACGCTGGGGCCGGCGATCGCAGTGGTGGTGGGCAACATGGTGGGGACGGGGGTCTTCACGAGTCTGGGCTACCAGCTGGTGGATATTCAATCGGGATTTGTTCTCATGCTTCTCTGGGGGCTGGGAGGCGGTTGTGCCCTGTGTGGAGCGGTGTGTTACGGGGAGTTGGCTGCGGCCTTTCCTCGTTCCGGAGGTGAGTATCATTTGCTTTCTCAGGTTTACCATCCCGCGTTGGGCTTCCTCGCCGGTTGGATTTCGGTGACGGTGGGTTTTGCGGCTCCCATTGCGTTGGGCGCGATGGCGTTTGGAACCTATTTTTCCGGCGCACTATCTTTCGAGGGGGAGGCATGGCCTCTGATCCTATCGGTAGCGGTTGTGCTGGGAGTGGCGGGAATTCATCTGAGGCCGATCGGGCTGGGATCCCGTTTCCAGAGTATCTTTACCGCCCTCAAGGTGCTTTGCATCGGAGCTCTTATTGTAGCCTGCTTTCTTCTGGGAGGAGGGCAAAAGGTGAGCTTCCTTCCTCGGGAGGGGGACTTGGCTCTGCTCTTCAGTGCGGAGTTCGCCATTGCGCTGGTATTCGTGATGTATGCCTACACGGGTTGGAATGCGGCCACTTACATTGTTGATGAGGTGCGGGATCCCGAGAGGACGGTGCCACGTGCGCTTCTGGTTGGAACGGCTCTCGTGACCGTGCTCTACATCGGATTGAATGGAGGGTTTCTTTACAGTGCGCCAATAGATAGCATGAAGGGGGAAATTGAAGTGGCTAAGGTAGCCGCGGATCATGTTCTTGGGGAGACAGGTGGCCGGGTGATGGCGGGTTTGATCAGCTTTGGACTCGTCTCCATGTTGAGTGCCAGTATCTGGGTTGGGCCACGGGTGGCTCAGCGGATGGGAGAGGATTTTCGGGGGCTGCGGCTGCTGGCCCGGAAGTCGCGTTCGGGAATTCCTGCCAATGCGGTTTTTCTTCAGGCCGGGGTGGCGATTGCGCTGATTCTGACTAGCAGCTTTGAGAAGGTCCTCGTTTATATAGAACTGCTTCTCGTGCTCTTTGCTCTGGTGACGGTGGCAGGGGTATTCTGGTTGAGGATCCATCATTCCGATCGGGCTCGACCGGTTAAGGCGTGGGGTTATCCCTTCACTCCAGCGTTCTTTGTGGCGGTCAATATCTGGATGGTTGTTTATATTATTCGAGATAAGCCTGAAGAGACGCTCTGGGGCCTAGGAACTCTCGCGCTTGGTGGGGGGGTATATTTTCTGGCTCAGCGAGACCGGAACGTTGCTGGCAGGACATAAGGATGAAGTTGGAGGTCGAGTTCGCTCGCCCGGTGCTTTAGAAGGATGGGGATGCCGGATCTGGAGCTGGAAAGAGAATTGATCGAGCGCGGAAGAGCCCCAGTTGCTGGTATCGACGAAGCTGGGCGGGGGCCTTTGGCTGGCCCGGTGGTCGCGGCAGCGGTCATCTTACCCCGGGGCTATTCTCAAGAGTTTCTGGATGATTCCAAGAAGGTTAGCTCCAAGAGGCGGGATCTTCTCTATGAAGAGTTGACTCGTGATTCGCAGGTCTACTGGGGTGTAGCCATTGCCGAGGTGGGTGAAATTGATGAGCTGAATATTCTGCGTGCTACTCATGTCGCGATGGAGCGAGCGGCTCTGGCGCTTCCCGTTCAGCCGGCCTTCTGTCTTATTGACGGATTGGATGTCCCTGGATTTCCCCTTGAGGCAAAGGGTGTGGTAAAGGGTGATGGAATCAGTCTCTCGATTGCGGCTGCCAGCATTATCGCAAAAGTAACCCGGGATCGCAGAATGCAGGAGCTGGCAGACGAGTTCCCGATCTATGGCTTTGCGAAGCACAAAGGTTACGGCACGAAAATTCATATGGAGGCTCTCAGGGAGTATGGACCATGTCGGGAGCATCGTCGCTCCTTTGCTCCGGTAGCAAAGCTGATCCAGTGATAGGGGATGCACTCGTGAGCTCTCCTGATCCACTGGCTTTGTGGGGCTTCATGGCCCTATGTCTTCACCTTTTCTTGGGAGTATGTGAAGAATTCCCCAATGCGGGTGCCCAGGGGAGATGTAGATCGTTTTTTGGTAAGGTGTCAGCGTGTATCCCTTCATGGGTCTCTTCCAGCCAGTAGATTAACTCTGCTGTGACTAATCGCTGGTGGCCTTGCTGCACTTGTTCTAAGGTTCGTGTGAAACAATGAATTGGATCAAACTATTGCCAGTTGCGATTGCAGGCTTGGTGCTCGGTGGGTGCACCTCAATCCTGAATGAGGAAGTGATTGTCGATGAGGGAGTGCCAGCCTTGAGTCAACCTGAGCCGGCGGTCATTGATGACCGGCAGATCGTCCAGCAGATGACGGCGAAGGTGACGGAGATGATGGACTCAGGCTCAGTCGTGGAAATGAAGTCTTTGATCGAGAAGTTAAAAAAAGAACCTAAGGCCAAGTTGCAGCTGCCTGAGGTCAGTCAGTCAAGCGCTGATGAGGCACAGAAAGCGGTAGCCGTGGTGGGTGGGGTTTACAAGTGTAACAGATGCCCAGATTGGCATATTGCTCCAGCCAGCGGTTTCCTTATCGCGGAGGATTTGGTGGTGACAAACTATCACGTAGTTGACAACCCAGAGCGATCCGGCTTGGCCGTTCGGCTTTTCGATGGGCGCATGTTCATGGTCGAGGATGTGGTGGCATCGAGCGAGCGGTATGATCTTGCAGTGTTGCGCTTGCCCAAAACGGGTATCAAGCCGGTTGCGCTCGGCCCATCAGCCCCGGTTGGGGCTAAGGTGAATCTTATCAGTCATCCCAACCGTAAGTTTTATACTCTCAGTGAGGGGAAGGTAGCGCGGTATTTTGTCACCCAGAGAAATCGTAGGCCTGTGCCGGCCATGGCAATCACGGCTGATTTTGGTAAGGGCTCAAGCGGCGCTCCAGTGCTCAATGAGGAAGGTCAAGTAGTAGGTGTCGCAGCCAGTACAGAGTCGCTCTACTATACCGAAAAGGAAGGGGTTCAGAACAATCTGCAGATGGTGTTCAAGAACTGCGTGCCTGTCAGTCAGTTGCTTGAGCTCATTGGGGGCTGAAAGGGCCTCAAGGCAGATGCTCTAGTTGCGTCACCCGGTCACATTTTCTACCGTGGTTACGCGGGGCTTTTCCCCCTCAAGCAGAATAATCTCGACCACGTCGAGACGCCATTTGAGATCGCGGGTTCCAAGTAACTGGAGCCAGCTATTCGCTCCCCGTTCCATAAGCCTCTTTTTCTTATGGTTTACAGCATCCAGGGGGCGGGTGAATTGCTCGCTGGTGCGGGTTTTGACTTCCACAAATGCGAGGGTGTTTCCGTCTCGTGTGACGATGTCGATTTCTCCTCCTTTTGGTCCGAGAAAATTCCGATAAAGGACACGGCGACCCTCAGACCGGAGATAGGCGCAGGCGATTTTTTCTCCGAGTGAGCCGGTCGCGAGATGGTCTTCACTAGGTGGTGGACAGGCCCTGTTGAGGAGGGGGCTAAATCTTTTCCTGAGTTGGAGAGAGAGCGCTCTGAGCACGGATGAGGGGGCGATGGGTTAGCCGGGTAGAATAGGTAGAAGAGTGAGAAGTTTCTGATACCGGGTAATATCGAAATCACGCTCTTTTTCGATCATGGCCTCGGACTCATCAGCGAGACAGAGGGCGATCATCAGCTTGGCCTCATGCTCATCGATATCAGGCTCTTCAAGGAGGCGTCGGTAGGTTTGCCCGACATAGGGAGTCTCCGTGGAGGAGATCTGCTGCTCCACAGCAGGGATTAATTGCTCAATGCCGTCATCCATGGTTGTCAGGCAACCCGGTTGGAGGGGGCGCCGGCGATCCAGTTTTTCAGGTTATCCACGACCCCTGCCAGAAGGCGGCGACGGGACTCCAGAGACAGCCAGGCGGTGTGAGGCGTCATGATGAGATTGCGATCCGCAAGGTCGGGCGCAAACAGGGGATGGTCCGGGCTGGGAGGTTCCGTGGAGAGGACATCGAGCCCGGCTCCGGAGAGGTGGCCACTTCGAAGGGCCTCGGCAAGATCGACCTCATTGACAAGAGGGCCCCGGCTGACATTAAGGAGAATGGAACCCGGCTTCATGGAAGATAAGGTCGTCCGGTCAATCATATGCTCATTCTCGCTGGTGAGAGGGCAATGAAGCGAGACGACATCGGAAGTGGCAAAAAACTCCTCAGGTGAGACCCGGGGGAGATCGGGGCGATTAGAATTCGATGATCCCTCGCGCGCAAGGACCTGCACCTCCATCTTCAGGGCCTCTGCAATCCCGGCGAAGGCTGATCCGATTTCCCCAAGGCCGACGATGCCACAGGACCTTCCCGCAAGTTCGGTAATCGAGTGGGTTAAGCGAGTGAAGATGGGAGATCGAGGCCACTCTTCATGTTCGCTTGCAAGTCGGTGAACCTTGGTGACAAGGGAGAGAAGAAGTGCCGCCGTATGTTGGGCGACACTGGGAGTGGAGTAACCAGCAACATTGCAGACGGGGATCTCTCTTGCGGTTGCGGCATCGAGATCGACAACATTGACTCCCGTGGCGCATACCAGAATTAATTTAAGATTAGGGAGTGACTGGATGATCCCGGCATCGAGAACGACTTTATTGGTGAGGATCACCTCGGCATCTCGGGACCGTTCGATCACCTGAGACGGAGCGGTCCGGTCAAAGTGCGAAAAGTTCCCAAGTGCTTCCAGAGGGGCGAAGTCGATGTCGCCTCGGGTCAGCGTTGAGGAATCGAGGCAGGTAATGTTCATGTCTTTCACGGTGTGTCGCTCTGGTCCTTGCTTACTCGGCCGTCAACAGTGAGGGCCTGCGGCAGCGCATCAGGGCTGGTGTTGCGGATGGTATCGAGACATTGCTGATTTGGAAAGAACGCTTCAAACTCAGGTGGAGGTGGAGCTTCATGGGTTTTGAACTGACCCGTATCGGGATGGGTAAACCCGAGGCGCCAGGCGTGGAGCATGAGGCGTTCGGGCCGCGGTGATTGTCGCTTAGGGTTGGCATAGAGAGGGTCGCCGAGGAGCGGGCAGCCGATATGTTTCATATGCACCCTGATCTGATGAGTGCGCCCAGTGTGAAGGTGGCAGAGGACGAGAGCCCACCCGGCCGATTCGGCACGGTGGAGGACGTAGTAATCTGTGATGGCAGGACGGCTCGATCCTTCACCTGGATTGAGGACAGCCTGCATCTGCCTTCTTACCGGGTGACGCCCGATGTGGGTAAAGATCGATCCTGAAGGCTGAATCGGAGATCTCTCGGTAATGGCAAGGTAGAGCTTGGTGGTTTTTCTTTCCGCAAACTGGTCGAGCAGCGACTGAAGGCCCTTGTCGGTTCTCGCCGTGACAATGCATCCGCTGGTGTCCTTATCGAGGCGGTGTACAATACCGGGACGTTCTATTCCGCCAATACCGGGAAGGTTGCCCTCGCAGTAGTGGAGAAGGGCATTCACGAGAGTGCCGTCGGGATTCCCCGGCGCGGGGTGAACCACCAGGCCTGTGGGTTTGTTGATGACGATGAGATCCTGATCTTCGTGGAGGATATCGAGGGGAATGTCCTGCGGAATGATCTCGGCGGGCTGAGGTTCTGGAAGGCTGATCGTGATTTGGTCACCAGAGTTGACGGAAGTTTTGGGCTTTGCCTCAGTTCCGTTGACCACAATGTGCCCCTGCTTGAGGAGAGTCTGGATGCGGGAGCGCGAGAGATCCGGAAGTTCCCGCACAAGAAACAGATCGAGTCGTTCGCCGCTGGATGTTTCGACCTTAATCGTCACGGATCGAGGGTGGAGTAGGAGGAGGCAAGGGGCAAGTAGCGAGGTATTGAGGCTGGAACGCTCCTTGCCACCGGGTCCGGGTTGGATCTAACCTGAGAGGGTGACGGATCATCTTGCCAGCTGCCCGGAATGTAAGGGCGAGATGAATGTTGTCGATGTCGGGCCCTTCACCCGGGTGGCCTGTCCAACATGTGGGGCGGAGGTGAGAGTGAAGGCGGAAATGGGGCCCTATCGTTTACTGCGCCATATCGCCCATGGGGGAATGAGTGTCATCTATGCGGCTCACGATACAACTCTAGACCGAGAGATCGCGGTCAAGGTGCTCAACGAGGAATATTCGGCAGATGAGAAAAGGGAGGCCGCGTTTAAGAAGGAAGCGCGACTGACCGCAACCGTAAGCCATCCAAATATCGTGGATGTATACACGGTAGGGAGAGCCTATGGGCGTTACTTCATAGCCATGGAGCTGGTGCCAGGCGAAAGCCTTGAAGAGCGGATGTCTGATTTCGGGGCCCTGCCGGAGGATGCGGTGGTGCGTCTCGCTCTGCAGGTGGTAGACGGGCTGCGGTCAGCGCAGAGTGCAGGTCTTCTTCACCGGGATATCAAACCGGGAAATATTCTTATTGCTGAGGATGGCACTGCCAAGCTGGTAGACTTCGGGCTGTCTCTTCTCACCGAGAGCGGGATAGTTCAGGCAGAAGAAATATGGGCTACTCCTACTTATGTGGCTCCGGAGGTGCTTGAGCAGTCTGGAGAAGACCATCGCGCAGATATATACGCGCTTGGCTCAACCCTCTACCATGCTCTTTCCGGCTGCCGACCGATCGAATTGAACGAGGTGAGCAACAAGGCCGCCCGGAAGGCCAAGCAGGAGATAGTTCCGCTGAAGCGGGTGGCTCCTTGGCTCTCACACGAGACCGTGCAAATCGTTGAGAAGGCAATGGCGGACGATCCAGATGAACGGTTTCTTGATTATGAGGATTTCAGGGCTGAACTAGAAACAGCGCGGATGGTCTTGAAGGAAAAAGGGACGAAGGCTCCAGTTCAGGGAAGGACCCGCAGCAAGCGAAGGAAGAGATACGATACCAGGCGGAAGGTTCTTGTTGGGTTGTCTGCGCTGGTCGTGGGAGGCCTTCTGACTGCTGCCGGGCTTTACCTCTCTGCGATAAATTCTGACGAGGAAAAGGGAGGAGGCGTCAGTTACGCGGCCCTCGTGGTTGATCCTGAGAAGAATCCCAATGTGGGACTCGAGGCCGCGATGCAGATTAATGAGACCTACCAGACTGCTCGGAAGTTCTTGGAGGAGGATGATTATGTGGGAGCGGAACAAAAGTTTTGCGAGGTATGGCGAAATGAGCAGGCCCCTGCTGAGACCGCAATCTGGGCTGGATTTGAAGCAGTCGTAGTTTCCTTTCTGGACGGAAGGAGTGCTGACGCACGGCAGTACTTGGCCGATCTCTTTGATTTTGTAAATGAGCGACAGGCATCGGATACAGTGATGGGAAGGAGAGTGCAGGCTGCTGCGGAACTTCTTACTGACCTGCAATTTATTCCGGCGGAGCGCATCCCGGAGGTGCTGGACAAGCCCTTTCGTGCAACGGTGTTCTTTGCCATGGCCTTGAAAACGTGGGAACAGGGGGATGTGGAGCGTGCTGGGGGCATGTTTGAAAAGTTCCTTCGTAGTGGGCCGTGGCCTGAGTCGGATTGGATGCAGGCGTATCTCAGGATCGGGAACCGCTACATAGCTGACTACCGTCTTCTTTCTGCGGCCGAATTTGGGGCCGAGGGAAAGACCAGAGCCGAAATTGAAGCGGGTATTCTTGCGCTTGATAACTTGCATGGCTCTCTCAAGACGATCGGCAGGGCCCGTTTTAACGTGAAGGCCTGGCAGAGCGTATTGCGAGAACGTTTGCGATACTTTCGGAACAGGAAGGTGGATGAAGAGTGGGGAATGCTCTGTAGCGAAGTATCCGGAAAATATTTTTCAGATGGAAAATTTGCAGCCGGAGCAAACGTCCTGCAGACGATTGAATTGAAGGGGGACTTAGAACGGAGTCAGCGTGCTGCGCTCCTTTTTTTCGCGGCCGAGGCAGGGGTGTTTCTTGGTGATCTTGTCCGGGTCCTGGGCCCTGGAGCAGCTGGGATCGAAATTCGGACTCGGAGTGGGTTGCGTCATACACAGGTGATTGGTTCTCAGGAGAGTGGGCTCATGGTGGAGGAGTCCGGTTCGGCTCGCTCCCTTGATTGGAAGGACATAGATCCTCGCTCATTGCTGGGCCTTCACCGGGTTCTTGTAGATGAGACCGATAAGGGGCCTGAGAGAGCAAGGCTATTGGTGAATGCTCTTGCCTTCGGATGGCTGAATGGCCTGACAGAGGAATGTCGTATGATGGCAGACGAGTTGGTTAAGCTGAGGCCTAATTTCTCCGTTCAGTGGGAGCAGATTTTAGAGGATTTTGGAAGATAGCCCGATGAAGAGGCGGTGAATCGATGGCAATTATTGACAAGGTAGCTTTTACGTCGATCTTCCGCACTGATGGCTGATGACGATAAACAGTCCCCCGGGACGGGGCCGAGTCCGGACGAATTGCAGCAGAGCTTGCAAGAGTTCTTCGGGAAAATGGGCAACGTGCAATGGGGGATGGCTGGAATGAATAGTGAAGAGGAAGAGTCGGTTCCGGAAGTGCCGCAGGGGCCGGGAGCTGACAGCGTTTTCGAGTTCGATTATATTCCGCGTGATATAAAGGCGCACCTTGACCGATTTGTGATCAGGCAGGATGAGGCTAAAAAGGCGCTCTCGATTGCGGTATGCGATCACTACAATCACGCAAAATATTTGCGCAGTCTTGAGAACGAGAGCGGCAAACTTCCTGAAGGGATCGAGTTGCAGAAGCAGAACGTGATCGTGGTAGGGCCGACAGGGGTTGGTAAAACCTATCTGGTGAAGCACATTGCGGAACTGATCGGAGTCCCCTTCGTGAAAGCAGATGCAACAAAGTTCTCTGAAACCGGCTATGTGGGAGGAGATGTTGATGATCTTGTTCGTGACCTTGTTCAGAAAGCCGAGGGGGATCTCGATCTGGCTGAATTTGGAATCATCTACATTGATGAAATAGACAAGATTGCGACCCGGAGCGAGATGATCGGAAGGGATGTCAGTGGCAGAGGGGTGCAGACGACTCTCCTCAAGCTAATGGAGGAAACGGAGGTTCCGCTTACCAATCCTATGGATATTCGGAGTCAGATGAAGTCGATGATGAGTATGCAGCAGGGTGGCGGAGCCGCCAAAGATACCGTCAATACCCGGCATATTCTTTTCATCGTAAGTGGTGCGTTCTCTGGTCTCGAAAAAGTCGTGCGAAAGCGACTTAGCGAGGGGCAGATTGGGTTTGGGGCGGATCCTACGGAGAGGCCCATGGACGGGGAGTTGTTCAGTGAGGTTGAGACCCAGGACTTCATTGATTTTGGATTCGAGGCGGAATTTATCGGCCGCCTCCCGGTTCGGGTTGTTTGTGAAAAACTCAGCGCCGCTGACCTGGAGAATATCATGAAGTTTTCAGAGGGCAGTCTCCTCAGGCAGTATGAGAGGGAATTTGAGGCCTATGGTATCATGGCCCGTTTTGACGATACAGCGATAGGGAGAATAGCATCTCTCGCTGAGAAGGAAAACACGGGGGCGCGTGCTCTGATGACCGTTTGTGAACGATTGCTCAGAGATTTTAAGTTTGAGCTCCCGGGAACCTCTGTATCGGAGTTGTCCATCACCGAGGAGCTGATTGACAGGCGCGAGGAGCTCTTGGAAGAGTATCGAGAACTGGGAAGAAAGGTAGATGTCGAGAAGGCCTCCCGCGAGCTCGATGCCTTTTGTCGTGATTTTCAGGCGGAGCATGGTGTAGAGCTTGAGTTCAAGCCCGAAGCCCTTTCGAAGCTGGCAGAGGAAGCCGCTGAACAGGGCCGCAGCCTGCTCCAGTTGTGCAGACAGCGCTTTCGCGACGTTCAGTTCGGCTTAAAGCTGATCCAGAAAAACACCGGTCGCACGACGTTTAAAATCGGTCCCGAGGCCGTAAAAGATCCTGATAAATACCTAAGTGACCTTGTGGTGAAAAGCTACCGGAGTAGCGATTCTGAGGAGGAAACTCCATCTGGAGGGGTGTAAGTGTATTTCCATGCCTGAAGAGTTCGGTAGATCTTCCCCTGCCCATCATCACCCCCTAACGGTGGCCGTGGTGGTCGGGAGCTTTGCCATGGCGGTTGGACTAGTGGTGCGGATCTCCGGGATATCGCTATTGATTGAGCGTCAGATTCTTTCGTCTTATATGGAACTCGGATTTCCTGTTACTACAGTGGGCCAGCCGTGGTGGGCCGTTCTGGTGCTGTTGGCTCTGACATACGGCATTGCGCTGGTTCTTCTGCAAGTTCCGGGATTTCTCAGGCGCTTTCTTTTTTTCCTGAGTTGTCTTGTGCTTGCTGTCTCGGCCTCGCCGGTAGTTGCTTTATGGGGCCTTTTTTGGAGCCCAGTGGTTGCGGTTTTCTGTTTGAGTTGGAGTGCAGCATGTGCGGTTCTCTGGGCTCGCTATCATCCGATGCCCTGTGAAATAGACGGGACTTAGTTTTCTTGGGGCAGAAGACTACAATCTTCTGGAGCGATGCAAAATTTCAGAGGGATGAGTGGCTGAGAGTGTTGGCAGGAGACTGGCAAAAGAGTAATAAAGCGTTATGGTTCTCGCGTGGCCCGTGCAGAATACCCCCAACCGGTAGGCGATCTGATTGATCAGCTTAAGCGGCTTCCGGGGGTTGGTCCAAGGAGTGCCGAGAGAATGGCACTCTGGTTGCTGCAGAGCAGCAAGGCTCAGCCGAATGGCCTAGCTGAATCGATTCAGAATGCTGCAGTTGCGGTCACCTCGTGTCCGCAATGTGGGTTTTTTGCCACGTTGGAGGGGTGTTCCGTCTGTTCTGACCAGGATCGCGACAGCGGCAAGTTGTGCCTTGTGGAGCAGGCAACAGATGTTCTTCCGATCGAGCGTTCTGGAGCGTTTAAAGGGCTCTATCACTGCCTCGGAGGGAAGCTTTCCCCTCTAGACAATGTGGGTCCGGACGATCTTCGTATCGAGCAGCTACTCAAGCGTTTGAGTAGTCTTGCGGGTGTAGAAATCATTTTGGCTCTTAGCTCTGATGTGGAGGGAGAAGCGACGGCGAATTACCTGACCGATCTCCTTGCGGGTTATGATTGTCAAATCAGTAGGCTCGCTCAGGGGTTACCTGCCGGAGGTATTCTGGAGCATGCGGACGCTCTCACTGTTTCCCGTGCTTTTGAGGGAAGGCGTTGAAAGTTCGATCCGAATACAAGTTCTTGGATGCCCCGCTAGACAACTCATGGGAGTATGGGATATAAGAAAGGGCACCCTTAATGACGGACCAAAGGCGACAGGAACTTTTTCAGGATGCGGAACCAGCTGCCGACGGTGGAACGTTCCGGGTGGTTGCGGCAATGTGTGGTTTTGCAATTCTGGTAGCGGTCGGATGGATTGCTATTTCTCTTAACGAGGTTCGTGAAGACCTGCGGACACTGCAAAAGGATGAGAGTCGGAGATTGGTAGTCTTGAGTGCTGATGTGGAATCCCTGCGGAGGGAAACGCAGGAAAAGATGGGGAGTGTGAATAATGCCCTCAGTGAGATCTGGCACCAACACAAACCGGCGGAGTTGGAGGTAATGGGCTTTCTGGCGTCTCTCGATCCGGCTGAGCGAGAGTCCATGCGTGTTGCTCTGGAATCGTTGGAGGCGAGAAAGGATTCCAGCGAGAGCAGCCTGATCGCGGGTGATAGGGATGTTACTGAGGACCCTGTTTTGATCTCTCCCATAAAGTCTGTTCTGGTTTCTCCCTCGAGGCCTCCAGTTGAGGTAAGGGAGCCAGAAACCAGTGAATCTGAAAATGAGAGCCTCTCCCCGGAAGCCGAGCCTTCCGATGGCCAGAAAAGAGGAGTCCCCGCCGAAAATGCCAGTGGATTAGAGAATCCTGAACAGGGGCCGTCTGGGTCTCCGGGGACCCCGGACTCGCTCGGTCCAGAGAGGGATGCCGTGGAGGAATTCGATGAGGGCTCTGTCGCGATAAGGGATTATGTGATTCAGCCGGGGGACTCACTTTCACGGATTGCTCTCAAGCACCGGATTAGTTCCCGGGCTCTTGCAGAGGCAAATGGAATTACTGACCCGAACAAGATCAGAGTAGGGCAGGTTCTTAAGATTCCGGAAGAGTAAGTCGAAATGTCTGCTCGATAGAGGCGCGCATACGGTGCCAAACCTTTAACGATCATCCAGCCGGCGTTTTTATTAAACTAATGAACGGTAAAAGTAGTCATGGAACATTTCGGAAGAGGAGTAGCGGAGGCCTTCAGTGGCTCGTTTCGTTTCGTTTTATGGTATCTGTTTTTGGAGCCGTAATCCTGTTCTCCCTGATTGCACTGGCGATGGTTCTAAAAAAAATGCGGAACGAGAATATGGTGCTACGGGGAATTGTCCTTGGTGAGGAACGGAATTTTGTTCAAGCGATCGAGGAAAAGCTGAGCTCACTGGAAGGCCGGGCTGGGAGTCTTGAAGCTAGAGCGATCGAGGCAGAAGCGGGAGCAGCAGATACCCCACCTGAGGGAGTGGCACGGGTCCCGGTGCAGACCCTTCGCTCCCTTATTCGGCTCCTCGGGCAGCACGGAGCTGAATCCTCTGAGATCGATGTGCTCATGCAGCAGCTTCCGGAGGGGGAGCGAAATGCTCTGTCCGAGGAGTTAAAGGCGGCGGAGTCGGGGAGTGGACATGCCGGGCACCAGCAGCCTGAAGAGGATTCTCTGCCCGCCGTGGTGCCTGATTCGGCCACGAATTCAGATTCGGAGCCTACCGAAGCACATGGGTCCGAGCCCATCCCGGAGGGTGAGGTAAGTGTCGAATTGCTCGAGGAAGAGCCCATACCGCCCGAATTCGTTGAGTACAAGGTCCAGGTCGGGGATACTTTGTCGGCGATCGCCTTGCTGCATCGTGCGCCGGTCGCAGCGATTCTGGAATTGAACCAGATTGACGATCCAAATCAGATTCGTGTGGGCTCTGTGCTACGAATTCCTTCCTCGAGGAAAGCTCCTCAAGGCTGAGAATCTGGAATTTGTTATTTTTATTTTGGCAGAGGGACGTAGCGTTGCACCCAATGAGCGGGTGTGGTGCTAATCGTGGCCCAAGAATGCTGATGGATCCCGGTCTTCACCGGGACAAGAAACCCGATTGGATCCGGGTCAGGCTGCCGAACAATCCGGCCTTTTGGTCGACTAAGTCCCTGATAACAGACCTCAAGCTTGTCACGGTGTGTGAGGAGGCTCAGTGCCCTAATCGATGGGAATGCTGGGGGCAGGGGACTGCCACGTTCATGATTGCTGGTGAGAGATGTACTCGCGCATGCGGATTTTGTGCAGTGAAGACAGCTCGGCCTGAGGCGCTCGAAAAAGACGAGCCGGAGCGGGTTGCGGAGGCGACCAAGCGAATGAATCTGAATCACATTGTGATCACAGCTGTGGCTCGTGATGATCTGAAGGATGGAGGTGCTGAGCATTTCCAAAGAACCATCGAAGCGGTTAGGATTTCGAATCCTAAAATTATCATCGAGGTTTTGGTTCCCGACTTCAACGACAAGGACTGGGCTCTTGAGATGGTGATGGAGGCCCGCCCGCACATCTTCAATCACAATATCGAAACGGTCGAACGCCTGACACCTCTAGTTCGTAGCAGGGCAAAGTATGGGAGGTCGTTAACCGTTCTGAAAAAGGCCAAGGATATGGTTGACGGTAAGGTCGCCACCAAGAGTGGTCTCATGCTCGGCCTAGGTGAAAGAGAGGAAGAAATTTTCCAAGCCATGGATGATCTTCGGGAGCACGGTGTCACAGTGCTTACGATGGGGCAGTATCTACGTCCGACAGCGATGCACTTGCCGGTGGTTGAATACATCACGCCGGAACGTTTCGAGGAGCTGAGACAAATTGCACTCACTAAAGGCTTCCGGCATGTCGCGAGTGGTCCCCTTGTACGAAGTTCCTACCACGCAGCGGACTTCCATCCTGAAGACGATGTCCTCGAGGCAATCGAGTCAGATCTTGTAGAGCGGGCCGAGTCCCGTGTTGAGCAGGGAGAGGAAGTTGCCCAGTCAGTGTGGCATGTCGCGAGTGATCCGCCTGTGGCTATTTCTTGTCAGGGTGGGGATTTCCCTCCGGGAGAAGAGGATCTCGGGGCGGTCGTGTCAGATTCTCCTCACCGGGCTGAGCCTCTTGTTGAGCAGGGAGAGGAATTCACCTCTTTAGCTTAAAGATGCTGACCAGGGCTCTGTGATCTGAGGCCTTGCTCCAGCCGGGACTGTCGATGATATAGCTCTCCTTCTGATTGAAGAGCGGTCGGAGAGACCTGCTGGCAAGAACGTAGTCGAAGCGGGAGTAGACTTGCTGATATTCCCAGTAATGCGTCCATACATGACCACGGGAATCTGTGTGATGGAGAGGTTCGAGATAGCGAGATGACTGGGTTGGCCCCTGAATGGATCTCACCGGGCTCTCGCGTCGGGTATCGTTGAGATCTCCGTAGACGCACAGCAGGGCTTCAGGGTCCTTCTCAAGAATGCGATCCGCGTGCTTGCGCAGAAGATAGGCCTCGTGGCGACGCATGAGATCCTGGTGTCCATAGGGGACTTCACGCTTGGATTTGAGATGGACTCCAAGAAATCGAATTTTCTGGGATCCTGCCGCAACGGTGGCATCAAGAATGCCTCTTTGCATCGCGAATTCCTTTGGTTGATTATCTGCATCGACGGAGCTGTAAGTCAGGGACCCATCCGCTCCCTGAGAGTCAGTGGCCACGATAGGGTAGCGAGAAAGCAGTCCGAGCTGGCGGGTGGTATCTGCTCCTCCCGCGTGCTCGCTATGGGCAAGGGGGAGTCCTCCGTCGATCAGTTTCTTCTGTAATTCAGCAAGATCTTCGCCGGTGCCAATTTCGCAGATTCCAAGGACATCCGGGCGAGCTGCTATAATAATATCCACGAGGGCATCAACTTCCCTGGCCGGCTTCCGGCGATCTTTCCGCTCCCCATCTACGTAGCGCGACATGGTGAGGTAGTTTTTTATGTTATAGGAGAGAAACCGAAGTTCCTGATCCGGACCCTCACTTAACGGTTGAGTGACAGGTTGGCTGGTCGGAGTCCGGGAGGATGGCGGGGCCTCCTGGGTGGTCGGGCCTTTTTGGGCCTCGCCAGCGGACCCCGGTTTTTTCCAGTCAGGGGTATGGGATTTTTCATTGCAGCTGCTGAAGAGCAGGCTGAGCGAGAGCAAAAGAAACGCCCCGACACATTGCGGGGCGCGTGAGAGAAGCGCTCTAACTTGGAAGTTGTGCATCAGGACGGCTCGGATGCTTCCTCCTTATGAGGGGCCTCCTTGGTTTTCACCTGAGCTTCTTCAACTTCTTTGGAAACTTCCATCTCTGCCATCTTGATCTCGTCTTCGAAATCATCCCGGGCACGCTTGAATTCACCCATGCTCTTGCCCAGTCCGCGAGCAAGCTCGGGAATTTTCTTTGCCCCGAAGAGCAGGAGGACGATGATGAAGATGACTGCGATCTCCGGGCCGCCAAGGCCGCCGATGAACGCCAAAGTGTTGGTCATGGGGGTAAGCTAGTTTGGATTGGCGGATCGTGCAAAGAAATAACTCCGGTCTGAAGAGGACTGATTGCAGGAACCTGAGAGCATCAGAAGGCCTTTTCAGATGGTGTAATTGGGATTTGAGGGGGTGAAATAGGGTTTGGATGTCTGGTCCAGCAGACTAAGAAGGGGCGGTGGAGCTGCCTGTTTTCAAGATTCGGGGAAAACTAGAGAAATGCGTGCAAGGTGGTGGACGGGTTTTGCTGAAGGCTCCTACGGGTTCAGGAAAGTCCACCGGGGTTCCGGTCATGTTGCTGGAGACCGGTGAGATAAACGGCATGATCATCGTCGTTCAGCCTCGTCGGATTGCCGCGCGCCTTCTCGCCGGATTCGTAGCGAGCTTGATGGGAGGCAAAGTGGGCAAAGAGGTGGGTTATGCTGTGCGGTTTGACGGTTGCTACAATGAGAATAGTAAAATCGTTTATGTGACTGATGGCGTGCTGCAGCGTTGGTTACGCGACGATCCAGAACTTGAGGGAGTAGGAGCAGTTCTCTTTGATGAATTTCATGAGAGAAGGTTGGCCTCGGACCTTTCCCTGGCCCGAATCCTTGAGCTTCAGGAGACACAACGAACAGAGCTCAAAGTGCTCGTGATGTCGGCTACCCTTGAGACGGAGGAGTTGGTGGGCTATCTTCAACCTTGCGAAGTGTTCGAAGCAGGGGGGCGCATGTATCCAGTCGAAATTGTCTATAATCCTCCTCCGGCTCCACGGCGAGGAAAGCACGGAACGATGGAAAGCATGCCTGTCTGGGAGCAGGTCGGGATTGTCTGTCGCTCCGAGATCTTGGGGCTGGACGCCCAGGGACGGGAGGGAGTTGGTAACGAACCACGAATATTGGTCTTCCTGCCTGGCGCCTTCGAGATTCGCAGAACAGTAGAACTGCTTGAGAGAAGTTCGTGGTCAAGGGGGTGGGAGGTTAAGCCGCTCTATTCCGGTCTTTCGCCTGCGGCTCAGTCGGAAGCGGTCAGTCCAGGGGGGGCGCCTCGAATCATCGTAGCGACTAACGTAGCGGAGACCTCTATCACGATCGATGGAGTCGTTGCGGTCATCGATTCCGGACTGGCGAGGATGGCATCGTATGATCCTAGAAGAGCGATTGATACTCTTACCGTGGGCAAGGTTTCCCGGGCTTCCGCTCAGCAACGTGCGGGTCGGGCGGGGAGGACCGGCCCGGGGAGGTGTGTCCGACTTTGGAGCGAGAGGGATCATGGCCGCCGGTCCGAGTTTGAAAGCCCCGAAGTGCATCGTATCGACCTGGCTGAAGC
>TARA_B100001057_G_scaffold59285_2_pt1 | contig 20135 bp, 17 predicted proteins | sample TARA_B100001057 | Tara Oceans TARA_B100001057 (sample SAMEA2621839) | marine metagenome | biome: marine biome (ENVO:00000447); feature: surface water layer (ENVO:00002042); material: "saline water (ENVO:00002010), including plankton (ENVO:xxxxxxxx)" | depth 5 m
GCGATAGGCTATATCATCAACGATTGCAGCGTGCCGTTCTTCAGTAAGGCCGATAAAATGACTCCCAAAGCGCAGACGCGCCTCATCGTTCAGCCATTGAAGACCATTTACAATTTGCTCCCGATCGCGTCGCTGACTAGCATAGGGGGCGCTAACCCACTCATCAATCACATCCGGTACACCTACTGCACTTGCAGACAAACCTCTTTGATCAGCTGGACAAATGAGGTCGCTGAGCAGTGCCACCTGGTCCTTTTGTTCCTCGCTTAGAGTCAAAGGCCAAGGGGCAGTCGGGGCAGAAACAATTGGATCAGTGCCGTAAGTTGGCCCTGTGATAGGCTCCAATTCGATTCCAGGCCAGTGGCCAGTCGAGGGGATGCTTGCCGACCGTGGCGCTTCTGGTTTAGCGGTGTCGCACGCAACAGAGACTCCCCCCACCATAATCACCGCAGTCATTGAGCCAAGCCGCTTGATGCTGTCCCGACGACTCATCTTGGCCTGGTAAATTTTTCCCATAGTGTCAATGCTCCATTCGTGCAGTGAGTTGTTCTGCTAGGCGCGTAGCGTTTCGCATCGCCAAAGTAAGAATCGTGATCGTACAGTTCTTGTGAGGATTGGAAACGAATACACCACCATCCATGACATAAAGATTTTCGACATCCCAGGTCTGTCCCCACTTATTGCATACCGAATTAGACGGATCAGCGCCCATGCGGGTTGTACCGACCTCGTGAATAATTTGCCCGCCGGCTTCAATCGCTTCCTCTGGTGTCCGGTTAGGGTTGTTTACGACACCTCCCATCGCCTCAATAATTTTTCTGCCCCACTTAAGACCGTGAGAGACCTGATTGAGTTCCTGCTCGGACCATTTCCAATGGAACTTTAGAACAGGAATCCCCCATTGATCGACAGTTTTATCGTCAATTTCGCAGTAACAATCATCGCTCACCAACATCTCTCCGCGAAGGGAGAGTCCAATATTGGTTCCATAATTGGAGCGGATTTCATCCTTCGCTTGTTTTCCATAGCCATCCACCGCTCCAGCAATCCCCATGCCGGGAGGACTGAACCACGCACCAACCTCAAAGTGGTAGCCTCTGGAAAAATTTAGCTTCCCACTTTTTTGGCCTTCTCGGTCCCACCACGGAATATAAAGGTGGTTTCCAGTATGGCCATCTTCATTATATTTGGGACGATCTCTAAGCGCAGGAATATGGCCGCTAACTCCAGCGCCGAGAGAGTCCATCAGATTGCGGCCGACCTGACCACTGCTGTTTGCCAAGCCGTTCGGAAACGCTTCGGTTTTGGAGTTAAGTAGAAGGCGTGCAGTTTCACATGCGCTGGCAGCAAGAATAATATGATCCGCGTTGACCCTCACATTTTTTCGATTAAGCCGATTCGTAAAAGTTACACCTGATGCTTTTCTGGCATCATCCAGGTGCACTTCCCTTACCATGGCGTTAGTCACAATCTTGAGATTGCCAGTTTTTCTGGCCCAAGGGATCACAGAGGTGGTCGTTTGAAATGCCGCGCCAACGGAGCACCCCCGACCACAAGGAGTCGCCCAAAAGCAGGCCTGGCGGTCATCTTTCGGCTCAGTCAAAATGGCGCGGCGCATGGGCACTGCCGCAATACCCAATGACTCGCATGCTGATTTCAACAACAACTCCATAACCCGGGGTTTTGGTGGCGGCAACAAAACGCCTTCACTTGAGCTTGGCGTGTCATCGAGACCAGGGTTGTCGCCGCAGACGCCTATCAAGCTCTCGCACTTGTCGTACCACGGCGCGATTTCTTCATAATCTACCGGCCAGTCTGTGCCCACACCATCTGTACTGAAAGGCTTGAAGTCAGCCGCGGTAAAGCGCGGCACTAGCCTTCCCCAGTGGTTCGTGCGCCCACCCAGCATCCGAGCACGCCACCACATAAAGCGGCTATCAGGGGCCTCCGAATAAGGCTCACCGGGCACCTGCCAGCCCCCGTCAACCGTGGCATCGTAATAACCAAAGTTTTTCTCAGAAGTACTGGTCCCGCGCAGCGGCGCTTCATGATTCTGGTGGAACATCGGGGTTTCTTTGGTCGGATCGTAATCCCTCCCAGCTTCCAGCATCAGGACTTTAACACCTGCCGCAGCAAGCACATAAGCCGCCATACCACCACCCGCGCCTGAACCCACGATAATCACTTCATATTCAAAGCCATCAAATGACGCCATCTTCTTCTCCAGACTCTCGCCCAGTTCGGGTAGCTGCTTATCTGCTGCAAATTGCATTCGATTATTTGGTCTTTAATGCTCATGGGAATATTATAGTAATCTATCAACAGAGCAACCTATTGAACTCTAGAGCAGGGCTGAAACGCTCTGAAACGTCACTTTTGAGAATCCAGCTATGAATAACAGACGATTGCTTATGACCGCAGGAGCGCTTATGTTCTGCGCCACTCAGTTAGCTTTGGCCGAAGACATTAATCGACTCACTGATGCGGAGCTGGCGGATGGCTGGCGCCTGCTGTTCGATGGGGAGACCACTGTCGGCTGGAAAGGCTACAAGCGTAACGATGCGCCGGAAACATGGGAAGTCCAGGCCGGTAGTCTGTTTATGAACAGCTCAGGAACAGACCGAGACCGCGGCGATCTGCTGTTTGCACAGCAATTTGGTGACTTTCACCTTAAACTCGAATGGAAAATATCTGAAGGTGGCAATTCCGGTATTTTTTACAGAGGAGTCGAACAGCCTCAGCTTGATGCCATATATAAGTCCGCACCTGAAATGCAGGTTCTTGATAATGATCGTCATCCCGATGCCAAAATGGGAGTTGGCGGGAACCGCACCGCAGGGGCGCTTTACGACCTGATACCTCCTCGCCTTCAGAATGCTAGGCCGGTAGGCGACTGGAACCGCATAGAAATAAAAATTGAAGACGGCAACATCCAACATCATCAGAATGGCGAACTGATTCTAGAATATCAGCTTGGCACCCAGCGATGGCGCCAGCTAGTTGCAGTCAGCAAATTTCCAGGCCTAAATCCTACTTGGGTTGATGTGCCCACCTGGGGTTTTATTGGTCTACAAGATCATGGCGACCGCGTGTGGTACAGATCAATCAAGATAAAAGAACTTTGAATAAGGTCCATGTCAGATTTTGCTCGCGGTTACAACAACACACGAGCGTTAGCAAAATCCGAAGACCAAACACGAGGCACCTTGGCAAAGCGCTATCAAAGAGCTGGTCGCCGCCGGCGCGCTTAATTTCAGCTAAGCCTCAACAGCTTAACTAATCGGCCATCAATAAACGCGAGATGAATCATATGCGCACCGCTATGAACTATTGTCCCTAAGAAGAATTTACATGCTGAATAACGCCTATAGAAAGCCCCTTCCCGGCACTGCTCTGGAATACTTTGATACACGCGAGGCCGTCAATAATATCGCGCCTGATATTTTTGATAAGTTGCCCTACACTTCCCGCGTCCTCGCCGAAAATCTGGTCAGACTATGTGACCCGAAAAGCATTAAGGCTTGCCTGAAACAACTAATTAACCGTAAGCGTGATCTGGATTTTCCTTGGTACCCAGCTCGGGTTGTCTGTCACGACATTCTTGGACAGACCGCGTTGGTCGATCTTGCAGGTTTGAGGGATGCAATCGCTGAACAGGGCGGCGACCCCACTAAGGTTAATCCGAAAGTCCCAACCCAGTTGATCGTGGATCACTCTTTGGCCGTCGAACATGCAGGTTTCGAAGATAACGCTTTCGAAAAGAACCGAGTGGTCGAAGAGCGTCGCAATGAAGACCGGTTTCATTTCATCAATTGGACCAAGACTGCCTTCAATAACGTGGATGTCATTCCGCCAGGTAACGGCATCATGCATCAGATCAATCTGGAAAAGATGTCACCGGTAGTTCAAGTTCGTGATGGCGTTGCGTTTCCAGACACCTGCGTGGGTACCGATAGCCACACGCCGATGGTAGATGCTCTTGGAGTTATCTCGATAGGAGTTGGCGGCCTAGAAGCGGAAAACGTTATGCTTGGGAATCCCTCAATGATGCGCCTACCAGAAATAGTTGGCGTGGAGCTGATCGGCACACTAGAGCCTGGCATCACGGGCACCGATCTCGTGTTAGCGCTGACCGAATTTTTACGTCGAAAGCGTGTCGTTGGTGCCTTTCTTGAATTCTTTGGTCATGGGGCAGACGCACTGTCAGTTGGCGATCGGGCCACCATTGCTAACATGACACCGGAGTATGGCGCTACCGCCGGGATGTTTTATATAGATGAACAAACGATTGAGTACCTCAAACTTACTGGCCGCGATGCTGAGCAGGTTGCTCTGGTAGAGAACTACGCCAGGAACGCAGGTTATTGGAAGGACACGTTAACTGACGTTGAATACGAGCGAGTACTCAAGTTTGACCTCTCCACTGTGGGTCGTAATCTGGCCGGCCCTTCTAATCCTCATGCTCTGTTACCCGTTTCTGAACTGGCAAGCCGAGGAGTGGCAGGCAGCTGGCAAGAGAGAGAGGGAGAAATGCCCGACGGCGCGGTCATTATCGCGGCGATCACCAGCTGCACCAATACCAGCAACCCAAGAAATATGGTGGCAGCAGGCCTAATTGCGCGCAACGCAAACCGGTTAGGCTTGACGCGTAAACCTTGGGTGAAGTCTTCCTTGGCGCCAGGCTCCAAGACAGTAAAAATATATTTGGAAGAAGCAGATCTGCTGACCGAACTGCAGCACCTAGGCTTCGACGTTGTAGCTTACGCCTGTACTACCTGCAACGGCATGAGTGGCTCGCTGAATCCAAGTATCCAAAAGGAAGTGATAGAACGCAATCTCTACACAACCGCAGTATTGTCAGGCAATCGCAATTTCGACGGACGTATTCATCCTTATGCCAAGCAGGCATTCCTGGCCTCACCGCCGTTAGTGGTTGCCTACGCCATCGCAGGAACGATCCGTTTCAATATCGAAACGGATGCGTTGGGGTTCGATAAAAACGGTACGCCAATCAGCCTGAAAGATATTTGGCCAGACGACCGGGAAATTGACGCAGTCGTGAAGGCAAGTGTGAAGCCAGAGCAGTTCAGGCAAACGTATATACCAATGTTTGAAAAGACAGAAAGCGACCCAACAGCAGCCAGCCCCCTTTACAACTGGCGTCCCGAATCAACCTACATTCGCCGACCACCCTACTGGGAAGGGAAGATATCTGGTAAGCGAGCCCTAAAAGGTATGCGCCCATTAGCGGTGCTGCCTGACAACATCACGACGGATCATTTATCTCCTTCCAATGCCATCATGCTGGATAGTGCTGCGGGTGAATACCTCGCAAAAATGGGTCTACCTGAAGAAGACTTTAATTCCTATGCAACGCACCGCGGGGACCATTTAACGGCACAGAGAGCCACTTTGGCCAATCCAAAACTGCTCAATGAAATGGTAAGGGATACGAATGGGAACATACGACAGGGTTCCCTCGCGAGAGTCGAACCCGAGGGCATAATCACCCGCATGTGGGAAGCGATCGAAACCTACATGAAACGCGGTCAGCCCTTAATCATCATTGCAGGGGCAGATTATGGCCAGGGATCTTCACGTGACTGGGCTGCCAAAGGTGTCGCGCTGGCAGGCGTTGAAGCCATCGTTGCTGAGGGCTTTGAGCGCATACATCGAACCAACTTGATCGGAATGGGGGTCATGCCTCTCCAGTTTGAAGCAGGTACTACTCGCAATACGCTGGTAATCGATGGCTCAGAAATTTATGACGTCGAAGGACCTCCCGGTCCAGGCGCCGTCTTGAAATTGACTATTCACCGTCGCGATGGCTCGATCAAAAGCATTCCGGTTTCATGCCGACTCGATACCGCAGAGGAATTCTCCGTCTACTCGGCTGGAGGGATCCTTCAACGTTTTGCAAGGGAATTCGTGCGAAACGAAAAGACAGATCAACTATGCCAAACATCATAAAGAAAAATTCACAAATTAAAATCCCGGCCACGTACATGCGTGGAGGCACCAGTAAGGGAGTTTTTTTTATTCTTTCTGATCTACCCAAGTCTGCCCAAAAAGCTGGCCCAATTAGAGATAACCTCTTACTTAGAGCGATAGGGAGCCCTGACCCCTATGGCAAGCAAATAGATGGCATGGGCGGTGCAACATCAAGCACCAGCAAAACAGTAATCCTTTCCAAAAGCAAAACTCCTGGTCACGATGTCGATTATCTTTTTGGTCAAGTAGCTATCGACAGACCACTCATTGATTGGAGCGGAAATTGCGGCAATCTAACCGCTGCGGTTGGCAGTTTGGCAGTCAGCCGAGGACTAGTCGATCGCGAACGCATGCTCGAAAATGGTGTTGTTGAAGTTCGCATATGGCAACAAAATATTAACAAAACCATTATTGTGAATGTACCAGTAACCGAAGGAAGAGTACAAGAGACTGGAGGTTTTAATCTTGATGGCGTCCCATTCTCAGCAGCTGAAATACGCATAGATTTTCTCGATCCAATAGGTGCTGAAGGCACGCTATTCCCCACTGGCAATCTAATTGACAAGCTTGAGATACCTAGCCTCGGCACATTGCAAGTCACATTCATCAATGCGGGTATTCCCACTATCTTCTTAAACGCCAACGATATCTCCTGCGATGGTACTGAACTTCAGGAAACCATCAACAGCGACCTTGCCATACTCCAGAAATTTGAGGACATCCGGGCTCACGGTGCAATTAAAATGGGTTTAATTAGAACACTCGATGAAGCCGCTCATCGTCAGCATACGCCCAAAATTGCTTTTATTGCTCCAGCGAAATCGTATACAACCTCGAGCGGTAAAATAATTACCGCAGACCAGATAAATCTTTTAGTGCGGGCTTTATCCATGGGCGCCTTGCACCACGCAATGATGGGCACAGCAGCAGTAGCAATAGGAACCGCAGCCGCCATCCCGGGAACATTGGTGAATCTCGCCGCCGGTGGAGGTGATCTGAAAGAAGTCGAATTCGGACATCCTTCGGGCACAATGAAAGTGGGCGCAAAGATTGACCGCAGTGCTGGGGATTGGAAGGTAACTAAGGTCAGCATGAGCCGCAGTTCACGAGTAATTATGGATGGCTCAATCTTTGTACCCGGTGATGTGTTGCAAATGAGAGATCTGGTGCAATAACGAGGGTTTTGGCAACTTTTGTCAGCTTGAAACCGCCAGAACTAGGAGGACGGTAGATATCATGTAAGACAGTATCGCCTGCCTTTGGTTCCATTTTGCTTTATTAAGAAAGAGAGTTGTGGAGAATTTCGACCATTACGAAGCGCCCTTCTTCCCCCGTTATTAAGAATAAAGCGGACAAATACTGATCATATATCACCCAGCGGCCGCGACGATATTCTTGTAATTTTCATAACGCATAGTCGAGCTTGCCGCACGATTTCAGGTGCTGAAAGCGATTGCAAATTAAGATACTGTGCGACTCGACTAAAAATTTGCACGCATTGGTGACAACAAGCCTTAAAAATCTGATTTGCGTATCAAAGATCAGCGAGCATATTTTTATGATCAGTTCAATAAGATGTTAAAAGCGTAGAAAGTCATCACGGCAACAACAAGGAGTAAAAGATATTTCATTGCCTGGGTCAGCCGCCTTAACCAGTTGCCTTCCGAGGATGCTTGAATATCGCCCTTAGCCGTTCTGAAATGATCGTCAAAACTTTCTTTATTCCTTAAATTGGTTTTCACATCAGTGTTCTGTACTGCATTATAACGGAGCCCCAAGCTCTCCAAGATTTTTAGTATTCCTTTATTTCGAGGGCTCTGTCTTGCCACTACTGATAATATTCTTAGTTCACTGTTTGTCGGTGAATTGAAGAAGGCATGGAAAATTCTCTTATCTTTCATTAACTGATTTGCAGCCAGAACTTCCTTCTTGATGCCCGATGCATTGCATATTAAGCCTAAATTTATTCCAGGTAATCCAGTACAGAGTAACTCTATATCCTGCCAATCTTCGGAGATCAACTCCTCTTCATTCTCAATCAATATGATTCGTCGCTTATTATCTGGACGACTTGCTTCCAGCGCTTTATCCAGAGAATAATTTTCGATCTCTTGATTTAAGACATCAATCAGCTTTTGCTTTCTGAGGGGATTGAAGCGCACAATCAGATTTTCTCCGGAGAGCTCAACCTTCCTGACAATTAGTTTTGTGTAGTAAGACGCGAGAGCTCCTATATCTGCATGCAGAAAACAGTATGGCTTGCTGGAGTGCAGACGCTGAAGTACCCTTTCAACTGACCTCTCATGCCTTCCGGTTATATAGAAGCCCTCGGGCTTAATTCTGGCCTGAAACTCCAAGATCTCATTTTTAACTAGTTTCAAAGAACTTTTGCGCATGCGGTATTGACTCTTTGATTGGGTAATTTGATTAGAATCAAAGATCACCCTAGCGAGAAATAGTGTCATCCCTTGTGTCGGCAGGAATGCAACCAACTAGATGCCGCTTTTTCAAAGGCATCATTACTATACTGACAAGTTGTGCATACGCGAATAGCGCTTTTAAATGACGACTTGATGAATTTCGCCGCAGTGAGGCAAGCTCATAGCACGTAGATAATATTGTTGAGCAATTTGAAGAGTCAACTATCGAAAATGACTACGGATAGGAAATCCATTGTGAAGTCGAGTCTGCTATGGTCTCTGGTGAGGTGGAAAAAATCAATGCAAGAATATCTTCAGCAGTCGGCAATCTAATGTCGACTCCAGCTATCAAGCGATTTGGATTCGCGGACCGAAAAGCAGGGGGATTAGCTTGAACAAATGCCTGTCGCAAGAAGGACCTTCTGATTCTTGAGTTCGGCATGGTTAGGTTAATAATTCGGTCGAGAGTGTCCCCACCTTTCGTCCGGTAAGTGCCTTGGGTTAAGCTGTCCAACTCCTGTTGTTCAAGGTAGCGCCGAATCTCCACATCTTGCAGAAGCTGCACTAATGCAGCGTCAATGTCAGAGTTCTGACCGACAGCGGAGAGTGACACCAATGTGGTACAGAGGTATCCGGTTGTTATGAAAAAAATCTTGAAATATTTCATTTATATATCCGCGTTGATTTGCTTTTTCAGCAAGTAGCGTTCTAGAAAAATATGTTTTCATTCTTAGCTTAATTAAAAAGGTATTGCTGCCGTAAATGGACTGTTAGCTTCGCCCGCTATGACTTCTATGACAGAGTTATGATAGTTCACCTCCTTAACCTCGCCGATAACGATGGATTGGAGCACCTCTGGGCCAAGCAGTAATTGCCTTTGATTTAAGTGGGATGGTGACAAAATAAATCTGTCGTCAAGCCTTATACCCGCCACGCTTCCCTTGTTAATTCGAACCCAAGCGACACCCGCGTTTTCGTAATTTTTATCAACCGATATCGGAGATTCCTCAAATTTGCAATGACCAATCGTTTCCAGCTTTAACAAGAATTGAGCTACCCCTTGATTAAGCAAATCCCGATTTCCGACAGTAAGTCTTCTGGGCATGAGGTTATACCTAGAAGGGCTAGTATAAAACTGTATGTTTTGACTAATTAGCTCATTCCCGTCAAGTGAATCGATCAGTGACACACCAACGATCACCCTGAAGGCAGAGCTCGTATTTCTCTTCGTTAAGGAAGTGAATGAGTTTGTTGTCGCAAGTAAAAGATTTGTCCCCGCCGCCCGGATAGATCGCAGACCTTGTATTGCCGGAGAACTCCCTCTGTCCGCGACCACATTGACTTGAATCACGTATCTCGCTGCCCTTGCGTCTTTGTTTGCCGGACTAACAGCCGCAAAATATCGAGTGCTGTCAACTATCTCCATGTCCTGCGGGTCACGTGTTAAGTACCATGTCGAAGAGTGCCGGATATCGTTCGTTATCGCAGTTCTGACTGTTTCATCGATTTCGAGTTTAAGGGTTGAGTCTGTGCCAGATCCCCAACTATTCTCTTTGAAGAAGACATTAATTTCTTTTCGATATTTATTACTTTTGTTTTCGCATTCAGGCGTCCCCTGAGAGATAGACGTTAGGAATCTTTCAACCGCAGGTGTTGAGTTTTTCCGTCTCTCCATCAAACGCTCGTTTCGAAAGCCATCGATGCTAGAGTCTGTTCTGAAATAAGTTGATTCAATGAGTTTTCCTGTTGAATCGATAAAGCCTGCTGAAGAGATCGAAAGCCCCGCGTCGATTGATTGGCTTAGTAAGTGATATTTGACCTCATCGAGTAGGAGTTCATTTGCATTAGCGCTTGGCTCAGAAGCGGTCCCGAAAGGAATAAATAAAGACAGAATAAGCGCTAAGATGCCAAGCCTGATCAGATGTGAAAGCATGTTACTGTCCGTATTTACAAACTTTGACCGCCCAAGCTACTCGATACTTTGGAGATATAATCTCTTGATGTCGTTGGCAATAGCTTGGGATAAAGACAATCTAACCTCGTAAGCGCTGTCAGAGATCGGCTTAACACTTTCAATTTCAGCACCATAAATTATTCCTTCGACGCGCGACTGAATTACATCGTTTTGTACCACGAGATCACCAACCGTGGTCGAAGCGTCAATGTAAAGCCCGTAAATTTGTTCCGATAAAGAACGATACGCGTCAATTTTAGAAGCACGAATCGCAAGGATTCGTTGTTGACTCGGGTTTCCAGACTGAACGCCGATATCCGCATATCCTGTTGCCGTCAAGCGACCGCTCTCGAGCTGCATCCTATCAGCCAGCGCTTCAGTAAGATCTTCGGTCGTACTACTACAACTTAAAACTACTAGAGATACAAATATAAGTAGTGGGAAACGGGTTAAAGGGGTGGATCTCATATTCATTTTTGCCCTCAAGTAAACGTTCGGCTTAAATCTACGCAGCCTTTAAATTTAACTCAATTGATACACTGGCTTTCAACACATGTTGACTCAGTGTTATCCCTTCCCCAATCGACACTGTCGGGCGCAACTTTACTTAGGCAAAAAATATTTTTTTAGTGCTTGGCATGATCATTGCTTAACATTCATAGATGGAAAACAAAGAAAAACGGAAATACAAATTAGTACTAAATAGCTGAATTAAAAGAGAAAAATGGAAGAAACGTTACTGTCATTTTTACGACAAAGTATTAAGCCAGCAAGAATGGCCAACCTAGGTATGCCATTTATTGTCTTACTCATCATGTCAATGCTGATTGTGCCACTACCAAGTTTGGCACTCGATATGCTTTTTACTGTAAATATACTGATTGGCTTAATCATAATCATGGTTTCGGTAAATGTCTCCAAGCCCCTTGAGTTTTCCTCATTCCCATCCATTTTGCTTCTTGCCACGATGTTGAGGTTGAGCTTGAACGTGGCCTCTACTCGGGTTGTGCTTGTGAACGGACACCAGGGACCCGGTGCCGCGGGTAACGTAATTGAGTCATTCGGCGAATTCGTCATCGGAGGCAATTACGTTGTAGGTTTCATCATCTTCGTAATTCTGATGATAATAAATTTTATAGTTGTTACGAAGGGCGCTGGACGTGTCTCAGAGGTTATTGCGCGGTTTACTTTGGATGCTTTACCAGGTAAGCAAATGGCGATAGACGCTGATCTAAATGCCGGTGTAATTGATCAAGAAGCAGCGAAACGCCGACGCGAAGAAGTGTCGCAAGAATCGGATTTTTTTGGGTCAATGGATGGTGCCTCTAAATTTGTTCGCGGAGACGCAATTGCTGGGATTCTTATATTGCTCATCAACATCATTGGTGGGCTAGCGATAGGTATCAGCCAGCATAATCTCTCTTTTGCGCAGGCTGGGGAAATATATGTCTTACTTACGATCGGCGATGGTTTGGTTGCCCAGATCCCATCTCTCTTACTTTCTCTATCAACTGCGATAATTGTGACTCGCGTTACGACGTCGGAATCTACTAGTGCTCAAGCGGGAAATCAGTTAGCGAGCCCTGCAGCTTTATCTATTGCATCCGGGATTCTTATATTCCTGGGCTGTATACCGGGGATGCCTCACTTTATATTTTTATCAATGGGCGGAGTTCTTGCGCTGATATCGTACCTCTTAAGTAAATCTAAGAAGAATGCCGCCATGATGGAAACAAGTCTTCAAGAGGCCGCGCCGGAGGAGGACAAAACCCAAGAAAGCGAAGAGCTAGACTGGTCACATATCGAACCGGTGGATCAAGTTGGCCTGGAAATTGGTTATGGATTAATTCCATTGATAGATCAAGATTCTGGCGGCACTTTGCTTTCTCGCGTCAGAGGGATACGGAAAAAACTTTCTTCGGAAATAGGTTTCTTAGTTAACCCTATTCGGATAAGGGACAATTTAGAAATAGGTCCTAACGACTACAACATCGTTCTTAATGGGACGATCCGGGGCCAAGGGAGAGTCTTCATAGGAAAGGAATTAGCAATTAACCCGGGGCAGATAACCATACCGCTAGAAGGTGAAAAAACATTGGAACCTGCTTTTGGTCTTGATGCTTACTGGATTGATAGAACTCATAGTGATTTTGCAAAGACGGCAGGCTATACCGTTGTTGATCCAGCTACTGCGATCGCGACTCACATGAACTCGATTCTTAAGAACAATGCGGATCAGTTGCTTGGACACAACGAAACTCAGCAATTGTTAGATTTAGTTTCGGAAAGATCGCCAAAATTGATCGAAGATTTGGTCCCGGGAAAACTATCAGTCTCCACAGTCACACAAGTTCTGAAAAATCTGCTTCAAGAGGGAGTCTCAATCAGGGACAACCGATCCATCTTTGACAGCCTTCTGTCTGAATCAGGAAAAACTAAAGATGCCGTCGAATTGACGTCACTAGTCAGACCGCATCTCGGAAGGAGCATTGTGCAGGACATAGTAAATGCTGGAGAGAGCCTCCCAATAATAACCCTCGAACAGAGTCTGGAGCAGCTGCTAAATAATGCTTTACAAGAAAGCTCCCAGTCACGAGAGGCTTTTTTGGAGCCAAAACTTATAGATGCTTTAGTCGATGCGATCGCAGGCGAAAAATTTGGTGTCGAAGAACAAGGCCAGCCAGCGGTGCTAGTCGTCTCACCAACAATACGTCCTTGGCTTTCTCGCATAACACGACAAAGGCTAGGCAACCTCTCCGTGTTGGCATATACAGAGATTCCTGAGGATCAAGAGATAAAAGTTGTAGGCAAGGTTGGTATTCAAACAAATCAAGCGCATGGAGTTGCAGCATGAAAATGGATGTAATTTGGGCCCAGAGTCCTAAAATTGGTATTGGTCACGCAGTCTCTAAGTTCGGAGATGACTCATTACTCCTCTCTAGTAAAAAAATAGGGCAGAGATATCGCCTAATCATTGGGACAGACCAAGATAAAAGAGAAAAGGAAGACACAACAGCTAGAATAACTGAGTCTATTAAATCGACGCCTGAGCGGGAGAAGATGGATTATAAGACAATATCTTTTTTAATAAAGAAAGAGATCGAGCATTTACGAAAAGAGCTCGAAAGTGAAGCTGTTGAAAGCGATCAGGCCAAATCAAACCTTAAAATAATGCTCGAGAAGCTAAGAATACCAACATCCCTTCATCCCGCAATAATGGGAAAACTCAGTGGGAGAAATGCTACTCCTGAGCTAATCAGCGAGATAAATGGAATATTAAAAGGCGCTCTTCCTGGAAGCAAAGATATAGATCTCCGTGTCAAAACACATATACTTTGCGGGAATTATGGGTCAGGGAAAACAACGGTCGCCATAAAGATGGTGCTAAAGCTGATGTCGCTAAATCAAGCGGTCCCGATTCTCGTTAGTTATAAGCAGCACCACTCAACATCTAAGTCCCTGATGAAAGAACTTTCCAAAGAATTGGACGTGCCAATCTTTGATATTCAAGACGTTGCCACACTTAAAAAAGTTGAAGAGCAACTTGCGGATAATAGCGTTTTGATCGTCGATACTTATACCGGAAACATCAGAGAAGAAATCCCAGAATTGGAGAAAGAGCTGCAATCGGTCAATTTTCACCTCGTGAATGCATGTGATTCGTTCGTCGCTGCACAAGAGCATTTTTTGAACGTTGCAAAATGGTCTAGTATCATTGTAACAAGACTTGAAATGGATTCTAATCGATGGCCCTTGATTCAATCGCTTGTAAACACAAATATACCTTTATCGCTTGGATCAATCAGCCCGGACTTAAAAAGCCAATTGGTCTCTGTAACAAAGGAAGATCTTTTGAACCAACTGAATTTTACAAACTCGGTGGAATCCAATGAATTTAAAGAAAAAGCTGCTCTTGAAGCAGCATGAGTAATGGTCCTAACATCGCTTTTTTTCAAAAGTCAGCACAGAAAATCTGTCAATAAAGTAATTCAACATTCGACCAGCAGAAGAAATTATAGGTGTGACCATGAATACACGTGTTGTTGGTATGGCTAGCGGTAAAGGTGGTGTCGGTAAAACGACACTAATCGTCAATCTTGCCTTACAACTAGCTGAATTTGGAAAAAAAGTATTAATTTTTGACGCTGATCTGGGAATGGCTAACGTACATTTGGCTTTTTCAAAGAGCATATCTCACAGCCTGTCTGACGTAATCGACGGAACTGTGAGTTTGGAGCAGACTATTGTCAGCCTTAGCGAAGGGATTGACCTAATTCCTGGTGGCAGTGGTGTGGCTAACATCGCTGATCTAGATGAAATTGGCGTTTCGTCAATAGTTCAAGCTTTTTCGGCGATAGAAGGCCAATATGACTATCTTCTGGTTGATATGTCTGCTGGTATAAGCACTCAAGTTCTTACATTTCTCTCTTCTGTTCATCTAAAAATTATCGTGGGTACCGATGAACTGGGATCCATATCTGATGCATACTCTCTAATAAAAGTACTTTCAAAACAACACAGCATAGACAATTTAATCTACTTGCCAAACAGAGTCTCTTCCTCTAAGGCCGGGAAGAAGCTTTATGATTCCCTAAACTACGTCACTACAAAGTTTCTCAATAAACAACTCGAATATGTTGGATGCATTTCAGAAGATTCTTTATATTGCCGGGTTTGGGACTCTCCTGAGCCTGAGCGAATTATAACTTCGTCATCAAATGCGTACGCGGAACTGTCGGCGGTTGTTTCAGAAATTGAGAGACATTTAGCGTTCAACTCGCACGAAGGTTCTAGAGGCCTATCGTTCTTTCTCGATGGGTTTACAAGCTAGTCGGAGTATACAGATGAGTTCAAAAGACGGCGAGTACCAAACTATCCAGAATTTAAGTTCAGATTCAGTTGACGTTTTAAAGAAGGTAGGTCTAGTAAAAAAAATAGCTCTGTATTTAAAAGCCCGTGTTCCAGACTATATGGAAGTTGATGACATGGTACAAATCGGTATGGTTGGGCTAATGGAAGCGAGCAAGTTATATGATTCTAACGTTGGTGTTACCTTCGATGAATATGCAAAGAGACGGATAAAGGGCGCCATATTAGATGAAGTAAGGAAGTCTAGCAGTTTATCAAGATTAGCTGTAAAGACTACGAGGGAATATAATCAGGCTAAAACAACTCTTTCGAATAGTCTCAAGAAAGAACCAACAAATGCTGAAATAGCCGCGTATTTAGATATTTCCATTTCAGAGTTGGAAAAGAGACGTTCCCACGCAAATCAGATGAACATGGTTCACCTCGAGGAGGACTCAGCCGAATGGGAGTCAGCATTCGAGGATGAACATACAAACCCTATGATGACTATGGAACAGTCGGACTTGACCGAAAGAATCACAGCTGAGGTCTCTAAGCTTGATGACCGATCAAAGTTGATACTATCGCTTTATTACAGAGACGAAATGAATATGAAAGAAATCGGCTCTATTATTGGCGTAAATGAGTCCCGAGTAAGTCAAATACTCAGTTCGACGGCAAAAAGTCTACGTCAAAGTTTATCGTAATCTAAAAATTGAAACGCCCTATTGCTCTTGGCTAAAGTATATGTAGTCTACATTGGTTGATTCTGCCGTCTCGCTTTCCTGTTCATTTTCTTCCGTCTGAATCTCTATCTGCGCTGTCACAAGATCGTAATACTTCTCTTTTTCTAAAAGGATCAGAGACTGAAGCGTCTCTTCAAACTCTTCGAGCCGAGCATTGGATTGAATTACTCTTCGAATTTCAGTAGACATGGCGAGATTAGTATCACTAAACGCGTCAAACTTGTCATCGAATCCTGCGACTGACGTTTCAAGCCGTACGATATTTTGTTCGAATCCACCTATCTGCTCGCTTGTATTTTGGGATATTTGCTCTATTGCGATGTCCAGAGTATTTTGGAATCCGAGGAGTTGTTCACCAAGATTTTCTGACTCAATTCCTGCAAGATCTAGATCACGCTGTAGATCTGTGATAAGCGAATCCATAAGACTGAAAGAATTAATCCTGTCACCAAGCTCTTCTGCGATCGATTGCTCACCTCTCTGAGAGAACCACGAAAATATCGTCACTAGAATTGATATTACCGAGAAGCTCATGATGACTGATAACGAGATCGTCATCCGTTTTTGCATCTGCCTGATTTCGTTCTGCTCTCTTACAAACTGGCTGTCAACCTTGTCGGAGAGACGGCCAAGCTGATTCCTAAGCTCTTGAACGGAATCGCTAATTTCCGGGAGATCGATCTTTCGGGTATCGCTATCCGACAACTCTTTACTGTCCTCGGAGCCTCCTTGTTCTGGCGCATTGGTAGAAGAGTCATCATCTGGCGTTGAGATACCGCCTTCCTCTTCCACCGATGTTTCGGGATCTATATCGTCTGCCATGCTCTAGTCTCTTTTGCCTATAATGATGATATCTTCATTAAATGCCCTTGCGCACGATTTAACAAAAATCTAACTCACCGCTTAGATCCAATCGACCGTTGACTTGAAAGGTTTAGGCCCGAATCTCTCGTTTTCCCGACTCATCGAAAAGCATTGTTTCAGGCACTTTCACCACTGGTTTCTCCGGTTTGCTACCGTCCTTAGTTATTTCTCCCAGTTGATATACGTAAGCTATTACTTCTGCCACTGCTCGGTAGAGTGGTACAGGTATTTCATCTTGTAAATCTGTTGTAAAGTAAAGAGCGCGTGCAAGATACGGGGCTTCAAAAACTGGCACGACATTTTCTGATGCCTTTACTTTGATCGCGGCGGCAATGAAATCCGTACCTTTAGCAAGGACAATTGGTGCTTTTTCGCTGCCCGGCTCATAGGCTATTGCAACAGCGAAGTGATTCGGATTTGTAACAACAACATCGGCGTCAGATATAGCATGCATCATCTGATTCATGGCCACTTGTCGCTGCCGCTCGCGAATCTTAGCACGAACCTCTGGCCGCCCCTCAGTTTCTTTAAATTCGTCCTTTAACTCTTTGCGAGTCATCTTAAGTTTATTTTTAAATGTTATCACTTGGTAAGGTAAATCAATCGCAGCGATACAAAGCAGTGTCAAGGTAACAAGCAGTATTCCCAGAGTTAAGATATTGAGGCCAGACTCTATGGCTAGTTTGGGTGAGAGTAAGTTGAGGAAGAAAACTCTATCGTAAACCGAATAAATGATTGCGGTGATTACGCTCGCGATTAGAACTAGCTTTGCGATGCTTTTGACTAGCTCTATTAGACCTCGCGAGCCAAACATCCTTCCAAGACCGGTAATCAAATTTAGTTTTGAAGCCTTTGGCATGAATGACTTCAACGAAAATCCGATTCCTCCAATCGAGTAGGCAGCAAGTATCGCTAGTACTAACGTGACTCCAAAGATTGGCGATACGACAATCAAACTTTGAAGCGATAAATTTGAAAAAACTAGCAGAGCTGACTCGGGCGAAAGGATTATCGACTCGTCGAAGTCGAGCGCTCTATGCATCAAGTCAATATATCTGCTCCCCGCTACTGAACCAAAAAAAAATATAATAGCAGCGACCGATATTAGAAGGACTGCGATTGATGTATCTTGTGACCGCAGAAACTGACCTTCCTTTCGAGCCTTTTCCAATTTTCGTTGGGTTGGTTCCTCGGTTTTCTCTCCCTGGTCTGATTCTTCGGCCACGTTTATATCACCATGATGAGGCTGAGCTTCTCAAATGCGCCCAACCAAAATTCTTCGATCAATTGTAAAACTCCACGCAAAGAAAGCAGGAGGATAAATATGCCGATTAAAGTAATAGCCGGGAAGCCCACAGCAATTATGTTTAGAGAAGGAGCGGATCTAGTGATTATTCCAAGTCCTGTATTGACTAGAAGCATAGAAATCATTATCGGCAACGCAATAAGAAGTCCACCTGTGAAGATTGTTGACGACCAGTCGATCACCGACTGTACAACTGGCCCTAGCGAAATTGCCGTTCCTAAAGGAAAGCTTTCAAAGCTCATGAAGAGGAGCTCGATTAAAATCAAGTGACCATCAATCAGCAAAAAAATAAGCGTCGATAGTAAAATTAATAACTGCGAGATTGTGGGAACATTACCAAGAGTCGGATCTACCATATTTGCCATACTTAAACCTATTGAGTTCGAAATGGCCTGACCTCCCAGCGTAATTGCCGCGGTAACTAGCTGAAAGCTAAATCCCAGGCTGATACCTATCGCGGCTTGCTGGAATAATGCGCTCATCCCGTCTACGCTGAGAGGATCAAAAGATGTACTCTCAAAATAGCTGATGTATAAAGTTGTAAGTAATACAGAGATCGCTATTCGAAATCTTAAATTAAGTGCTTGAATCGAATAAAATGGCGACGCGAGGAGAAACGCCGAAATACGGGTAAAAGGATAAAGAAACTCATAAAAAATCTGAACTAGTTCAGGTGTTGAATAGGACATTATTGCAGATACATTGGAAGATTTGCGAGTAGGTTTTGCAAATACTCTACGAGTGTCAGTATTTGCCAACCACCGAGAATGAAGAGTATTACTACGACTACAATTAGTTTTGGGATAAAACTTAGAGTCATCTCTTGAATAGACGTTGCAGCTTGTAAAATGCCTATTACAATGCCAACAAATAAAATTCCTCCGAGTAAGGGGCCGGCAATCATCATGGTTATGATAAGCGCTTCTCGGCCAATTGTTATAACGTCAGATATTCCCACCTAAACTCCAAAGCTACCGGCTAATGATTGCATTATTAAGATCCATCCATCTGCTAATACAAAAAGCATAAGTTTAAAAGGCATCGAGATCATCATTGGTGATAGCATCATCATGCCCATAGACATCAGAACGCTCGCTACAACGAGATCTATTATTACAAAAGGTATATAGATGAGAAAGCCGATAGTAAAGGCTGTCTTCAGTTCCGAAGTCATAAATGAAGGCAGCAAAATATTAAGGGGAACATCTTGCTCGTCTTGATACTCATATCCGGCAATGTCGCTGAATACAATTAAGTCATCTTCTCGTGTTTGCAAGAGCATAAAATCTCGCAATGGTTGCTCAGCGATTTGGATCGCTTGCTCTGCGTTAATCTGTTCGTTGAGATAGGGAGTGATGGAATCATCGTAGATCTGGAGGAAGATGGGGGACATAATAAAGAATGAGAGAAAGAGCGAAATCCCAACCAAGACTGTGTTTGGCGGAGTTTGTGCTGTACCAATGGCTTGCCGAAGCAAAGACATTACGATTATTATTCGTACAAAAGACGTCATCATGATTAACAATGACGGTAGTAACGTTAGCACCGTCATTAAAATAAGAATCTGAAGCGTTAGGCTGTATTCAGTACCATCTGCCGTTTGACTAACGCTTATGGCTGGGAGCCCCGTTTGCGCAATAGCGTCAGATGTAGCTAAAAGACTTGATACGAGAATAAGAAAGTGAAAAACCGTCGAGGTATGCCAATTTTTAGGATGGTGGAGTTTCGCTTTTGACACCCAACTATTAGAGTTACCGCAAGACATCTGCACTCTCTTCGTTGCTATCTAGCGTGGTCCACACTGGCACAACATGATCGCCGGAAATAGCGAGTAATGACGTGCGATTTTCTGCTTCAATGAGTAAAAGTTGTGTTTTAAAAGCCGCTCGCTGCTGGGCTACGATTTTAATTTTCCCCTGATTCGAGTGAGAGAAGTTGTCTGAATATTTTTTTAGCAGCAAAAAGAAGATGAACATCAGTGCAACTACAACGACTAATGCAATAGA
>TARA_B100001057_G_scaffold388600_1_pt1 | contig 20129 bp, 21 predicted proteins | sample TARA_B100001057 | Tara Oceans TARA_B100001057 (sample SAMEA2621839) | marine metagenome | biome: marine biome (ENVO:00000447); feature: surface water layer (ENVO:00002042); material: "saline water (ENVO:00002010), including plankton (ENVO:xxxxxxxx)" | depth 5 m
GCATAAGTAGAAAATTTATAACCTCTTCTGTATTCAAATTTATCAACGGCTTTCATTAGACCTATATTGCCTTCTTGGATTAAATCAAGAAATTGTAACCCCCTATTTGTATACTTTTTAGCGATCGAAATTACTAATCTGAGATTTGCCTCAACCATTTCTTTTTTTGCATTTCTCTCTTTAAGTTCACCAGATCTTCTAGCTTTATTAATTCTTTTAATTTCAGAAATCGAAATATCTTGATCTTCTTCAATCGCCTTTAGCTTTTTTTGAAATTTTGATATTTGATTTTTTGCGATTTCCTTGTCTTCCTTGCTTTTTTTAGATTTTTCAAAGTATGTATCAAGAAAAGCTAGATCATCAACACCATCCTTAAGATTATTTATGAGCTCCTTCTTAGGAACTTTTAATGTATCCAAACATATTTTTACAATCTCTCTTTCATACCTACTTATTAGTGCTGTAAACTTCTCAATGCGTTGAGTTAGTTTTTCTTTAAACAAACTTGTAAATTTAAAATTAGATATTTTCTCTGTTATTTCATCAAATGCCTTTTTGTATTTTTTATTATCCTTTTTCTTATAAGTGCAGTACTCGAGATATAAGCCATTGATTTCATTCACAGAGTTGATTACTAACTCTTTATCAATAGACTTATCTATTACATCTTCCTCATCATCTTCGTCAGCATTAACATGTTCAGATATTCCTGATACATCATCCTTCTCGTCTGGTTTAATTTCTTCTACTTTAATTACCGGCGCATTATTAGGTATTTGATCACTTTTAAATTCCTCATTAACATCACTTTTGATATCAAGTATATAATCTGAAATAAGTGAGTCTATTTCATCTTCATTCTCTATATTCTCAAATACCTCTGTAAAAAATGCTGATGATTCAGGAAAACGCTGTATTGCTTGATAGATTAATTTTTGACCTTCTTCAATTTTTTTTGCGATGATAATCTCTCCAGCCCTGTTCAATAATTCAACAGTACCCATTTCCCTCATGTACATTCTAACTGGATCAGAGGTTCTCCCAAATTCCTCATCTAAACTAGATAATACCTCAACGGCTTCATCTACTGTAATTTCACTATCTTCGTCATCTGTTATTTCATCATCATTCAGAATGGGTTCGCTTACAGCCTCTTTTGTAGAGTCAACTACTTTAATTTTTAGGTCCGTTATAATTTTAGTTACTTGGTCAATTTGATCTTGGTCAAACTGGTTATTGGGAAGCAAATCATTAATGTCAGATACAGTCAGGAATCCTTGTTTTCTTCCTGTCTCTATCAGCTCTTCAATTTTCTTCTGCTTGCTTTTTGATAAATTTGAGTTGGTCATAAGATACTATGTTAGTCGAAAATGATGTATTATATCATCAACATCTATAATAAAACAATTAATGATAATGTATATATGATAATCGAGCAAGCGGGGTTATTCAATTATTTGAAATGGTAGAATTATCTACTCCAGTATGTGATTTTGGTGAAAAACCCCATGATTTCAACTTATTAGGGGTAGATGGGTCTTATTGGACTCTTGATAAATGTATGGGTAATAATGGCCTCCTAGTAATGTTTATATGTAATCATTGCCCATATGTATTAGCAATTGTTGAAAAGTTAGTAGTCGAGACAGACGTACTAGCTATGAAAGGCATGAATGCTGTAGCGATTATGCCAAACGATGCAGTCTCATATCCTGATGATTCATACGAAAATATGCAAAAAATTTCGAAAAAATACGGTTTTGGTTTTCCATATTTATACGATGAAAGTCAAAAAACTACTCAATCTTATGGTGCAGTATGCACGCCAGATTTCTTTGGGTATAACTCTGATAATGAACTACAGTACAGAGGGAGGTTTGATGACAGAGGACCAAAAAAAAATAATAACCCGAATCAGAGTGATCTATTTCGCGCGATGTTTAGTGTAGCAAGGACAAAAAAAGGTCCGGATATTCAACAGCCGAGCATAGGATGTTCCATAAAATGGAGAACGTAAACTATGAGAAAAATTGATTTATCAAATGCTGTCAGATTTCTGAGTGTTGATGCTGTTGAGCGCGCTAAGTCAGGGCATCCTGGGGCACCAATGGGAATGGCAGACATCGCATTTATTTTATGGACGAAATATTTAAAGCATAATCCTAATAACCCTGATTGGATGAATCGAGATCGTTTTGTTCTATCTAACGGACACGGATCAATGTTATTATATTCTTTATTGCATCTGACAGGGTATCAATTATCAATTAATGACATTAAAAATTTTAGACAACTTAACTCTATCACCCCTGGACATCCTGAATGTGACATCACACCTGGTGTTGAGACCACAACTGGACCATTGGGTCAAGGTTTAGCCAACGGAGTAGGCATGGCTATTGCTGAAAAATCTTTAGCATCAGAGTTCAATAGACCTAATTTTAACATAGTTGATCATATGACATATGTTTTTGCGGGTGATGGATGCATGATGGAAGGTATTTCTCATGAAGCGTGCTCACTAGCAGGGACGCTTGGGTTAAGTAAGCTCGTTGTATTCTATGATATGAATAATATTTCTATTGATGGTGATACATCCCTAGCATATACAGAGAACGTAAAAAAAAGGTTCATGTCGTATGATTGGAATGTTATCGATAATGTAGATGGACATAACTTTTCACAAATAGATAAATCAATTGGAGATTCAATTAAACAGAATACTAAACCGACTTTGATTTGCATGAAAACTAAAATTGGTTTTGGGTCCCCTAATAAAGAAGGAACTAGTTCGGTGCATGGCGCCCCACTTGGTGATGAAGAAAGTAAATTAACAAGAGAAGCTTTAGGATGGTCTTACCGTCCATTTGAGATACCAAAAGAAATTTATAAGCATTGGAATTGTCAAGATAAAGGAAAGAAACTTGAATCTGATTGGGATAAATTAATGTCAAATTACAAGTCAAGCTTCCCAAAACTTTACAGAGAGTTGAATCGAAGGGGTTCATTAAAGCTTAACAAGAAAGTTAGCAAAACTCTTTCAGTTATATCTAAAGATGAAACATCGCCAATTGCTACTAGGAAGTGTTCTCAAATTGTCTTGGAGAGTATTGGGAAATTAATACCTGAATTAATCGGTGGATCAGCAGATTTAAAAGAGTCTAATCTTACTTTCTGGTCAGAGTCAAAAGCACTTAGCAGGAGAGATTTTACGGGTAAATATGTTCACTATGGTGTTAGAGAGTTTGCGATGTCAGCCATCAATAATGGTATTTTTTTACATGGACATTTTCGCGTTTATGCCAGTACATTTTTAATATTTTCAGAATATGCAAAAAATGCTATAAGGATGTCGTCACTAATGCATCTGCCATGCTTATACATCTTTACTCATGATTCAATTGGACTTGGTGAGGATGGGCCTACTCATCAGTCAGTAGAGCAGCTAAGTTCACTGAGGTTATTGCCTAAAATGCATGTTTGGAGACCAGCTGATCTTCATGAGACTGCTTTAGCTTGGGACTTTGCTCTATCAAAAAGTGACGGGCCAATTTCAATAGTTCTCTCGCGACAAAAATTACCACAAATAGAGCGATCTAAGAGCCAAGAAAATGCTGTGAGTAAAGGAGGGTATGTGGCATATGAAAGTAGAAAACAAATTGATGCAGTTATTATTTCAACTGGGTCAGAGGTACACTTATGTATCGAAGCTGCAGAGAAGATGAAAACTCAGAATATTTTTGTTAGAGTAATATCAATGCCATGTATCGAACTTTTTTTGGAGCAGTCTAAATCATACCAAGAGAAAACAATTCCAAATATTGATAATATAATTGCTGTAGAAGCTGGAATTGGTGACTGTTGGGATAAATTTATCGGTAAACGTGGGGACAAATTGGTAATGTCCTCATTTGGTTTATCTGCACCAGGAGATGAAGTTATGGAGTATTTTGGTTTCTCTGTTAAGAACATTATTAAAAAGACAAAGAATTTAGTTAAGAGAAATAGGGAAAGGCAATGAGTATAAAAGTAGCAATTAATGGGTTTGGAAGAATTGGTAGAAATATTTTGAGAGCTAAATATGAATCACCCAACTTTAGTGATATCGATATCGTAGCAATAAATGCTATGGGGGGCACGAGTATAAACGCTCATTTACTGGAGTATGACACAGCACATGGGAAATTTGGGTCAAAAGTAACATCGAGTGAAAATCAAATAATCATAAATGACAAAGACAGAATTCAAGTTTTCAGTGAAAGAGACCCGAGTAAACTGCCATGGGGTGATTTTGATGTAGATGTTGTTCATGAATGTACAGGGTTTTTTGCATCCAAAGAAGCATCCCTTCCTCATATAAAGTCTGGTGCTAAAAAAGTTATAATTTCTTCTCCAGCTAAAAATGTTGATGATACTATTGTCTATGGCGTGAATGATGAAAAAATTACTAAAGAACATCAAATAATATCAAACGCTTCATGTACAACAAACTGTCTAGCTCCTCTTATCAAAGATATAAACTTAAATTTAGAGATACAAAATGGACTTATGACTACTATACATGCGTATACTAATGACCAGGTCTTGACGGATGTTCATCATCCTGATTTTAGAAGAGCAAGATCTGCAACTCAATCAATGATACCTACAAAAACTGGAGCAGCATCAACAGTAGGCTTAGTTCTCCCAGATTTAAATGGAAAACTTGATGGCTTTGCGGTTAGGGTTCCTACGATTAATGTATCAATTGTCGATTTGTGTTTTAATATTAGCAAGAAGTCATCAATACAGGCAATCAATGAAATACTCAGAAAGGCGTCTGAGGGTAAATTGAAAAATATACTTGGGTATAATGCTGATCCATTAGTCTCCATAGATTTCAATCATTCATCATATTCTTCAATCTATGACGAAAGTTTAACAAGAATGATGGATGATAAATTTTTTAAAATATGTGCTTGGTATGACAATGAATGGGGGTTTTCAAATAGAATGTTAGATGTTACTAAATCACTCATGAATAATGCCTAAATTACTAAGATGGCAGTGTATTTTAAATTCTAAAATCCTCTTAAGGTTAGATCTTAATGTACCTATCAAAAATGGAATTATAGATAGTGACTTTAGGATTATTCAGTCACTTCCTACAATTAGGAATCTTTTAGACAACGGTAACAAAATAATTATATTATCCCATTTAGGGAGGCCATCCTCAGAAAAAAGAGACCCATCCTTAAGCCTAAAAATAATAGCAGATCGTCTTTCAAATTACTTAGATGAAAAAATTAATTTAGTCGATGAAATAGACAAAGATTTAATTTTCGGAAAATCAAGAATATGCATGATTGAAAACATTAGATATTTTTCAGGGGAAAATGATAACGCTCATGATCTTTCTAGAATACTTTCACATCACGCTGATTTCTTCGTATTTGATGCATTTGGTGTATCTCATCGAACTGAAGCAAGTACTTATGGATTGATGGATTTCTTGGACTATGCTCCCGGACCACTCATCATCTCGGAAATTGAAAATACTGATAAAATATTAAGTGAGCCCAAAGGTCCATTATGTACAATAATCTCAGGTGCTAAAATTTCAACGAAGTTGCCATTAATCAAAACATTTACAACGATATCTGATTATGTGATCTTAGGTGGCGGAATTCTGAATACTTATTTGTATCTTAATAACTATGAAGTTGGCAATTCTTTGTGTGAGAAGGATATAAATAATGATTATATAGGTGTTTTTAATGGAGTTAACAAAGATAAAATAATTATACCTCGTGACGTTGTTTGCTCATCGGGACCTAGTATTGATAACTATCAAACTAAAGATATTTCTATGGTACAATCAAGTGATAAGATTCTGGATATAGGTGTTGAATCTATAAAGAAATATACTCAAATCATAAATGATTGTTCAACCGTATTTTGGAATGGACCACTTGGTTTTGTAGAGAAACATCCTTATGATGCCGGGACAAAAGCGCTTATCCGACTTCTTGCGGAATCTAAATGTTACTCAATGATTGGAGGAGGAGACACAGTCTCAGTAGTTGAAGAAATGAAATTAACAGAAAAAATATCTTATATTTCTACAGGTGGTGGTGCCTTACTTAAATATATTGAAGGTTATAAAATGCCAGTGTTAGAAAAATTAGGTCTTAGAAAACCATGAGGAAAAGAACCAAGATAATAGCAACTATAGGCCCTTCATCATCAAGTGCGTCGAAGCTGAACAAGATGATTATGGAAGGCGCTGATGTTTTTCGTGTGAATATGTCCCATGCTGATATCAAAGAAACCAAACGTATTGTAGAGCAACTTAAAGTTGAGTCTAAAAAGCTCAATAGACCTGTGGCGACTATGATTGATCTTCAGGGTCAGAAAATTCGAATTAAGGATTTTGGCAAAAAAAAATATGTACAACTCAAATCAAATCAACAATTTATCCTAGACTCCACCCTACAAGATGGTAAGGGAACAAATAATATTGCAGGGATTACCTATAAAGACTTATATAAGTATTTAGAAAAAGGTGATGAGCTATTATTGAGTGATGCAATAATTAAATTAGAAGTTACAAAAATCGTAAAAACAAAAATATATACCACTGTGATAAGAGGAGGAAAATTAAAGCCTTATCAAGGAATTAACAAAAAAGGGGGTGGGCTTACCCTCAAAGGCATAACAAATAAAGATAAAAATGATCTTAAAGAGGTTACGAAAATTGACATAGACTATGTTGCGGTTTCATTCGTTAGAGACGAGAAAGATATTAAAGAGGTTAGAAAGTTAATCGGGAACAAGCCGATTGGCATCATCGCTAAGATTGAACGCGCAGAAGCTCTTTCTAAGATAGATGAGATAGCTACTGCGAGTGACGGAATACTTGTAGCAAGAGGTGACTTGGGTGTTGAGATTGGCATAGAACAATTACCAGCCGTCCAAGATAAATTAATAAGAAAAAGTATTGCATTTGATAAAATTGCCATTGTAGCGACTCAGATGATGGAATCAATGATATCTAACAGGGTTCCAACACGTGCAGAAGTTTTTGATGTGGCAAATGCGGTCACATCTGGTGTTGATGCAATTATGTTATCTGCCGAGACAGCAATTGGGAAATATCCAGTAGATGTCGTTCAAGAAGCCTGTAGAATTTGCGAGATAGCCGAAAAAACAAATAGGAAAATACTAAAAGTTAACAGACAAGAAAAAAGTTTTGCGTCCATAGATCAAGTAGTTGCGTTATCTGCAGTATATGCTGCTGATAATAGTTGCATCAAAGCCATTGCCTGTCTTACAGAAACTGGATCAACGCCGAAATGGATGTCCAGAGTTCAATCTAACATCCCAATTTATGCCATGACTAAAAGTGATGTTGCTAGTAGAAAAATTTGTATGTTAAAAGGTGTGTACTCGATTAAGTTGAATGAGGTGGAGTATGATCATGCAAGAGCCAATAAACAAGTTATAGATTTAATGGTGGAAAAAGGAGCTGTGAAGAAAGGAGATTTTGTAATTATCACCAAAGGTGATTTAATGGGAACAAGTGGAAGCACTAATGCTCTTAAAATAGTGGAAGTAGGAAACTTAGTAGATGTTTAATGTATTTTAGGAGGAACAATGAATAAAAAAATACTCGAAAACACAGTAAGTAAAATGATGTCTGAACCAAAAGGTCTTCTTGCAATGGATGAAAGTTCACCTACATGTGCCAAGAGGTTTGCCTCTGTAGGTATTGAAGATAGTGAAAATAATAGGCGTAGATATAGGGAGTTAATTGTTACCACCCCTAATCTGAATAACTACATTAGCGGAGCGATTTTATTCGATGAAACCTTTCACCAAAAAATGAGTACTGGAGAATATTTTAGAGATTATTTGGAAAAGATCGACATTTTACCCGGCATCAAAGTTGACACAGGCGCGAAAGATTTTGCAAATCACCCTAATGAGAAAATAACAGAGGGTTTAGATAAATTAAGAGAAAGACTCGGGGAATACGCATCACATGGTGCCAAATTTTGTAAGTGGAGAGCTGTCATAACTATTGGAGAATCAATTCCAACAAACGCATGTATTTTATCCAACTGTAATTCGCTAGCAAGATATGCATCATTGTGCCAAGAAAATAATCTAGTGCCTATAGTTGAACCAGAAGTGTTAATAAATGGGAGTCACGACATAAGTAAATGTGACGAGGTCACAAAGGTATCGCTTGAGAGTCTATTTGAGCAACTTGATATACACAATGTTTTGATGAGTGGAACGATACTCAAACCTAGCATGGTAATATCCGGAGACAATAACAAGGATAGAGCTGATGTTTCAACTGTAGCAGAAATGACTATGAGACGTCTTAGCGATTCTTGCCCAAATGATTTGGGTGGTATTGCTTTTCTTTCTGGTGGCCAATCCAATGATGAAGCTACTTCTCATCTTAATATTATGAATAAGCATAATAAAGATCTGCCATGGAGAGTCACATTTTCATATGCTCGGGCAATACAACAATCTGCTTTACATGCATGGAGAGGGGATGATTCAAATCAATCAAAAGCACAAGAAATTCTCTCAGGCAGAGCTAAAGCTTGTTCAGATGCTTCGGTTGGTAATCTATCTACTTAAATGATAATTTATGTAGTTTTGAAACAGCTTTCCTACTAGACAAGCCATTAACAAACTGAATAATAGGGATTTTTGTAAGCTTTATAAGTTCACTGGCATTATCCATTTCCTTTGGTTGCTTTTTTATAATCCTATTTAGTACAACTGCTTTTAAACCTACCTTATATTGTTTCAATGTATTTATACATAGAAGGACATTATTTATTACTCCTATTTCATCTCTTGCAACAAGAATGCAATCTAGCCCTAATTTTTTTATCAGATCTATGTTAAGACCATCTAATGATATTGGAGAGCATAATCCTCCTGCACCTTCTACCAACACGTACTCAAACTCATTAAATGCTTCAAATTTATCCACAAAATTTTTTATATATATTTTCTTCTTTGCTAATTTAATGGCACGATTTGGAGATATCGGAGGAATAAATCTGAATGGATTAATCACATCAATAGGTATTTTCTTATTCAACAATTTGTAGTATTTTTCTGAGTCCAACGGAACCAATTTCTTATTAATTTTCCTACATCCTGTTTCAATAGGTTTATATATAGCAACAGATTTATTAATTCTTAATAAATGTGAAATAATTTTTTCTGATATATGAGTTTTGCCAACATCAGTATTGGTGCCTGTTACAAAAATCATCTTACTTTTACTCTTAACTTGTGATGATTTCATACGCTAAACGATATCTCTCAATTATTTGGCTTTTGATGTTATCCGGAATTTTAATTTGACTTTGATTCCAATTATTTTTTATTAAAAAATCCCTAAAAAATTGTTTATCGAACGTTTCAGAATTCTCCCCATCAATAGTAGAGGTTTTTAGAAATCTTGAGCAGTCAGGTGTGAATATCTCGTCAATAAGTGTAAGTTCACCGTCATCATCAATCCCGAATTCAAATTTTGTATCTGCGATTATCAAGCCCTTTGATTTCGCGAAATCATAAGCGCTAGCATACAGCTTATAACTAGCATCTATCACTTTTTCTGATAGCTCTGACCCTATTGTATTTCTCATAACGTCTATTGAAATATTTTCATCTTTTTCACTCTTTGTCGTAGGTGTAAATATTGGCTCATCTAATTTATCATATTTTCTCATGTCAGAAGGAGCTTTGTTTCCGAATATATTCCCTGATTTTTCAAACTCTTTCCATGCTGATCCAGCAATGTGCCCTCTAATAATGGCCTCGATCGGGAGGACTTTAGTTTTTTCCACAATCATAGATTTTTCCATCATCTTTTCATCTATATCCGGTTTAATATCCAGATAGTGGTTTTTGATAATACTTTTCAATTTCTTGAACCAGAATATCGACATTTTATTGAGAAGAGATCCTTTACCAAGGACCTCTTCTTCAAAGACAAAGTCAAATGCAGATATTCGGTCTGATGAGACTATCAGTAACTTTTTTTGATCATACTCGTAAATATCTCTTACTTTTCCACTATGTATTTTTTTCAGAGTATTTATTTTTTGATCACTTATCATTATTTAATTTGTGATAAGTAATCCGTCAGTCTTGTTTTATTCATTGCGAAATTAGATTCTGCTTCTCCGGCTAATTTTGTTACTTCCGAAAGATTTGAACTTGGATCACCTACAACAATAAATCCAGCCATACCTAAAATGTAGTGAGGGGTGCACTTATAACCATATACACCAGCCTTTTCAAATTTTACCACTAGCTCTTCATTGATTCCTCCATTCCATGATGAGGCACCTGACGGAATCATTCCGTCTATAGCAGCGGTATTATGACCTGGGTTTGTTGCAACCCATTTTACCGTATCACCTGGATTTATTTTTAAAACAGGAGGCTCAAAAACCATTGATTGACCTTTCAGATTACTAAGCATTTTCACTTCATGCTCAGCAGATAGAACATTCCCTGAAATAAAAATACATATCCCTAATACAAGAAATTTAAATTTATTCATATTATACTCCATTAATAATACATATATAGTATCATGAAAGTTTAAGGGATAATTACTTCTTATACAAAGAGGTGATCATAAAATTACAAAAATATGAGAGATTATAAAATAGCCCCATCAATATTATCTGCTGATTTTTCACGCTTAGGTGATGATGTTAGATCTGTTCTTAAGGCTGGCGCTGATATAGTTCATTTCGATGTGATGGATAATCACTATGTTCCTAATCTTACTATTGGGCCGCTGGTATGTTCAGCTTTAAGGTCCTATGGCATTGAAGAAACAATAGATGTGCATTTAATGATAAAGCCTGTTGATCGTATTATACCAGATTTCGCAAAAGCTGGAGCGAACTACATAACTTTTCATCCTGAAGCATCAGATCATGTGGATAGAACTATAAATCTGATCAGAGAAAATGGTTGTATGCCAGGATTAGTGCTTAATCCAGCAACTTCCATAACGCATCTTGAAAACTGTATTGAGAATCTGGATATGATTTTACTCATGTCAGTCAATCCCGGTTTTGGAGGCCAGAAATTTATCGAGAGTACATATAAAAAAATTGAACAAGTTAGAGAGCTTATTGATAGTACCGGCAAGAAAATAAGACTAGAAGTAGATGGTGGAATAAACATCGAAAATATCGATAAAGTTGCAAAAGCCGGAGCTGATACGTTTGTAGCTGGATCTGCGATATTTAATTCTGATGATTACTCAGAAACCATTCAGTCAATGAGAAAAAAATTAAAATCATCTTAACGAACTAAAGAAAATGAATAAAACCACATTCCTTAACCATGTTGATGAGGGCTTCAAATTAATTCCACTGCATAAGTGCATCGATAACCCAAATATAAACCCAATAGATTTATATGAATCAATCTCGGATCAACCTCAATCCTATTTATTTGAGTCAGTAGAGGGTGGAAAGAAATGGAGTCGATACACAATAATCGGTTTGCCATCTAATGATTACATTGATGTTTACAACAATCAAATTTCATTATACATCAACGGAACAGGAGTAGAGCAAAAATCAAAAGATCCAATTACTTGGATAGAGGGTTTTAGGAACAAATACAAGGTTTTCACTAACCCTGAACTTCCTGAGTTCCAAGGTGGTCTAGTTGGATATTTTGGGTTTGATACAATTGAGAACTTCGAATCAAATATCATACCTAGTAAGCAAGTTGATGAAATTGAAACGCCAGATATCCGTTTAATCATATCAAAAGAAATTCTTATATTTGACAAACAAAAAAATAAAATATTTATTATAGTCTTCTCTGAGAACAACCTTGATAGTTATGATAAAGCTAATAGAAAAATTTCAGATTTATCTAAGAAAATAAACAGTTTCATATCAACCTCTTCTGCTGAGGTAAATAATTTTAGCTCACAACCTGATATCAAATACCATCTATCCAAAAATGATTTCATGGATGCGGTAAAAAAAATCAAAGAATACATTTCGGATGGAGATGTAATGCAAGTGGTCCTTTCACAAAGAATGTCAATACCCTTTGAGGGCAAGCCGCTAAGTTTTTATAGAGAACTTCGAGACCTTAACCCATCACCATATATGTATTACTTAAACATGGGAGATTTCAGTATCATTGGATCATCTCCAGAGATTCTCGTTCGCCTTGAGGATGATAATCTTACAGTAAGGCCAATAGCAGGGACAAGACCGAGAGGAAAAGATACTAATCAAGACAAATCTTTTGAAGAAGAGCTCAAGAGAGATCCTAAAGAAATTGCAGAGCATTTAATGTTAATAGATCTTGGTCGAAATGATATAGGAAGAGTCTCTGAGATTGGCTCTGTTAAACTTACAGATACAATGATTATAGAAAAGTACTCTCATGTTATGCATATGGTTTCTAATGTAACATCCAAATTAGATTCAAAATTAACGTCAATGGATGTGTTGCAAGCAACATTCCCTGCAGGCACAGTATCTGGAGCACCAAAAATAAGAGCAATTCAGATTATTTATGAACTCGAACCTATCAAGAGGGGCATCTATGCAGGAGCTATTGGTTATTTAGGATGGAATGGAAATATGGACACTGCAATCGCCATAAGAACTTGCATTATAAAAGAATCAGTATTAAATATACAATGCGGAGCAGGTATTGTTCACGACTCTATTCCTGAAAAAGAATGGGATGAGACGATCAATAAAGGAAGGGCTATAATACAAGCATATAAAAACCTCAGAGGAGATTCTTGATGGTATTAATGATCGATAACTATGATTCATTTACATACAATATTGTCCAGTATCTGGGTGAATTGGGATCTGAGATTAGTATATATAGGAATGACAAAATCACAATATCAGAGATAGAGAAAATTAATCCTGAAAAAATCATCATTTCACCAGGACCATGCACACCAAATGAAGCAGGAATATCTGTTGATGTTATCAAACATTTTTATGCAAAAGTTCCTATTTTGGGAGTTTGCTTAGGTCATCAAAGTATAGGACAAGCATTTGGAGGAAATATCATCAAAGCAAAGAAGATAATGCACGGCAAAGTTTCAATGATTGATCACATGAACGGTGAATTATTTCAAGACATTAAAAGCCCGTTTCAAGCAACGAGATATCATTCACTCGTTATTGAAGAGTCGTCACTACCAGATAGTCTTGAAATTATTGCTAGAACAAGTCCCAATGAAGATGATGAGATAATGGGCGTGAAACATAAAGTGCATCCAACATATGGCATTCAGTTCCATCCGGAATCGATACTTACAAATGTGGGAATGAAGATATTAGAAAACTTTCTTAAATTATAAAAAATGAATATCAAACAGAAACTTGAAAAAGGAGAAACTTTAGTATTTGAAGAATGTCGTGATTTCTGTGATCTAATTTTTGAGAATAAAGTATCAAAAACAGAGTTAGTTGAGGTACTAAATCTAATCAATAAAGATAAATTCACTTCAACCATGCTGGCAGGCTTTGCTACTTCTATGAGAGAAATTTCCGTTAAAATTGAAGCTGATAATAATGTTATTGACAATTGCGGTACAGGAGGAGATGGCTCATCTACATTTAACATTTCGACAATTTCATCACTTATAGCTTCTTGTTGCGGAGTGAAAGTGGCAAAACATGGAAATAAATCTATAACAAGTAAATCAGGTAGTGCAGACGTTCTTGATGAGCTTGGGATAAACATCAATATGCCAACAGACAGGATTAGTCAGTGTTTAAGTCAGCATAATTTTGCCTTTATGTTTGCGCCACTTCATCACAGCGCAATGAGATATGTCGCAGAGGCTAGAAAAGAAATATCACCTGATAAAACAATATTTAACCTTCTAGGACCTCTTACTAATCCAGCTGGAGCACGTAGACAACTTATTGGTGTTTATTCAGAGGATGTAATGGTAGCTATGACAGAGGCACTTATTAAATTAGGTGTTGAGAGAGCTATGGTAATCCACTCTTTAGATGGACTTGATGAAATAAGCGTATTTGATAAAACAAAAATACTTAAGATAGATAATAACAATATCCAAGAAGAGTACTTTGACCCTTCTAATTATTTTGATATTACAAACTATAAGTTAAATGATCTTAAAGTTAGCACACCTAAAGAAAGCGCCCAGATCATTATGAATATTGCTTCTGATAATCAAACAGGAGCTGCTTTGGATATAGCTCTCACAAATGCAGCATTTATTTTATTAGTCGGCAAACCTGAACTAACATTTACTGAAGCATTAGATATTTGTAAACAGAAAATTAGCGATGGTTCAGTAAGAAATCAAATCACTAGCTTAGTTAATTTTAGTAATGCAGGTTGATACAATGTTGAGTGAAATAATTGAAAACAAGAAAAAAGAGATCGAGCTACTTAAGGAACAAAATGGTCAACAATTAATAACAGACGCTATTGAGAAGACAGAAAATATTAGGCCACGAGGTTTTATCACCGCGTTAATATCCAGGAATCAAGAAGGTAGAACAGCTGTTATTGCAGAGATAAAAAAACATTCTCCCAGTAAGGGAGATTTCGGGCTCTTATCTAGTGTAGTTGATGTAGCTAGAATATATGAGACTAGCGGCGCAACTTGTATTTCCGTTCTTACAGACAAGGTATTTTTTAAGGGAAGTCTTGAAGACCTCAGAAATGTAAAGTCAGTAACTACAATCCCTATCATAAGAAAAGACTTCATTCTGGATGAAATACAAATTTATGAATCTAAATTAGCTGGAGCAGATTGCATATTATTAATACTAGCATGTCTAACTAAACAGAAATATCATGATTTGTTAATTTTAGCACATAGCTTAAATATGGATGTACTTGTTGAGGTGCATGATAAAGTGGAATTAGAGGTAGCGCTTGATTCTGATGCGGATCTTGTAGGAATTAATAATCGAAACTTAAATAATTTTGAAGTTGATATTCAAACATCCATTTCACTAGCAAAACATGTGACTCAAAAAAAGACTATTCTCATAAGTGAAAGTGGTATAACTGATCGATCAACCATCCTTAAATTACAAAACAATAGGATAAACGGTTTTTTAATTGGCGAGAGTTTGATAACATCAAAAAATATCTCAGAACACTTGAAAAGCTTGATCGGTGAATAAAAAATGGAAAAAACACTAGGGATAAGACACATAGCGATAAAAGTAAGCAGGTTTGATGATTGCCTAGATTTTTATCATAAGATTTTGAAGATGCAAATAGATTGGAAGCCTGATAATGAGAATGTCTATCTAACAAATGGACAGGATAATCTTGCTCTTCATTACGATTCTTCCATAGAGCCAGGTATGTCCAGTAGACTAGATCATTTTGGTATTATTTTAGAAAAGAAAACCGATGTAGATAAATGGTATGAGTACATCTCTAGCGAGAAAGTAAAAATCTTCAAAGATATTAATGATCATCGTGATGGATCAAGAAGTTTTTATTGCGAAGATCCTGATGGAAATGTGATTCAATTAATCTGGCATCCTAAGATATCTTTATGTTAGAGAAAAAAATATCCAATGTCAGCTCAACTCTCATAGTTAATTCATACGAAGGTTTTTTAATTAATTCTGTTGATCACCAAAAATTATCTAAAAAGTTAATTAACCGTAAATTTGATATTAAAGCTTTAGTAGAATGCTCTCGAAATGTGGCTGACACTATCGGTACTGAGATTGTCAGTGAATCTGAGTATAATTTTCAACCATTCGGAGATAGCTCAACATTTATTGTTAAATCAAAAGATTGTTTGCAGAGTTCAGCTACACTTCACCTTAAAGAGAGTCATATTTCATTTCATACATATCTAGAGGATATACTCCAGAATTTTTTGATAATAAGACTTGAGTATCATATATGCTCCTGTTCTGAGTATAATGTTTTTAATGCTGTCCAAAATTTGATTCCAAAAGATTACTTTACATCTTCCCAAATTTCGCCAGATTTGATTACTCTGGATTACTTGAGACGTGGTTCTAAACACTCAGGTAATTCTAGTAATATTATATTTAATTATGATGACCCAGATGTACTAAATACCAACGATTCATTGAAAGTTATTTCGGATCAAGATTCCTCTTTCTCCACAGGTTCTCGTCATTTGATTTATAAATCATCACTTAATGATATTTCCAAGAAACTTTCTAAATATGGATATGATCCTATTAATATTGATATTGAGAATTATTTTAGTTTCTTAGATAATAATTACTGCTCTTATGGTGTTGAGAGAACAAAAGACAAAGTAAGCCTTAAAGATAGTAGGTAATTTTTTTCATTAAACTAGATGTCTTATCCATAAAATTTTTCATACTTTCTGGGATTTCTTCTGACCCCATTTTTTGAGCAGTTGTTTTATGTTTTTCTTCATCTTCTTTGATATGCATCAACATTTCTTTACTTCTTTCATCAGAGTCAGGCAACTTTTCAATCGATTGATCTAGATGCGTAGATACTTGTTTTTCTGTTTCTTCTATAAATCCGGCACCAAATTGTTTTTTTGAAACACCTGCAAATACGCCAAGTAAAAATGAAGAAGCATACCATACTCCGTTAAAAACACTAGATTTCCCACTCAGCTCATCTAGTCTAGTTTTGCACATATTCAAATGTTCGCGCTCTTCATCACACATTTCATAGAGTTTTTCCCTAACTTTCTTGTCATCAGTGAATGCAGCTTGCCCTCTGTATAATCCTTGTGCACAGACCTCACCCATATGGTTGACTCTCATAATACCTTGAGATATTTTTAGATCTTTTCTGTTGATATCTTTGCTATTCTCTGTGAATTTTGAAGAATCCTCGAGTTTATGATTTCCATGTAGGGTTTTTATGGCGTACTCGAGTTCGAGGATTATCCTGTCTATTTTGGACTGTTTAATCATAGTATTATTACAACATTTATGAGTAGATTTATAAATATATTTTATAAAATTCTTGAGTATATGGCTTTATATGCGTAAAATCATTGATACAAAAAAATGACTAAAATTGAGCAAAATACAAAACAATGGTACTTAGTAGATGCACAAGAAGCTGTATTAGGGAGACTAGCATCGAAAATTGCCTCTATACTCAAAGGTAAGCACAAACCTACTTACCAACCACATCAAGATAATGGTGACTATATTGTGGTCATTAATGCCAAGAATATCAACGTTACAGGCAATAAGCTTAACGATAAAATCTATTACAAACACACTGGATATGTAGGTAATATGAAAAAAACTACTCTAAGTGTCGCTATTGAGAAAGATCCATCTTTCGTAATTAAAAATGCAGTCAAAGGGATGTTGCCAAAAAATCCACTAGGAAGAGATATGATTAAAAAATTAAAAATCTATAACGATGACAAACATAGTCATCATGCTCAGAAGCCAATCAAACTCGAGGTCAAGTAATGCACAAATCTTATGGAACAGGCAGAAGAAAAACCTCTAGCGCTAGAGTCTACTTGAATGAGGGTAGCGGAGTGATTACGATTAACTCGAGAGACTTAGACGACTTCATTAAGTCAAAAACACTAAAATCATACCTCATTTCTCCTCTTGAGAAATCTCAATTATTACAGAAGGTTGACTTAAAGATTACTGTTTGTGGTGGCGGTCAAAGTGGTCAAGTTGGCGCTATCGTCCATGGTCTTACTAGAGCTCTTGTCAGATACCAAGGCGATCTTTTACCAGTTCTTAGAAGAGAAGGTTTTGTAACAAGAGATGCAAGAAAGGTTGAGAGAAAAAAAGTTGGTCTTCGAAAGGCCAGAAAAGCGACACAATTCTCGAAACGATAGTTATATCTCTTTTACTGAATTACCGTCTGCTACCAATAGTTTATTTGCTGGTTTAATTGCAAAAAGTCCATTCGTAACCACACCGGCTAAATTATTAATTTCTTGTTCAAGCTCAATTGGCTCATTAATTTTTAGATTATGAACATCAAGTATTATGTTACCATTATCAGTAGTAAAATTTTCTCTTAAGACAGGTCGGCCACCAAGTTTTATCATCTCTAATGCCACTGCACTTTGTGCCATAGGAATAACCTCTATAGGGAGTGGAAACTTCCCAAGTTGACTAACCATCTTAGAATCATCAATTATACATATAAATTTCTCTGAATTACTGGAAATAATTTTTTCACGTGTAAGGGCTCCACCTCCACCTTTTATTAATTGGAGGCTTTTATTTACTTCATCTGCTCCATCGACATAAATTGGTATTTTCCCAACTTCTTTAAGATTTACTACCTTAAAGTTATTTTCCTTTAGAAGTTTAGTAGAAGCATTTGAAGAGGAAACGCATGCTTCTATTTTTGTGCGTATTTTATCTAACATGCCTATGAAAATGTTTACTGTACTTCCTGAGCCAACTCCTAAGACCTGTCTTGTTTCAATAAACTCTAATGCACATTCTGCTACCTGTGTCTTTTTATCATCTTGATGCATGTAATTTACTCATTTATGAGTTAGTATAACTCCATATTATACATTAATGTAGGCAAAGAAATGTCTGAAAGAACTTTAAAACAAATAATTGAAAAAATTGATAACACTTGCGTGTATGATATTGCTATTAAAACACCTCTTGAGAGAGCAGATTTAATATCAAAACGTTTGAAAAATGAGGTGTTCATCAAACGTGAGGATCTACAACCAGTATTTTCCTTTAAATTGAGAGGTGCATATACGAAGATCAAATCTCTTCGAGACGTTAACAGCCCTAGGAACCTTATAGCAGCCTCGGCAGGCAATCACGCACAAGGAGTCGCATTATCCGCCTGTAAATTAGGTATTAAGGCTACAATTGTTATGCCAACAACAACTCCCAAGATTAAAGTCGATGCTGTTAAAAATCTTGGAGCAAAAGTCATTTTATTTGGCGACTCATACGATGATGCTTATGAATATGCAAAAAATAAATCAAATAATGATGAGCTAGAATTTATTCATCCATATGATGATATCGACGTTATTGCTGGACAAGGAACAATAGGAAAGGAAATACTAGACCAACAGCATGGCAAAATTGATTACATCTTCATACCGGTTGGCGGCGGCGGGCTTTTGGCAGGAATCGCTGCTTATTTTAAGTATATGAGCCCTAAAACAAAAATTATTACTGTTGAGCCAGAAGACTCAAATTGCTTTTATCAAGCATTCAGAGATAAGAAACGGACAAAACTGAAATCTATTGGAATATTTGCAGATGGAGTTGCAGTTAAACAGGTAGGAAAATTAACATTTGATATTTCTAAAGATATTGTTGATTCGGCACTCCTTGTAAATACTGATGAAATTTGCTCCAGTATCAAAGATTTGTATGATCAAACTAGAACAGTTGCTGAACCTGCTGGGGCTCTCTCACTCGCTGGTATAAAGAAATACGTAAAGAGTAATAAAATTAAAAATAAAAATATCGTTGGAATATTCTGTGGCGCTAATATGAATTTTGACAGATTGAGACATGTTTCTGAGAGATCACAGCTCGGCGAATTAAGTGAAATGTTAGTTGGCGTAACTATTCCGGAGGAACCTGGTAGTTTTAAAAAATTTTGCAAATTAATAGGAAAACGCTCTATTACAGAGTTCAACTATAGATTCTCAGATAATAAATCAGCACATGTATTTGCAGGCATAAAACTCTCAAGTGGTATGTCAGAAAAGCAATCTGTTATTAAGAAACTCAAGGATAATAACTATAAAGTTGTAGATTTCACTGATAATGAAATGGCAAAACTACATATAAGATATATGGTTGGTGGAACGTCTAATTCTTCTCTGACAGAGCATATTTTTAGATTCATTTTTCCAGAGAAACCAGGAGAATTATTTAACTTTCTAAATTCTATCGGCAGTAAGTGGAATATTAGCCTATTTCACTACAGGAATCATGGAGCAGACTTTGGACGTGTTCTAATAGGTTTTCAAGCTTCTAATTCTGATAAGAAACGTCTCATCAACCACCTTAATAAGCTGAATTATGAGTTTTTCGATGAGACTCATAATAAGGCTTATAACTTATTTTTAAGCTAAAAAA